>Ga0208764_10000110_pt1 | contig 43552 bp, 49 predicted proteins | sample ETNtaG_18_FD_185762 | JGI IMG/M metagenome (GOLD analysis project Ga0208764, IMG submission 185762) | Marine microbial and viral communities from oxygen minimum zone, Eastern Pacific Ocean - ETNP201302SV91 (SPAdes) (version 2) | ecosystem: Environmental > Aquatic > Marine > Oceanic ... | reverse complement strand
TCTTGTGTAGGAAGTTCCCCTACTTCTTGTGTAGGAAGTTCCCCTACTTCTTGTGTAGGAAGTTCCCCTACTTCTTGTGTAGGAAGTTCCCCTACTTCTTGTGTAGGAAGTTCCCCTGTATCTTCTGGAAAAACAGGATCTTCTAATGGTTCTTCAATAAATCCTAAAGCTTCTTCTTCAGTAGGTACTACTCCTGTTCGATCATAGTGTTCTAAAACGCTTCCATGAAGAGAAGATATTTCCATAGGATCTGCTGGCATGGTGTTTAGGAGGTGAGCCATTGCAAACAAATCACTTAGTTTCTGTAAATCCCCCGCTTCTCCGCCAGTTCCTATAAATTGTTCTAAGTAAGGCTGGAAAAATTCGTAACTATATATTTCGCTTCCATCTATTTCATTAGCTAAAAGTTGATACAACTCATCAGGCACCTCTTTTAAATCATACGCATATGTTCCCCCACCATCATCAATTAAAAGTTTATTTAAAGTTATAACATGTTGTTTAACAGTTTCCCAATTAGTCATGGGTTCCTACTTTCAGGATAAAGCATCTGCGACATTAAGAAAGATTTGAAATGGTCAGCGTTAGCCTGCTCACCCTTCGGAGGCATCATGGACTTAGCGCGAGGCTTTCTCCATATATGAGGAAGATCAGCAGATACTTCCACACCCATTCTGGGTCCCATCTCTATAGCTTTATCTACATCAGCATCACTTTCGTAACCGACAATAACAGCGTCACCGTTTTTAATATCTTGAATAACGTCCATTGGCATAATCTCTTGAGGGTTATGACCACCTTTACGCAAAGAACCTTGTATACCATCTAACGCACCTGCATCATTAGCGGCGGCTAAAAGATTAGCTCCTCTTAAACTTTGGTTCATACCAAAAACTTGATTAGCGAAACCCGGACTAAGAAAATCTATAACTGGGTTACCAATCCCTGTATAAGTTTCAACTAAGTTATCAACTACTTTGCCTGCTATATCTCCAATCTTGTCTATGTGTCTACGGATATCATCATCCAAGCCTGCCCCTTCAATGGCTTTTACATTGCCATACCCCACGCCAACACCACCAGCGATTGTTCCTAATGGATAAAATAACGTACCAACTAACCGATCTCTTATTTTATTTTTGTTCTCCATCATTTCTATATAGTTAGCGTATTCTTGATATGCCTTACTTTTATTAGTAAAAGAAGAACTTTCATTTAAAAAGACAATATCTGGTAGCTCAGGCAACTTACCAGCTTTAGATTGTACACCACCTGCCATTGTAACTACTGGATCTGGCAAACCTTCAGAAAAATCTTTTTGCTTTTTAGCTTTTATTTTAGGTTGAAACTCAGACCATGCTAGTTCATCGTAACCACCGGGAGGGGCTTTAATCCCTGTCGCCCCGTCGTATCCTAATTGTTGGAGCATGTATTGTTGAGCTTGTCTTTCTTTTTGAACAACTCCACCAGTTTGTTTTATTCTCAAATGCGCTAACTCATGTTCATATGTAGCAAGAAACATTTTTTCCCACTCTTCTAAAGGCTGGTCAAGATAACTTGTGCCAGAAGGAGAAGAAAGTTTTGAATGAGGAGGCAACCCTGAATTAACACGAGCTTCGTTAAGCACATCAAAAAATCTTTCAGGGTCACTTGATCTTCTAGCAGTTAAAAGACTGTTCTTTACATTGTGTATAAACAATTCAGAGTCATACCCTAATGCTTCTATCTCACCCCAAGCATTTGATCTTAGCTTTGGATCATCTAATATTTCACCTGTTGCTGACCATCTACGTTGTGAAGGATCAAATCCTTTTCTTCTTTCCATTAACTCTATGTGCGCTCTAGGATTTAAAACCATAGTGTCAGAATCTCTATAACGAATCATGTCATTAACTGTTTGTGTTTCTTGAAATTCTCTACTTAACCTTGTTGGTATATCACCCGGACGGCTTGCATAACCAAAAAAACCTTCATCTGTACTATCAACAATCACTTCAAAAGCATCAGTATCAGTAGGCTCAAACTTTATAGATCCCGGTCCTTTTTCTGGTGTAGCTAATATATGACCCCTAGGAATTATGTACCCGTCTTCAGTAAATTCCATGTTCTCGAAGTATTCATCTTCCCATTCCCATTGCCTAACGCGATCAGGATCAGCGCCTTTTCTATCTTCTGGAAATCTGTAATCTTCAGAAAATTTTGGTCCTTCTGGTGGGTTACGTTGCGCCCACTCTACCCATGCTTGTTCGTATTCTTCATAAGAAGGATACATTCGATCAGAAGGCACAGGTTCAGGATCCCCGATTGTCGGTGATAAATCTTCATCAGGCTCAGGACTAAACCGACTAGGACCAGTAGGAGGCGGCTCATTCATTCTTTGCGCCCAACCTACTGCTTCATTTATACTTGGTTCACGACCATGATATCTAACAAAATCATCGTGAAACTTTCTAAAAGCACTTGAACTTGGATCTAAATTAACAACACCAGAAGGATGCGCTTGCATCTTTATGCGATTAGACAAAGAATGCACATCAGCGAGTTTAACTCCTTCTTCTAAACCAAGATCATCACCTCGTTTAAATCCGTTACTAAGTTTTTGAAATGCTTTACCGAAAGCATGTTGACCTATTGGACCGACAAGAGCGCCGATACCAAGTTCAATAGCCCACTCTGTTGCACTGTTAGCCATTAAAGCTGACAAACCTTGCCGCTGAAAGATTCCTTCATGTGGCATAGGGACACCAGTAACATCTTGCTGGTAAGGAGACAAAACTCTATTGTCATCCATGTTTTCCATTGGTGTATATCTTGGATGTTCCATTGCTTTTCTGCGCGCTTCTTCATTAAACAAATATGATTGTTGTCTTTCTTCGGCTCCTGCTGATGGGCGTAACTTAACTCCCGGTCGTCTAGGGTCACCACCAGCCGCTACAACTTCTTGTGTATTAGGTCCAACAAACGTGCCTTGTCTATCTGTCCATAGGTTCTCAGGACGGTAATTCCAAGGATCACCGTCATTATAGAACTGGTTATCAAGATCCCATGCGTACATGATTTCTTCTTCACTAGCGCCAAGCTGTTCTAATATTTGAAGAACGCCATCATAAGTTATGTCAAGGAAATTTAATACTTGATTAGCTTTAACTCTAAATTCGTTAGATTCAACAGGATGATTAAAGTCTGGTGATTCTATTATAGGTGTTAAAGTTGTTCCTTCTTCAAACCCTTCAGCCCATTGACCCGGATTAGCTTTACCTACAGTTCTAGGTTGCACTACTGGCTCTTTCATCAACCCTTCACGAAAAATTGTTGTGCCAGATGCATCAAAACCCGGAACAGTATTACCTAATGATCTTTGATGAGCCATAGGCTCACCCAGTTCAGCAACAGCCGTATGAGTAGCTTTAAGTAATTCTAAATACCATTCAACTAAGAAAACATCCTCAACGCCTCTATATTTATGTGCAAAATTTCCCATTACATATTCCTCATTGGACTAAAATCAGTAAACCCGCGACGCTCCTGCATCGCTCCAGTCAACGCTCTCAAAGCAGGCCCTCTACCAACTAGATCATTAGCCATAGCTAACCTGTCTGTTAAGTTTTTCTGCAACTCTGATTCTTCAGGCGAAGGAGCTAACACTCCTTGCGAGTAGATATCTTCAGCCATTTGTTCATAATCGAAAGCAGAATATCCGAAGTCTTGACTTATCCTCGCACCTGCTGTGTGACCGAAAGTTGTTAACGCTTTAATAATATCCATCTCTTGACCTTCAGGTGTTTGCAGTAGATCAGCCATGTAACTTGACACAATGTCTTTAGCTACAGCATTAGTATCTCTTGGTTGCACCGCAGTTCCCGTGTCATCAAAGTTAGTTGTATGCATAGGTTGACCAAACTCTTCGATGTGTGTACCAGTGTCATCAAGCTGACGCTGTAACATGCTAAGTTCTTCGTCGCTTAAAGCACCTGATCGTTTTGCGTAACGCAAGTAATCTATATCAGAATCATTAGCACCTAAATAAACATTGTTAGCCCAGTTGTCATCCTGATAAAAATTACGAAGTATCGTATCAACAAGCTGTAATCTCTGAGGGTCGGCTCCCCCACCAAACGCTCCCTCAAGTAAATCATCGTCTGCTTCACCGATCATTTCTTTAAGCTTGCTTCTTACACTAGCTTTACCAGAATCATCGAATGTACTACCGCTTCGTTTAGCTAACTGATCTAAAGTACTAACAACATTTTCTATTAAACCAGCCTGCTGGCTTGCTACGCTTGCTTTACGCGCAGGGAGTTGATCCAACTTTCGTGACATTGCCCTGTCCATAACAGCATTAACATACGCTGTTCCATCAGGAGATAGTTCTTCATTAGGATCATTAGATATTCTCAATGCTTCATTTATCTGATCGCTTTGCAACATTTGTAAAGCATCAATAGTTGTATCAGCTTTGTTTTCTATATTGATTATATCTAATTTCCCCCATTCGTCAGGAACATCCATATAACCATAGGCATATAGTTCCTGTTGAATCCTTTCAACAATAGAAGAATACCCTGCACCATCTCTTGTTTTTTCATACAAGTCTTGCATATAAAACCATGCGTCTTGTGGGCCTATCTTCCCTCCTGAGAAAAGATCTTTAATGCTAGTGATCTCTCCGTAAGGTGTGCCATCGAAAGAAGTTATGAATGCTATTTGTGGTTGTATCGCATCTTCACCTAAAGGTGTATCTCCGACAGCGCCAAGGTTTGGTCCGAATAGTACGGCTCTGTTTTCTGCCGCTAAGTTGTTAATCTCTTGTCTAAGAACAGGAGCGAACCTTTGATTTATAAGCCATTGTAAAGCGTTGTTTCCTAATACTGCATTAAGGTTAGCGATATTAGCTGTGTCAGTACCAACATCACTAAACACCCTAACAATATTCGCCATTAATTCAGGGTCAACACCTAACGGAGCTTCTGCGTCAGCATCCCAGTTGTAATCTTCTTGAGCGTAACTTCTATTAGCCATATCTTGTATACCGCTTTGAAGTTGTTTCCTTAAACTCTCGACAAGATCCTTGTTATGCATCCAGTTATCTTCAAAGAATTCAAAAAGTTGGGTTTGTGTAGCATTCGCACGGAGATCCATGAGTTGTGATACTGGATTACCTCTAGCATCCAACATCTGTGTGCCACCTAAAGTAATACTCTCCCCTAAAGGTTGCCCCTCACGCGAAACACTAGCTACACCATTCTTTATAAGCCAATTAATATATTTTTCAAATGAATCTACTTTAGTGGAATTCTCAAAAACAATCTCTTTTAGTATAGAGTTCCCACCCAGTTCAGTTAAATCCGTAGGAGTGTCCTGTAAATCTAATTCAGGATAAGTTTCTCTTGCTATCTCATCCCTAGTTTTATTAGCTTCTCTTTCTTTCTTTTCTGCTGGAGTCTCACCTTCCATGATTGTTCCATAAAGGTCATCCCAACTCTGGTGTGCGAAATCAAGAGCTTCTTTAAATATATTAGCCATTAAAACATTGCCCCCACATCAACTGAAACATTTCCTGCCTCATATTTAGCCAACCAACTCTCTCCAATTAAAGGTACGAATACGCTCCAGAATAGCTCATTTAACCACGGTTTGTTACGGGTAAATGATTCTAATACTTTCAAGTACTGTATTTTAATAGCATCTCTTTTACCTTGAGCGTCAGGAGTGCTTAACCCCTGCAAAGAAGCGATCTTATCTGCGTACCCAACAATCGTAGCCACAGCATTCAACACATCTTCTCTGTGTAAACCTTCAGGTACAAGATGCGGTGAATCTAAAAGAACTCTGAACTCATTCAAAGTTTCTTTTCTTCGATCCCTAGATGTGCCAGTAGATATCACATGATTAAATACTGGATGCTGTCGTTTGAAAGTATCCATGAAAGCATCATATTTTTTATCTAACATCTCTGTTGAAACACCAGCGTTCTTATACTGGTTCTTTTGTCTTAAATATGTTTTCCTTCTCTTACTGTACTGAGAATAAGAAACATTAAAGTAAAGCTGTTCTAAGAACTCTTCAGGGCTTTGCAAAGTACGAAGACCCATATTGATCTGTCTCTGTTTCGCTTCCGCTACATACTCATCATCTTCTACATCAAATTTTCTAGGCATAAAATATCCACTCGACATCTTAAATGATCTAGCAAATTCGTCATTATTAACTAACCAAACATTAGCGTCTTGTGTCGTTTCTAAAACAGCGAACGGAATCTTCTCATACGCTCCCTCTCGGAAAGGAGAGTATTCCATAGCGTTAAACTCTTCACCTGTTCTCGCTTCAATGTTATTAACCCAAGTAGGGTACGCTTCTTCATAAGGCATACCAAGCTCAAGCAACTCGTGGAACTCTGTGTTCCATTCCCAGTTCTCATCTAAAGTAAGATCAGCTAAATACCCTGTGCCTGTACCAAAGAACCATGTCATAGCTTGAAGCAACTGGTACTGTTTCGCCATAGCATCAACCTTCTCCAAGAAAGCCTCTTGAAACAAGTGAGGATTAGAAGCCGAAGCTATCTCAGCTTCATTTGGTATCTGGTCATTAAGAGCTAAAAACTTTAGTACATCTATCTTAGCTTTGTTACGTGCTTCCCCTGAAGGTCCATCAATCCCAGCTAAACCAAGTGTTCTTGTTAAAAGAGCAGGAGCTACAGAAGACCATGTGACTCTCCATAAAGATTCCGCTCTAGAAGAAACATCACTCACACCTTCGTAACGTCCACCCACAAGATGAGGTTCAAATACTTTCCTCAACTCAGGGTCACGACCTGAAAAGTAATTGATTGGAGCGGCGAGTAAAGGACCGAATCCCATACGTCCCATTGTTTCCGTGTCATAACCCGGAATTACTTTAATGCTTGTAGCAAGCCCCATTGTTGGTCGAACAACAGAACCTAGCTCCCCACCGAAGACACTCTTAACGATTGGTGTGTTATCAGCTATAGAAAGCATTGCGTGTGTAGCGATTTCACTACCCGGAATGATGAGTTTCTTTTCTCCGAATTGGTCTTCTTGAACAAGACCGCTGTACACACCAGCGTTCATGGTTAGATGCAAGTTGCGTAGCATTAACGGATTGTGGTTAATGCTTCTTCCGACACGACGAAGGAAGTTATCTTCAGCGAACCAGAATGGGATCATTGTTCCTACCATCTGCTGGAACTGTGAGCGTATGCGATGGTCATCAATGTAAGCGCCTGTTAGAGTCATTGCTCGTCTTGTTGCTACATCTCTGTGTGTTTCAAATACGCGCTTTCTGTGAAGCATGTAAGTGAAGAAAGAGTCTTGTACGGATTCAACTTTTCTTGTGGCATTATGAAAATAAATTTTATTATCTATCCACTCATCACCCATTTTAACACGAGGTTTTTCTTCCATTAACTCTCGAACTCTTATCCATGAACCCTCAGCTTTAGCATCTGTTATAGCTCCTATAAGAGCTTCCTTATCTTTATTTTCTATTGCTTCTGCGATAGCTGAAGCTGGACTATCAGGATCAGCCATAGCCATCTGCCAATCGCCTTCAATGAAATCGTTAAGATCATCAACTATAAGCTGATCGAAGTCATCAATTTTTCCACCGATCGCTGATTGTAAGAACGAGTCAGCAGGAGCCTTTGAAGTAATAGCCTCACCATCTTTTGTGAAACCTTCAACAATATCAATTAATGGTTTGTCATAGTTTCGTACAACACCGTTAGTCTGATCGAAACCTAACATCAAGTAATGATGGAACAAAGGTTCCCTTACCATTGCACCAATAGCCGGATTAACTACACCATCAAACCAGTTACGCAGAACATTTTGCCATGCTCTACTTATAGAACCACCCATTTCATCTGTTACAGGAACCCAACCTAAAATATCTTTAGGAGCTTTCTCCCACCACCTACTATCACTAGCCGAACGCATTATGTTTTCAGAACTTATATCTTCTCTACGTAAAACCTCACGTATCCAAGGATGGAAGAACTCTTCCTTACCTGCACCTTTACGTGGAGCGCTTGACAAAAGATCTATCAATTCCATTTTTACCAACATGGCGTGTTGTTCAGCGGCGGCTCGTATACCATTCAAAGGAACTCTTTGCTCTTCAACAAGTTCAGCGTTAGCGAACCAATCTACAGCATCAGGATGAACTTCTGTTCCCTCTTCAAGAAGAATGAACCTACCTGACTTATCCTTATAAATTTTTAAAGTACCAACATTAGCATGTCCATCTACAATAGTTATAGGACTCAACTTACCGGCTGGAGTAAGCAGATGCGCTCCTCCTACCCCGATCATAGTTTCATTAGCTAAACCATTCTTACCGAATTCTTTAGAACCAATAACACCTCTACCTGTAACCTTGCCAGTTAAACGATCTTGACTGCCTTCAAAGCCGTAGAAGTCATTCCAATAATCACCAGACAAATCTTGAGCTAACGTATCATAACGTGTCGAACTCACAGCACTATTACGTCTAACCTGCACAGAAAACTCTGGGCGACTATCAACTGACATTCCTCTCTTATTGAAAAGAGATTCAGAGTTGACATGCAACTGCCCTATCATGCCAGTAGTAGCTAAATCTTCTACACCAAGAAGCTCCATTAAAGTATCAGTTATAGCAGTAGCTACCCTGTCATCAGCACTACCAACTATCACAGGGAAATGTTTACCTGCTTCTGTCCACTCTTCTATCAAAGCAACTTGCGAAGCTAACGAAACTCCAGTAGCCCTACCTGCCCCACGCATACTTCCCGGTTGTAACATGCGAGCGGCTTTAGTTGCTTCAGCAGGGTCTATACCTAAGTTAGCTAACTTGACTGTGAGTATGTCCACGAAATCGTTAAGGAATTCAGAACCAGTAAGACTAGAAGCATCAATAGCTTGAGCATAAGCAGGAGCAAGTTCAACAGGGATCATAGGCATATACAAACGTGTCATTCCCGGAGGGAGAGGCATGTCCATTTTGCCTACAACTGTTTGCCCTGCCGCTCCACGGTATGAAGACATGATGAACTGGTTGCCTTCTGGTGTTCCAACTAGGTAATTAATGTACGCTTTGTTTGCTCGTTCAATGATTTCATCAAAGTTATCTGACAGTTTACTTACGTCTTGACCACCAAGCAGGAACGATATCATATTCCAATCTGCTCCAACTTCAACACCCTCTATAGTCGGATTCAACAATGCTTCCCACACCCATTGTTGCTCACCCGGAGTGGAAGCAATGAAAGCATCAACAGCTTCTATCCACTGAATGTCGCCTTGTTGCCCTATCAGATCCAAAGCGTCATTCAATATGCTTGTATCCTGTCTTTGCATCGCAGTTAAAACGATAGCTTCAGGGTTAGCGCCAATTAAATGTTCTAAAGTAGGATCTGCTCTAAGAAGTTCTTCAGCTACTTCTCGAAGGTTCTCTCTTGTCGCAACAGGAACATGATGCAAAATCTCTTCTAAGAATTTAACAGATGCTTGGTCGCCTTGAATAATGTTAAGTCGTTGTGCAACCGCGATTGATTTATCTAACCCGTGTACAGAGTTAGGTTCAAGATCCCTAACATATTTGAGTTGTACATTTTGAGGATCAATACCTAATTTGAGTAAATGATTTATCGGATTTCCTGCACCTGTTTGGCGTAGAGCCGCATCTAAAGTGTTCTTTTCAAAATTTAGATAGTTGTCATACCCACCGAGTACATCCTTCATAGTTGCATCAAGCATCGTCGGGTGTGTGTATGCTTTATAAATAGCGTTAACTCGTTTGTCGTGGTCTTTATCTATTCTTCGACCAAGACGTTCAGCTAACTTATGTCGTGAAGGTAGACCCGGAATTGCTGAATACCATCTGTCTGTTAGTAGAGCGAACTCGTTAGCTTTCTTATTAGAAAATTCAAATAGTCTTTTAGATGTTTGCCCTAAGAAAGTTTTATCAACTCTTCCTTCTACATTTTCACGTATGAATGTAAAGATCTCTTCTTTCTTTGTGTCATCTAAAAATTTCCATTTAACACCATTCTTTTCGATTGCTTCTTTAATCGCTTTAGTAGTAATGGCATAGTCACCAATCCCTGCCATTTCATTAAAGGATCTCCACAACCTAGAGAAAGGTCGCCAAAACAACGGCGCTCTTACTTCATCAGCTACGGTCTTACCATCAGCAAGAACGTCATCGCCTTTCATCATTACACGACGACCATACTGATCCCAAACAGGATGCATATCTACAGACTTACGCGCAAGCTTTGACTTAGCATAATTAGTTGGACCTTCACGCCACCACCATGTAGCAAGCTCCTCACCACCGTTACGAGCAACGTAACCTAAACGTAATAGAACTGCTGGTCGCCATGTACGAGCAAGCCACTTGTCAATAGTAGGAAGATGCAAACCCCAACCAAGTCTTCTATATGTAGACATGTACCTTGAGACAGCCGCCAATTCTCTGTAGTCCGGTATCACATTTGATTTAGCGAATTGAGCTAAATGTTCTTCTCCGGGAAACACAGCGGCTCTAACTCCAAGACCGTGGAAGCCAACCATATCGTCAGCTACCTGCCCGTATCTTTGCCCACCGTGTCTAACAAATTTTTCAATGAATTTAGTTACGTCTGCTCCACCCATAAGAAGAGCGCCTGACCTGCCAAGGAAATCTAAATAGAATTCTGTAGTAGCTCTCCACCTGTGAGCTTCACTACCCATAATGTAATCTGTAAGGTACTTATCAATCTGTGTTCGTGGCATGTCAGCCATGACTCCCATATCAATTAGTGCTTGGAATTCTTTTACACCAAGAGCAGGGTCAGTTAAATCAAGATGCTTTGCTTTAGGAACATACGTTGTTAGTTTCTCAGCGAACTTTGCTGGATGGTATGCCAATGCATAACCAGATGACTTAGCGATAATTCCTGTTCTTACCCACCAATCAAGCTCACCGTTTTGACTACCAGCAGGATGTATTTGCCCATTGAAATAATCTTCTTCCAGTCTTCTTCTAGCTGTATTGAAAACAGTTCTTGTTCTACCAAAAAGTTCTATAGGTTTCTGAACCATTGTAAGTTCACCGTCAACTTCTTTAAACATCCAACCGTTAGACTCGTAGTATTGAAGAAGGTCAGACATTTCGCTGTCTTGCAAAACTCTGATAGGAGCATCAGCTTCAGCTAACTCTCTTGCTTTTTCTATCTTATTAAAATCACCTTCAGTTAAATTAAAGTCCTCATATGAGATAGGTAACTCTGCTTCAGGTTTAACTCTCGTGTCATCAAGGAGTCTCATTAAACCTGCTTCATCTATCTCAGAAGATAAAGCAATGTCGCCTTTTTGTATCCCATCCCATATTTGGCGGTGAATATAATTAGTTTGTTTAACTAGAAAGTTAGCTGACATACGAGCCATGTCAGCTTTCATCTCAGCGCCGGGACTGTAAAAATCTTGTACATCTCTAATCCATCGTTTCCCTCGAACCCACTTCTCACCGAACCATCCCATAGAAGGAATCCACATTGCTTCAGGATCTACTTTGCCAAGCCCAGAAGCAAGCGCCTGCCAACCGCTCGTGCTTTCTAAAAACTCCCAGTAACCTTCATGGGTTTTAAGAGTAGGGAAGGATTTAAGACTCATTGTTTTGATATCCATAAGATTGTCAGGATCATCTAAAGAATTCCAAACAGACCAACCCTCGTCAGTAGCTACAAATTTATCGCCAACTTCGTCAAGAGGGTTACTAAAGAATCCTCTTATGTCTGCTTCGCTTATCACCTCTCCTGTAAAATCATCAACAACTTCCCAGAAACCATCCTTGTTAATCTTTGATTGATCCACTACAAGATTCATTTGTCGGCGAACTCTATGATGCATCATCATGTCTTCGATAACAGGTGACAATCCGGGAAGGTCACGAACAAGTTGACCCATAGGATTTTTAAATTTAAGCTCTCCTGCTTTTACTGCGGCATCTCTATACTTTTCCCATTCAATACCATCTCCTAGCCCAGCTTGCTTCTGAAGTAAATCGTGTTTATCTAAATCATCGAATGCATCTGTGACACGATCAATGAACCTGTTATGTGCGCGAGCGCGCGCTCTTAATACATACGGATGAGTACCTACTCTAACTGCGGCGGCTTGCCACAAATCACGTAACGGGTTAGTAGGAGCAAACCCTCCAACTTCCATAGCGTCACGGGATTTCTTTGGTTGCATAATCCATTCAGCTATCTCATCTGTCGGATCAGATAGCTCTCCAGTAACAGTATTTTTAACTTTTAAGTCTTTAAACATTTGACCTTTAGTTAATTTTCCACCTACAAGTCTTTCTTCTGCCCGTACTGTCATAGCTATACGACGTTCAAGATCTATCAAACGATGCGTATACTGACCGCCTCTAATACCAGACTTGATTGCTTTATAAATCTTTGTATAAGCACCACCAGCCCACGTAGTAGGATCAAGAAGAATCTCTGTACCCAAAGCACCAACAGTTCCAACAATTTTTCCACCAATACTATTAGGTGAAACATCGTAAGGAGATATGTGATTAAACCCTCTGATAGAAGCATCAAACATAGTGAGCTTCCCTGACTCTAAAACTTTTATAGCATCAAGACTTTCCTGCGTGTCTAAAGTTTTCTGCCATTGTCTGAACCTTTGACCAGCTACCTGTTCATCACCTGTCAAAGCAACAAACTTGTCAAACACACCTTGTTGCCCATCAGCGAGATACGCTCGCAGAAGATCAACCTGTGCTTTACCTACAAGATCTATAGCTTGATCTAAAGTCCCATGATAATAAGAATCGTTCTCACGTTTACTTTCATTCCAAGCGCCTCTCCAATCAGCAGGATTAACCATATGCCAATTATCGAAAGAAGCTCCACCACCATATTTCTGAGTTAGATAAGCACCTGTTCTACCAAGCCTCGTAGCGAAACGAGATGATTTCATTACCATCTCCCAAGTACCACTAGCGATTGCACCACCAACAAAACCAACAGCACGTACAGGAGCCATACCCCAAGCAACAGCTTTACCGAAATGCTCTTCAGGTAATAAAGGAATATCCCATGTCAGCATCCTTTTCCACAAAGCATCACGCTCATCATTAGGCAACTCATACCCTGCACCTGTAAGAAGTTGCTGTGTCTGATGTGGTAAACGATTAAACTCGCCTTCTTGTAATTGCTTAGGCATAGCTTCAAATCTGTCTTTCATCTGATTGAAAGAAGCTTGATCCCGCGCACCAAGAAACTCATCCAACATATCGTTATCAGACTTAGCGCTACCAGCTAACGCGACTAAACTATCTGGCGAGCTTTCTAAATACTCACCTGCTCCTGATCTAAGTAACAGTTGCATACGACGGCCATACCATTCATCTGCAAAAGATGTATCAGAATGTAATCGTCCAGTGGCTTTTCTATTGCCCGCCCGTTCAGCCATCAGCTAATTGTGCGGCGGCTTCACTCAATATTGGATCACCTGTCGCCGCCGCCCAAGTACTCAACAAAGCCGCTGATTCTTGTTTAGGTGTAGGACCACTTCTAGGGATAGGACGTTTCTGCCCCCATTTAGTACCGGGAGCATCTAACGGTGTGATACTTGGTTTAAATGCTTGAGCTTGTTCAATAGGTAAAGGACGGTTCATTACTTGAGGAGAAGCTGGAGGAGCATTACTAACTATAGGAGTTCCCGCCCCACTTAAATTCGGAGCGACTTCACCAGCTTGGAGGGGTACCCCACCCATATTAGGATTCATACTATCTGCTGTAGCTTGGACAGTGCCGTAATCGCCACCGTGTTCTAACCCTACGTTTTGTTTTTTCCTTGGCATTAGATACCTGCCTGTAACGCACCCATTAATTGGGCGGCGGCTTCAGGAGAGAACTCTTGCCCACCAGCAGGAGGCGCTCCTTGTGGAGCCATACCTTCTGGACCAGCCGCTAAACCAGCTACTTGTTCTGGAGCCATAGCCATTCCCTCTTCAGGTGCAGGTGCTATAGCCGCTTGCTCTTCACGAATTTCACTATCGGCTTTTTCGATGGCCTCAAAAATATCGAGTCCCTTCTTCCGATGTTTCTCAATCTTAGAGACATACACCACTGGCAACTGTCCTGACAATGCTTGTTGCTGTATCGCCGCCATAACTGCCTCCTCCAGTTGTTCTTCATCTACCCTACGTCCTTCAGCTTCAGCATCCTCAATGAACGGATGCTTAGTACGGAAAGTACGTAAGCTGATTCCTTTCATTGAAAGCAACTGACCTAATTGTATCGTAGTGCCTTGAATATCTGCGCCCGGAATTGAGTACGAAACGACATTATCGTTTGTTTCAAAGTGTTCGTTTGGAGTGAACTCTACTTGTCCAAAATCTCCAGCGTAGCCAGTGAACATAGAGAACTGTTTAGCCCCAAAGTAACCTTTGTAAGTAGCGAACAGGCATTCGTTTAGATGAGGAAGATGAGCCTCCATAATCTCTTGCATCTCTTGGATGCGCGGATCAAGCGCCGCGCCCATAAGGGAATCGATTCCTCTACCTGTACGGAGCGCTCCATAGGTTTCTCCACCAATCTGGGGAACGGTTCCTGTTGAAATACGAGCATTTCTTTCCAATCTGTCGATCGCAATGTTTGTACTCGGATCAGGAGTTGATCTTAATTCGCCAATAGCTTCAGCATCAAGGAGTACGTTTACTTCCCCTTCACGACCGTCCTTCCATTCACCTCCGACGATCATGGGTACCTGACCCGATCGTCCTATTATATACCTATCAGGAAAGATTGCTTTTTCTTGTGCAAGTATTTCCAATGCCATCATTTTTGACATAAGATCCACAATTCCTACAACATTAGAAACGGAGGAAGCTATCTTGTCCAACGAAACTCGACCCGGAGTTATAACACAAGGCATACCAGATTTGTTAGGCGCACGAGATAGTTCTATTTGCGTACTATGATATGGGTAGGTTTGATTATGATGATTATAACGTGGTCCCATTATTCCAATAACAATGTGTTCTTCATCCACCCATTCGCACACATCCCACAATTCTTGACGGGCGTTCTTATCTGAAGCTACAGGCCCACCATTCTCTTGCCTAGCGGCAGGATAATGCGCTCGTAGCCAGTCACCTGACTTGCCGTAAATGAAACCACAGTTACGTGGAGGTTCTACATCTTCATAAGCTTTAGGCTCTGGGTATACACCAAGAGGATCACGAACATCAATACGTGGTAACCCCTTGTCAAAATCAGGAGTAACTACTAAACATGATGTGGCATATCCAGCTAGATGACGGTATGCCCTACGCATCTTTAGTTTATACTTTGATGAATACCACGTAGCGGCAAGTGCGCGTCTACGAATATCAGCATACTCACGGGAACGAACACCTCGTTCTTTCGACTGATCTATAGCAGGGCATCCAATGAAAGGCATAACTGATGAAGCTCGTTGAGCTACAGCATCAATATTTTCTGCTATAAGAGCAGGAGTTAATGGAGGTAAAACAGGTTCATTCTCCATCGAAGGAAGAGGAATTACATATTCTCCGTTATATCTTTCTTTAACTTCAAGCATTCTTTCCAATAAAGGACTTTGTATATCCTGCCTTTGTCTTATAATTCCTACTATTTCATCAAAGGTATACATTAAAAAACCCTACTATTAGATACACTTGTCTTCCAAGGTAGTCCTTTAAAGCTGAATTGTGAAGAGTCAACACTATATGATTGTTTCCTTTGCCGCCAGAGTATCCAAATGAACCATAATGCCATAACTTGATCCTGTCTTAGTTTAGTACCACGTTTTAATGGCCGCCATGCTTTCAACTGTCTTATTAGTTCATCAGCTTGATGGCGTGTGGACGGATCATCTGCATAAGGAATGTCAATTTCACCACGCATAAACGATAAAGCCATAGAAGGAACTCCAATAGTTTCATCATACTTATTCACACCAGTTAAATGTTCTCTCACACGGAACCCATATCGCTCTGTCATCTCTACAAGACGCTCATCACGAGATAAACCTTTCTGGAATACCATCGCTTCAATCACAACATCCGATACAGTCGCACCATTCTGCCCGCATCTAAGTATCGCTTCTTCAACAATGCCGAGTATCTGCTCATTACGGGTAAGACCCACATCCTCCCTAACGAAAAGAATCTTTAACTTATCCTCATGTGGAGTAGCCGCTATAACACAGTTGTTAGAACCCAAAGCAGGATCTAACCCAATGTAAACAGTGCAGTCCTTTGGTGGGTGATGATTCACTGAACGTAAAGGATTCAAACATTTCTGTATAGATTCCTCATCGAACGTAGCTTCAGCAGAAGAACTCGGCTGTTGCATATAGTTACGCGACCATGCCTCTTCACCAACCTTGCGTCTAATCCTGTCAAGCGCATCCATAGAAAACATTTCAGGCCACAACGGTTCAGGTTCACCCTCATCGTTAGTAATAATCGCAGGGAATCTAATCACAGAAAGAATATCTGGATCTATCTCATTCATTACACGTTCATAAAAATCGCCTTCACCCACACGAGTACCATTAATACTTGTACGACCATTCTCACCCGGACGAGTTAACCAGTCCTGACGGAAAATCTCGAACATCTGTTCGGTAAGGTTCAACGAAACACGAGATTGAATATCATCAATATGCAAATGGTCGGTACGTGTACCAGCGATCTTCGATCTCCAACCTAAAGAAACCATCGAATAATCACGCTCATCGTGACTAGCCTTCTTAAACACGTTAAAATAATCAGCACCCCACGATTGAGCAGTTTTACGACCACTCTGATTTTGAGGCACGAAAGGCCCATACTTAGCTACATATTTAGGGAAAGGTCCATGAGGTTCCATCCTAGAACGTATACGCCCAAGAATTTTGCGAGCCATGTCTTGGCCCTCAGATCCGACGGTGATCCTGAATTCGGGGTTGGTCGCCAGTTTGTAGCAGAAGTAGTCCTCGGCCAACGTTGTTTTGCCGTGTTCTGGAGGCCAAAGGATGAGGGTGATGTTTCCGGGTGGTGTGTTTTCATACGCTTCGATGGCTTTGATATGGAACCAAGGGGACATGTGGCCGAAATAGTGACTTCTGAAACTTTGAAACGTGCCGTCCCACTTATCCACACCGCCGTCAGCGAGAGCTTTCGCCCTGATGGAGTCAGCTTTCTCAGCGAAGTCAGGTATCCTTTGTCTCCACTTATCATAAGCGGATCGTGTGACACCAGCGATAGCACACGCCTTAGAGATAGTTCCATGCTCCGCGAGTCCTTCAAGGAACAATTCACGAGTCTTCTGTCCCCTGACTTTGCTGACGTTGCCGCCATGTTGTTCATGCGGAGTGTTAGCCATGGCCCCCCTTGGATCAATCAAAGACAGAGTGGGCTACCTCTAACTGTACAATATCCGATGCAATAACCCCCTCATCGCCTTGGAATCTGACATGATGCATACCTGATTCTGCTAATGTTAAATCAACATAATAAATACCTGTTGCACTTTTAGTAGCTGTAGGTGTTGCATCTGTCCCACCTGAAGGTTTACGCCAAGTAACAGTAACATCATTAGCATTGTCTGTAGGATCAGCGGCTACACCATTACTTGTAAAAGTAGCAGTTACTCTTACTTGATCTCCATTATCGTATACAGCCATAATTCTCCTACGTTACACTTACTTCTAAAGTAACATCATGATAGTTCGTTACTGCAATATTAACATTATGATACAAAGAAGGTTCCAAACTCACAGCAGGTTTCGGATATTTAACTAAAATAGTAGTACTTACAGATCCTGCTGAAGATAAACCACTAGCTATCGGACGTTCTTTAACAATAACTGGGGCAGTCCACGAAGCAACAGTAGAAAGACTAGAAGCTATCGGTGCTTCTCTGTTAATAGCCGCAGATATAGAAGCCGCGCTGGAAGCAGAAACAGCAACAAACGCTTTTTCGATTATCGCAACAACAGTAGAACCAGTAGCTGAAACGCTACTCGCTACCGGAGCTTCCATTACGATACCAGCAGACAAAGATGCCGCCGAGCTAGGCGCGCTGGCTACAGAAGCTATCTCAATTAAAGCAGTAGCAGTAGAAGCAGTCGATGTGATAGAAGAAGCTATCGGAGCTTCCATAACTATCGCACCTGCAACAGACGCGCTACTCGATGGGGTAGCCGCAACTGAAGCTTCCATCACTATCGCCGCTGAAATTGAAGCCGCGGAAGACACACTCGAAGCTACAGCCGCTTCCATTACGATAGCTGGGGCTATAGAAGCAGAAGCCGAAGGCGTAGCCGTAATACTAAAGTTAGCTTTAAGCGCACACGTTAAACTCGCCGCGCTTGAAGGTGTCGCCGCTACGAACGCTTCTTCGATAATAGCTGTAGCAGTAGATCCAGTACATGATATACTGGCGGCTATGGATGCAACTTCAACAACAGAACAAGAAACAGAAGCCGCTGAAGAAAGCGCAGAAGCTACTGGCGCTGTGTGGGAAATAGAAGCAGAGATTGTCGTTGAACACGACAAAGAAGACTGAACTGACGCTTCTTCAACAACAGCACAACTTACTGAACCCGCACTTGATATAGACGCGGCTATTTCATGGCGAGTTAATACGCCCTGATATGTAACATCGGATACCCGATAGTCAATCCCGCTTTGTCTATAATCGTATGCCATCAGCTAGGAGGGTTAGGCCAAGGGTCGAGTTCTGATATTCGTGTTTTATCTGTGAAACGATCTCTTAAAGTCTGACGATATGTAGCCCATTCAGCTTTCTTCTCGTCAGGCAACGGATTGTCTTCAGCATATTGAGTCCAATCAGAATCAGTTAACATCACGTTACGTTGATGGCGTTCAAAACCAAGATCCAAATCCATCTGTTCTTGAGCCTCTTCGTGCATTGCGTATTCTTCTTCAGTCATTTCTCTTGTAATAGTTTTAGTAGGATCATTAGGATCCGTTTCCATTACATGCGCTGGTCTTAACATTTGTTCTCCTTACCCAACATCCATTACATAATGATCTATTCTAGAACCCGGAGCGTAATAACTATGGCTATTACCTGTAAAAGTCAAACCTAAATAAGTGTTTGTAACTGTGCTTCCTTCTTCGCTACCTCCTCCGCGACCAATCCACGAATAAGGAGGGTACGAATCTAGATCACCGTACACGTTACTTAAACCTGATCCTGTGGTGTTCGTGTCGTTAGCTGTACAAAATTCGTCATGCCACCAAACGAAACCACAATTAGGCATGTTACGGTATTCAATTTTTGTAACCCCCCATTGATGATCGTCGGTAGTAACGTGACTATTTGCTATAGCCATATACGCCCAATAAGTACTAGCACTTGTATAAGAAGTTAAATAAGCACTAGCCGCATAAAGCTGGTTGAAATCATAGGTGCTACTCGTAACCCACCCATCGGTAGCGTTGTAAACCCTTCCGTAAATCCAACCGTATTCGTAACTAACATGGCCTGTGTCGCCGTCGTTTCCTGCACACGACAAATAAATAACCCCAGCCGACCCTAAAGCAAGATTATGAGTTGAAGTTGTGTCATTAGTAACAACAAAAGATTCTTTCCATGTTAAACCATCAGAAGCCATTAGCTTGTCACCCCCCACAAATCTAATCGCGAACCTTGAACCCAATTATAAGAACCACTACCTATATGTATTGAGGTGGCTTTAGTTGCTACCCTGTAATTCACCCAACCCCAATAAAAATAGTTATAAACAGTCGCTCCGCTTGCTGTAGTACCAGCAGTGTTATGAGCGCCGCTTCTAAAAGTTATTGTTGTAGCCGCATCAGATACGCTGTGATTCCAAATAGTTCCTTCTGTCCAACCCACAACATCGTCTGTAAAAGAAGCTGTATCACTAGTAGAAAAAGGTAGAGCGCCTAGAATACCATACGATGTTCGGCTATCTCCAAACGCATAACGATTAGCTCCATACCCCCAAGCAACGCCTCTGTTGTAATGAGCGCCTGAATCCCAGCTACCTGCGTCATTATTCTCAAAATAAACGGTAGGGGAACTGGGAACACTAACATTACCATTCCAAGCGGCGCGAAGAACAAAATGAGTGTGTTTATAAGAATCATCTAAATCAGGAGTAAAAGCACTAAAATCAGTATCGCTCGTTGTTTCACCGCCGAAATAATGTATTAAAGCTGAATCTCCTACGTCTGGCATTACGATCCGCTACTTCCTGTTGCTAAACCATACAAAAACATGTACGAACCTATCTCCCATTTACTTCCACTAGCCGCACCCATATAAACTCTTAAATTTTTAACAGCGTTAGTCCAGTCACTTTGACCCCACTGATCGCCATACATATCATCTCCCGGTTTGTTTCCTTCTGAACCAGCACTCATACTCACATAACTGCTTTGATAAGTTTTAAAATTATCTGTGTCGTTCGGATTGAATATAGTGAACGTCCCATGAGCTTTATTCCTATCAGGAGTAGAATACGATTGATCTATTATTTGAGCTGTGTAACCTTCGTTTATTGGACTCGACTGATCGTAATAATCATGGCCACGTTCACTTGCCTGATAATGATCGTGTACGGCTATATCATAAGTACCAGTCATGCTCGTACTCGTATGTCCCATTTGAACTATCATATAAGGATGATTACTAGCAGTTGTGTTAGTAGAAGAACCACCCCATCTTATTTGCAACACTTGATAATCACTCCAAGGCCCATTAGTAGTAGTACCAAGAATATGGTCACTACTCTCACCAGTTAACGAAGCCGTGACTGTCTCTATAAGAACCCAACCGTGAGTCTCAGGTACACTACTTTGACTAGAAGATGAACCTAACAGACCATGTACAAAAGACATGTTAAGCCTGCAAAGCGCCGATAAGTTGCCAAGTGTCTGTAGCTGTCTTAATTATCGTCACCGAAGCATGTTGCCCATCAATCGCCTTCTCAGAGTCTTTACTGTTAATCGTCACACCAGAACCTTGCGCCAACGTAACCTTACCAGCACCTATACCAATAATCGTGATAGCAGTCCCAGTAGGGAACGCAACCCCAGAATTAGGAGGCACAGTGTACGTCTGAGCGGAACCGTTACTCGCTGTAACAAGCTTACTTGCGTCCGCGAGCACAAAAGTATAGGTCGTTCCCGTCTGAGCATTAATCAACAACGGAGCCGAGACACCACCAGAACATGTAACCAAACCACTGATAGTAGGAGTAGTAGTCCAAGAAGTAGCAGACGAACCAGTACCAACAAGCACAGCATTCGCTGAAGCATTAGAATCAGTAGCCCCTAGTTTTGTCTCCACAGCGATAAGAGCGCCAGAATGATTCGCATGAACTACGTCATGCTCATACCCTGTCGCGTCTAAATCAGTTGTACTAGACGGCGCAGGTTGTTGTGTAGAGGTATCTAACGATCCCGGAAAGTTCGTAGCCATTGGACTATGCCAATGTTATAACTAGCGCACCTGCCGCAAGCGAAATTGTGTCTCCAGATGCCACAGCCTTAGAAGCCGTAACAGCCCCATAAAACAAAAGGTTACCTGAAGAAGAAGCATCCCAAATACCTATATGGCTCACAGTGCAAGCAGGCATGGAAGCAAACTCCTCAGCAGACGAATTGTCTATCGTACCTGCTGTAGCGTGAGCGGCATTAAAAGTAATAGCCTGACGAGCGTAAGACCCACCAGAACACTCTGCACCAGAACCGGCATCAGTAGGATCAGCCGTATGCAACGCAAGGTACACAGCGGTTGGAGCCCAATCTGCTTGATCGCGAAGAACATAGTCTAAGACTTTATTCTCCAAATAATTTGACATTGCTGACATTAATATCTCCTAAAAGGTTTGAACATGTTCTCTCCTATGATATAAATATATACGCACCCCGTCCAGACTACAGGGTCTTAAATATGAAACGAAGTCTGCGAACCCTTATCAGGTTCAGTTCGCCCGTCAGATGGGCTTCCGTCCCCTACAATCAACTCAAGTAGAGGCAGAGTAAAACGTGATCGCTCGAACTCGAAGTGGAACCGTACTTAAAACGGCCGGATGGCACCCAAGGGGAAACTAAACTAAACACATTCGGTGTCCACGACGAGAATAACAAGCCAGACACATATATAGTAAAGGGGGTGCGGGTACATCCCCCCGAAATCACAACGAACTCCGTCGTTGCTAGAAGATTTCTCATAGTCACAACACCCTCACCACCAAAAACACACGCCCCCGTTCAACCAAGGGAACACTGGTCTTTTAGTAATCGACATCCTTGGGTTTCTGCATAGTTTGTAGAGGAGGGTAGGTGAATGTATGTATGGGTTGTATGGGGGTGATGGGTGGATAGGGAGAGGGTAAGGATAGGGGGAGAGGAGAGGAGATTGACACTGCCGTGTTTGATAGTTAGAGGTAGTTTCGCCGATGAGTTGTCTGGAATGAGTTCCATGTCGGCGACCACAGAGCGATCTGTGGACGATCGGAAGGTGGCGACCTTCAGCGCAAAAAAAAAAAGAAAAAGATATTTGAAATATGAAGATTTTGTTACATTTTGATTACAAAGCTGTAATGAAATCGTTACAAGATTGTTACATAAAAAGCAATATTTGCTTATACCCTAAAAGGGTAAACAAACAGACCATAGGAGGTCACAAAATGGCTAAATCAGCCGAAGCAATAGACACAGTTAGTTTGAGTCAAACTAGCGAAGCAATAACCCAGTCGTTAGATCGACACATGACTCACATCTACCAAACCTTTAAGAATGTAAATTCTTTAGAGGCTGTCAAGGATCAACAAGTCGCTAGAAATGGTTTGTTTGAATCACTAGATAAGTCAGTCCCTGCAGTCTGGATCTCACCAGATGAACATGAAATGGCTTTTGATCTTGCGACACAGATCAACTTGAAGAAGTCCGAACAAGCAGACGCTACAGGGGTCTGGTTTCAAGCTGGAGCTAGAGCAAACGGAGCTAGTGCGATCGTGGTAACAATTATCAGCAAAGCATCAAATAGCTCTGTTGTAATTGATCCATTCACTGCCGAAAAAATAGTAGTGACTGACCCAACAGCAGAGGAAGCCAAGCCAGTCTTCGAGATAATCGGAGTCGCTGATATTCCTGCTAACTGTTCAGGTGAAGCTGATGTTTATCTTCACTCACTTCAAGCTTGCATCGCAGGGTATCGGTTAAGTCACCCGCTCAACCCAGATCAGTTTGAAAGCCAGACTGACGAGAAAGCCCAAGAGCGGATTAAAAACGCAGGCTTTTAATTTATCCGGGGAGAGGGCGATCGAACACTTGTTCGCCTTCTCCCTAAAAAATTTTTTTAAACGGAGTCGCAGACGCTTTCGTCGCCCTTCCTAATGAGTACAAAATAATACTTGACAAGCGTGTGATGTGAACAAGTAAAAAATCTTCTGAAGAACATGACGAAGATTTAACTTGTTCATCATAACAGCACTAGTAAAGTATTTTTTCGCACTCATGGGCGACGACCACTCAATGATGAGTGGACAATCATCGCTGAAGGATCAGCGAACCATCCTTGTCGAACATGCGTTCTCACGTGTCCCTCAAAAATGGGGAGAGATAAGTAGGGTACCTGTGTAGGTATGGAGTTGGTAATTAAAATATAAAGGAGGCATTATGCCATTAACATTTAAACCATTTATAAATCTTGCTGAGGCTGTGGCTTTGGCTAAGGAATCAGGCAGACCAGTGTTGGTGAAGTCATGATTACATTCAGGGTGGGTGATATGAGATTTGAGTATCACTCACCCAATATTGTGCCGTTCCCAGAGTTTGTGTTGGATGCGTGTGATCTTGTGCATGATTGGACTTACACATCAGGTGACAAGCTTGTCTCTGGTTTATCAAAGAAGGAGGAGTAATGCCAGCAGTATTAGATGAAATGAATCCTAATTACAGTGAAGAAGAAATCATTAGAGATAATCTTCATCCTATTTATTGGAGAGAGTATCCGGGTGAGTGGTTGAGATTCCATGCTGATAACCCTGATGTGTATGAACATTTGCATCGGATGGCAATAGATTTACTTGAGCTTGGGCGTAGGAAATGGGGGATTAAATCTCTTATTGAGGTAGTGCGTTGGCAGATAGCGATGAATACTACTGATCCTGTGTTCAAGATTAATAACAATCATGCCCCGTATTATGCGAGGTATTTAATGGATATGAATCCTGAATTAAGAGGGTTCTTTAACATAAGGCAGGTGAAGTAATGAGTTACATAACTGGAATAGAAATAATTTATAACAAAGAAGATGAGTACTATACGTACAAGTTCACTGAAGTAACAGCAGATAATAAAAATCTAGCAAGCGTAGAGAGTCAGACAGTATTAAGTAGACAGTTCTCTCATTGGAATGATTGTGTTGAGTTGTTACATGACAAGATCATGTGCTGGATGGATGCGAATGCATGTGTAGAGCATTGGAATGAAGCTGATGCTAGATACAGGTTCGATCGCACTGACTATTACGAGGGGAAACAATGAGTGACAAACAAATTAAAGAAATCTTATTTCGTATCAAAGAACTTGAGATACGTGCTGATGTTGCTGACAGACAATGGTCAACCGCTTATACAAAGTGGAATAAAATACTAAAGGAATATAACGATGAGTGATGTAGATGTAGAAGGTAGGACAATTAAAGCACCGTCTTTAAGTATAAAACTTATAGAGGTAGGTTGCTGTTCTGAAGAAGAAGATAAACCTGTACCTCAAGGCATGAAGAGAGTTGATGTTGAAGTCTTTTGGAGATGGGAAGACAGTAAGACTTTTCATATTCCAAAAGACATGAAACTTTCTGATGTTAGAGATCATATTGTTTATCAAGTTGATGACTACTTTGATGCTAGTAACGCTTGGGTATCAGAGTTTGAAGTCTGGAGAATAGAGGATCAAGATACTGGGGAAGAGTGGGGGCTATGATTGAGTGTAGATACTGCCATAAAATAATAGATCTCGATACGCTTAGTGATATATGGCGTAGTCGTGAAGACGGTGTGATTACATGCCGTTCTAATCATAAGAAGAGTTCATATAGATGGACTCATTTACCTGAAGTAAAGGAGAGAGTATGACATTGGAAATGTGTCCTCGTTGTGAGAGAGCACCGTTGCGTACACCTCAAGTAATGAACTCATTAAGTAGATGTACTAGAAGGGTGGAAGACAAAGCAGTATATGTTTGCAATCCTTGTGGTACTGATGAAGCATTCGAGGAATACCACCAACAGGGTGATGGGTTGACACCTATGATTAACTGGCCTGTTGGAGAACGTACTAACCAAGAACTCATTGATGTACTACAAGTGCAACATGATATACACATAACAGAAATGATGGAGGAATCATTATGAAATTAAGTTACCGAACACAAAGAGATACTGAGCATGGAAGTTTAACTGAGTATCACAGCATTGATAATGCAGGGTCAGTAGAGTGTGAAGTTGATAGTAACCACAGCTACACGTTCATTAGTAAAAGTTATAGTGGAGAATCAGATGAACTATTCCTGTACATTGGGGATGTTTGTGTGAAATTCCCTGTTACTATGGTAGACACCGTGCTTAAAAGAGTTAAGCTTACTATGGAAGAGTACGATAATAAGCTACATGAGGAGCAACTCGAAGATGAGCGGAGCGCCGATGCTAAGTAACACTCTACCTATTCCGGTAGAAGAAATGAAATGTACTACCTTGATAGCGATGCTTGATGACATACATAAGCAAGCAGTAACTACGCTACACAATGGGGTGCATGAAGGAACTCTAGAAGAAGCAAGTAAAGAAGCGAGTAGTAAGTTGATTCTTTCTTACAATCTTGTAGAGCGTTGGGTTGAAGCTGAAATGCAAAGGCGTTCAACCGAACCATTTTAATATAAACAATTATCGAGGAGGTAATTAACAGTGAGTCAAGCAAATCAAATGGTATGTTGGGGTAACCTAACACGCGACCCGGAGATCAGATACTTTGAAGACGAGAACTCTGTCACCAACACCGGCATGGCGATTAATAAATCATGGACGGATCCGAAAGGTAACAAGCAGGAGAGCACACAGTTCTTCGACCTTTCTATCTACGGTAAGATGGGTGAGAATGTGGTTGAGTCTATGTCTAGTGGCGATCGTGTCATGGTTGTTGGCAGTCTTAATATTAAGCGTGTTGACGATCCAGACGGAAGTAAAAAGGTTTATCCACAGATTAATGTGGAAGAGATAGGTCATACTGTTAGGTGGGCTACCACTACAGTAACTAAGAACGATAAGGCTGAAGGTGGTGGAGGTAAGTCATACTCTACACCTGAAGAGAAGTTCTAATTCGCACATGTTCTACTAAAGCAGGAGTAATGGATGACTGTGGCGGTGTGCGCCTAGTTCACAAGAGTGATATTCCGAAAGGATGATGGTCAACTTGTGTTCAACGACCGAGTAGTAGAACATTGATAGTGGCAGGGTGACCATGTTTGACGGCTACCCTGCTACTATCACCTACATTTAAGAAGGGATCATGGAATTAAAACTAAAAGATTGGTTACCTGATGCCCTATGTAGAGGGTTGAAGGTTGAAACCATTAAGAAAGAACTGTGTTGGAAATGTCCAGTTAAGTTTGAATGTTTGTGGACAGCGTTGGAGAAAGACGACAGAGTTGGTGATCGTGCCACGTTTATAAGAGGTGGGTTAACTGCTGGTAAACGAGATGAAATATATTACTGGCAAGGTAAGAACATTAAAGACAGCTTCGACATGTGTGTTGTTGAGATAGCAAGGAGTCAGTATGCAAGCGAAAGGAAACAAAAAGGTAGCCGCGATAGGTAAGGCTACTAATGTATTCGCTTCTAACATAAGACGTAAACCGTTGGCTAATAAGTTGGATCATGCCAGAGTATTAGCTTTCATTAGAGAACTGAGAGATATCATGAACGCAATGCCTCATGAGTCTCAACGTATGGTAGACTATAAGCCAGTAGAATATACTGACTCGTTGTCTGCTGAAGAAAATAAAGAGCGCATCGAAGAGATTCGCGCACAACTTAAAAGGAAAAAAATATGAGAATGGAAAGTAATTTCCGTGACCAGATGATTAAGTCTGGCGATAAGAAATCTGCTCATGAATATTTAACTGAGCATGGTGGTGACTTTCAAGTATGGTACAACAAGGCTGGTTACTACACCTTTGAGAATGGGTTCGTAGTTCCAGAGGCACCAACAACAAGGCATCATCAGGATGAACCTGAACCACAGTTTAGGTGGGTGATAAGGAAAGATAACGGTGAACCCATTGGGATTCATGGTCCGGGTTATAGTCAGAATGAAAGCTATACATTTGTGGCTGACATGATGGAGTCCTTCTTACCTGAGAGTACAACAGGATGTGCTGTGCTTGATGGTGGTAGGAGATTGTTTATGACACAGAGTATAGGTGAGCCTGTTGATCTGGGTGATGGTGATGTTATCAAGCCTGAGATTGCGTGGACTGCATCGTTTGATGGTACGTGGTCAACAGGTGTGTATGATTTCACGACTCGTGTGTTCTGTTCAAACATGTTGATGATGGGTACTGCTTTGTTTAAAGCTAGGCGTACTGACCAGCATGATATCACTGCTGAGTATCGTTCAAGAATATTAGGTGATGCTGTTGCTCACGCTGAGACTATGAAGCGTATAGCTGTGACGTTGAAGGATCAATCTTATACTGATGAACAGTTCCGTATATTAACTAAGCAGTTAGTACCTGAACCTAAGTCAAGAAGAGTTAAAGGTGAATGGGTTGCTCCTCATAAGAAAAGTCTTGAGAGTTTTAAAGAAAAGCAATCTCACTTTAAGAATGAGTGGCGTAGAGAGTTAGAGACTTGGGGTGATGGGAACAAGTGGCTTGCTTACAATGCTATTCAAGGTGCTGAACAACATTACATTAACCGTGGTACTCGTGGCAATCATGAAGCTAAGAGTACTAGATCATTAATCAAAGCTGTTGAGGGCAAGACACCCTTGGCTACCAAAACATTGGAGTTATTAAATGTCTAGACAATTAACAGAAGAAGAAGCGCAGGGGTTGATAGCCTCTGCGCCTAATAGACGTAGTGTATACAACTGGCATAAGTGGTTGGATGGTAACTGGCATCAAGTAATTGGTGGTGTTGATTATCATTGTACTGATATGTCGTTCAGGAATTTATTGTACCTGAAGAAGAAACAGTATGGTCTTATAAGAACAGTAAAGATCGAGGGTGGATTCCTCATAAAGAAAGAAGGATGGACTAATGCATCTAGCTGAATCAGATAATAGATTAGTTGTTCATCGTATAGCTGAGGCGTGGGCTGAAGGTAATGAAGCACCGTCACAACCTGATGAAACTAAATGGCGTGGCTCATGGGCTGGCATGTGTGCAAGAAAGATTGCGTACATGGTTGCTGATGTGCCTGAAACTAATCCGTCTAGTACTGCTGACATATGGCGTATGGGATTGGGATCTGTAGTGCATGAGTTGTTGCAACCTGCTATTGAACAATGGATAGGTTCAGATACAACACTGAATGCAGAAGAAGAAGTTAACGTAGTATTAGGTGAGCATGGTCACGGTCATGTTGATCTTGTATTAGAAACTGAAGATGGTAAGACAGTGGTTGTTGAGTTGAAAACAATCAACGGCTTCGGTTACAAGATGGCTATTGAGAAGGGGGAGGGGCCTCGACACAACGCTGTGTTACAAGGTTCTATGTATGCACGAGCTTTGAATGCAGACTATCTAGTCATCGCTTACTTATCATTGGAGAACATAGCTCCGGGTCGTGCCGCTAAGTTTGGGCTTGATGACATAGGTAGGTTCGCCGCTGAGTGGCACTTAACACCTGATGAATTCTTCCCTCTTGCTGAACAGGAGATGGCAAGGATAGAGGGTGTTGCGTTAGCTACTGAAGCTGATGGACCACAGTCTATACCTCGTAGGTTCTCGCACTCTGATCCTGATGTTCCTTTCCCTGCTGAGATAGATGATCCAAGTAAGGGATTGTGGGTTGAAGGTACAAGTTACGGCAAGGTATGGCAATGTAATTACTGCAACCATCAAGACCAGTGTGTAAAGGATAAAGCTAATGGGTTCTAAGAAAGATCAGTACCCGAACAGTGGGTTCCTTGTCATTGATTGGATAACAGGTGATGATGAGTGGGAAGAAGTAGGTGCGTTAGATTACTGGCAAGCTAGTGCTATTGTTGATTCATTAAAGACATACAAAGCAGAGTTGTATGGTCAGCTTAGTTATTATAAAGCTAAGAAAGATAAAGAATCAGATGGATTGTATGTGCTTGAACAAAGATACAAGGCGGCTGAAGAAACATCAGAGCTTATGTTTAATGTAGTTAAAAAGATGAGGGGATATTACAAAGATAATGAAAGCAATTAAACCTATACAAGATCTGGGACGGACACCAGAGCATGGTCGTATTAGGTTGGGAGTGAAGACGGAACGTGCCATGAAAAGTCTTGACACGTTCCGTTTTACTTCTCCTGATAAAGAAGCCATAGAACAAATAGCGGATGCTCATGGTGGTAGTGTAAAGAGTTGGACTCCACCTAAATCTAAACAACAACAGTGGGAAGTTATTACTACTTCATCTGAGATACGGGTGTATCTACCTCCGAACAGCATTGATGTGTGGTACGAGCAGTGGTCTGGTGGTGGTTGTCAACGTCGTTGCGATGGCGTGAGTGTCGATGTTCCGGTGAAAACTCCAGATGGCATGGACACTGACAGCGTTCCTTGTTTGTGTGATCTTGAGAAGTCAATGGTTTGTGCTCCTTATACTAGGTTACGTGTGGTTCTCCCCGACATAAGATTCGGTGGAGTATGGAGACTAGAGTCTAAGGGATGGAATGCGGCTAATGAAATGCCGGGAATGGCTGGAATGTTAAGTCAGTTACAGAGTATAGGATTGGCTGAGGCTATGCTATCGTTAGAGAAGAGGACTAAGGTATCTGGTGGACAGACCAGACACTTTGTTGTTCCTCGCTTGTCGATGGATACGTCGCCTCAAGAGTTACTTGAAGGGAAGGGTCTGGCATCGGCGCTGGATTCACCCCCTCGGCCAGCGCCGGTGCTTGCACTTGAAGCTGAAGTCGTTGAAGCTGAGATAGTAACCGAAGGATGGGACGTACCACCAGCAGGCGTAGCAGTTAAGAAGAATCCGAATGGTTCACCGAAGTGGATACCTGCTGATGCTAACTAAATTATTATTAGTCGGAGCGCTTAGTGGTGTAGGCGGTTGCTCTTCATTAGGTGAGCTAGTGTCAGTGTTCTTTGCACCTGAAGATAGAGATCAAATGTTACAAGTAGCTTATTGCGAATCGTCGGCTGATGCTGATGACACATATAGTGATGCTATTAATCCTAAGAGCAAAGCCGCTGGCTGGTTCCAGCACCTCCCCCAGTATTGGGACGACCGCTCAACTGCCGCTGGTTATGCAGGAGCACACGTTCTTGATCCAGTAGCTAACGTAGCTGTTGCCTCTCATCTATACTATGGGCAAAACGGTAATGAAAGATGGGGAGGATTGTCACACTGGTGGCCGAGTTACCGTTGTTGGGAGACACAGTAATGGCAGACATATATGGTAAGGGTGCGAAGGGTAGGGCTACTAGATTACATGCATTAATTGTTAGAGACTTTGGTAAGTGTATGAATTGTGGTACTACTAATGCGTTGCAATGCGCTCATATTATTTCACGTAAGTATTCACACACACGTACTGATTTAGATAATGCTTTCTGTTTGTGTGCATCATGTCATATGACATTCACTGACAATCCTGTTGAGTTTGGAAAGTTTACTATCGAACAAATAGGTGAAGACAACTACTATGCGCTCTATCGTAAGAGAGAGTGCATGGATAAGATGGATTGGGAAGAAGAAGCTAAACGATTAAGAGAGATAGCAAAGGAGATGGGTCTTGTCTGAAGATGACTATGATTACCTAGATGATGTAGAAGTAGAAGATAGTATTGCCGCTAACCTTATGCTTGATCCTGAAACAAGGGTATGGAAATTAGAATTACAAGGACCAGCGGCTATGATCTTATTCTTTATACTGGATCATAGTGACACAAGTATTACTAACAAGTTGTGGACTGAAGCTAAGTTCGATCAGATGATGAAGTATGATCTCGGTGAATTAAATGACGATGCATAACCCGACTGGTAGAACAAGGGACTATGTAAAGTGTTGGAACTGTGATGGTTATATTGGAAAGAATATTGTACAAAGGGATGACTTTGATAATGAATGTCCCCTATGTTATGCCTCTCCGCTAGTCGTCAACGAGTAAAGCTGTCTGCCAAAGCACACCCTTACCCGGAACATTAATCCATAACGCCTGTTGTGGTACCTCGAAAGCAAAGTTACCTATCGAAGCGTATTCATCGTAACCCTTGAGGCTACCGTTCAATAGGAACCCTGATGATGGTGCCATGATTAGTTGATGGAAGTGACCTAGTACCATGTAATCGAAGTCAGTGTTCTGTCGTTTACGTGCCACCATCCTCATAAGTGGAGGCCAGATACCACCGATACCACCGCCACCTTTGGCTTGGTCACCGTGTGTCAACAGGTATGTTGTGTCTTGCACATCAACAAGCAAGTCTGCTCCTGTTGCTACATCAAACGTAACCTTGTCGTTGTCACTAAAGCGTTGCTCTAATGTTTTAGATAAAAACCAATCGAAGTTATCTTTAACTCTTAGCTTGTGTCTAGGTTTACGGCTACGTCTACCATGATTACCTACCACACATGGTATGTGTACATGGTTGAAGTGTTCAGCTAACAGGTTGATACCTGCTGATAGTTGTTCAGTCCAGAAGATAATAGATGCGAGCATAGTATCTTCGTTGGTTTCAGATAGTTCTTCGTGTATGTCACCTGAGAATATGTCACCACCTAAGAATAAGACTATGCCTTCGTAATCTATACCAGTCACGTAATCATTAGTGAGTAGTATTATCTTTTGGAAGTAAGCTTCGAGTCTCTTAACAGCTATCTCTCTGTTGTACTCGTTGCGGAACTGTATCTCTTCAGGTTTAACTACCTCATCAAAGTGTGTGTCAGATAGTATTGTGCATACCACACCTGTTGATTTCTTTTTCTTCTTAGTTAACCATGTTGGTGGTTTGTAATCTGCCTTAGATAACTGAGTAAGGAGATGGCTTCTTAACTCTGCCTCGTCTAATGCTTCTTCAAGTTCTTTAACTTGACCTTTGAATATATCCCGTTCAGTCTTAACCTTACTTACCTGTCTGGAAAGTTGGGTGATCTGTTGGATATCTGCGCCTGATAAGGCGTAATCCTCTAGGGATTTAGCGTCTGGCACGAGTAGTGAAAGCGGCTACCTTACCGTGTGTTGCATCAGCATAGCCTAAAGACTGTAACCATTTGGTCATCATTATCTTTCCTATGCCGTTGTTGGTACCATCCCAACACTGGTTGAACACTTCATCTGGTAGCTGATCTATCCATGCTCCGGGCAACTTACGCCCGTTGGATGCGGCGAACTCTTCTAAAGTTTCAGAGGCCAACTGGTACCTCCGGGTTCCACATTGCTGTCCATGTCTTATGATCCATAGTCCCACTCTCTTTCAGTAGCATAGATCGTTGCAACATCAGCACCGCTCGTAGCGTTTTGCGTCCGTATACCCCGTCTGCTATTCCGCAATTAAAGTCTAACGAGTTGAGCTTTGATTGTGCAACCTTTACGATATCTCCTTTAGATCCTCGTCTGAGTGGTGACAATCCTATCTGCCTACCCATGTCATTGATTATCGCTTGGATACCAGCCCAGTTAACTTCTTCTTCAGGTGGTTCCTCATCTTGTATACCAATAGGGAACCATTCAGTACCGTTACGTGGTTGGAAATGCCACCATTCTCCCTTAACTGTAGGGCGTATACCGTACCGTCTGGCTATAGCTGTCACTAAATCTGTTGATATCCTGTTACGTACCACTCTTAGGTCAACTGCATACGAGTATCCGTCTGGTTGTTCTTGATGAAAGCTCCCTCGAAAGAAACCATCCGGTCTTTTCCAGTCAGGGTTAGCCGCAAGGTTACCCTTACCTGCCTTGTAACGGTCGTAGAGGGCCTTCTGAGAGGCGTATGACCTAGCACCTGAGCATATCGTCACTTTGTTAGCTATGCGCCCGTCAGAGAAGAAGTTCTCTAATCGTCTTATAAATCTAGGGTGCAGTAAACTTAGATCAATACTCTTATCAGTTACCGGAAGTAGGGGGTTGCTCATGTATATCCTCTGGTTCAGCCGTCGGAGTATACTCTAGTATAAGTCTACCATCATTGTCAGTACTATCCGTGTCAATCATGTGCTGATCTTTACGTTCACCTATCACCATCCATTGACAAACTGTTCCTTCATCCCCAGTGATAGTCAACTCACATTCATCCAATGACCATTCAACCAGCTTGCCTGATGCTGAAACCATAGACCAAGGGTTAGTGTTCAATGCTTTCCACGTACCTTCAGCCATACCATACTGTTCATCCATGCAGATAGTTACTGGTTCAGCACCTAATGTCACAGTGCCTCGGTATATTAGATCAGCATACGGTCCCTCTATAAATGAGTGGCGTAACCTTTTGTCTTCTAATACTGGGTGAGGTATATCGAATGACCCTGATCCTTTAGACAATGAGCCTGTAACAGCTAGATTACCCGAAGTATTAAGCGACATCAAAGTTGTAATTGAACCACTATCAGGAGCATCAAACCAATTATGCCCTGTTTGAGCATAAGAATTTATATAAGCATCACCATCTGCTTGACGTATCCAGTAAGTAGCGGCTTCTACACCATTAGCAGTACTGGCATTTAATGTACCACTAGCCCACAAAGCACGACCACCATAACTTTGCGAATTGTCATACTCTCTACCCCATGCATAAGCACGGATATTATCATTGTGCATCACAGGACTACTCATTGTTATCTGACCGTAGTCACCGTAATTAGTAGGCGATGTAACAGTACCAGAAACACTAGCTACATAACCTCTATAGACTTGATTGTCATGTCCAGTATCAAAGTTTAAATAACCATAAGCATCAAGAGAATCAAGTGGATTATCTATTACACCTATCTTTATACTGCCGCCACCATCAGATGATGAACCTTTATACTCTGTGTACCCACCAGTACCTATACGTTGTTGTGATCTAAGTGGACGATCTTGATTAGGTAAAGCAGGAAAGAATCTAGGACGCACGATAGGTAGTAACTCCAGTTTGAACAGTAGTAAGTTGTACTGTTAACACACCATCCACCCATCGGTACCTATCATAAGGTGTTTCATGTTGCGCCGCATCACTCCATTTAGAAATAGATCCGGGTTCGTATGCCACACCAGCAACGTACACTGTCTTTTCCTCTGCCCCCATCCTGAACTTAACTAATGTACGGCTCTCAAGTAATGCTTTAATGTAAGAGTACTCATCGTAAACATCTTGGTATATGTCACGATTATCGTACCGAGTTTGATTCGTAAGTATTATAGGTAATGAAAGAACTTCAGCTACGAACGGCATAGGTATAGCACGTAACGTCCACCTATATAGAGTAGGTGTAGCTGTAACAGTAGTAGTGTTTAATGTAATGGTTGGTATTAGATACTCGCCGTCTATGTTCGCTTCATCGGATGTAAGTATCGGTTGTATTCCCGGTGTTAAACTATCTGTTGTACTAGATGTAACTGTGCCAACATTACCGTCATCGCTTTCTATTTGAATAGCTACTGATTGACCTGAAGCTAAAGCCTTATGACGCACATCAACTGATGCGGCTACTTTAAGTTCTGATATACCCCACCGAAACTTGCCTTCGTCTATGCTTCCAGTTGTCACATAGTTAGTAGCATGTTCACGGTACACACCTTTACCTTTGATAGAAAAAACTCTCATCTCAGTACCATTATTAGTAAGTGTTAACACGCCTTGTATGTCTTCATTTGTGCCAGTACCACTAGCCATCAGATCACTGGCGTAAGCTGGTACTAATTGGTCTGTCCATTCGGATAAACCTATACGACCTAACCCTCCACGAGTTGTGCCATCAAACGGTGAGTCATAATCTTTCCATCCGAACCACATGTGTTCACCTTGAGGCTCGAACACTTGAACACCGTTCGTTATATCTACTCGTGGTCCATAAGATAGGTAGCCTTGGCCTGTAATGGATGCGAGTCTAAATCCTTTGTTCGTACCTAGTACTACATACCCTAAATATTCTGCCATTGATAGGATCTTCTCTCCTTGTGGCAGTTCAGCCGCTATCACAGGTACATTTAGTGCGGCAGTTGAATCGTTGATCCCTATGTAATATATCTTTCCTTGCCCACCCTGATTACCACCAGCGAATATACCTACTGATGTACCAACAACTGTCTGCCAACTATCTACTTGGTTGAAAGCGTCGCTTGCTATATCAGCATTGGTACTTGGTGCTGTGCCAACAGATAAAACTGTGAGCCTGTCAGCTACACTTGCAATAAGATACCCATTGGCAAACCACACCCCATCAACACTAGCTAATGTCCACACATCAGTATTAGCAGTTGTTCCTGTTACAGCATTAGCTGTTACTTTTTGTATTTTTCCATTACCAGCTACATAAACATTCGTGCCATCACTAGCTATTGCAGATTGAGTTTTAGTAGCCCCTATAATATCCCCACCTAAAGGATTGCCTGACAATGCATTAGCGGTTGCTGTAGCAAACTGGTCATCACTCGCTACTAGATCAGAACCAGCGCACAAATACGCCCACTCAGTACCATTACTAGCTGTAGCTGAAGCCATATAAAGATTGTCATCAGTGTCACCCCAAATAAACTGTGTGTCTTTAAGTAAAGTAAGTTCGTTCTTAACCCAAGGATTAATACCAGTAGACTTATAGTACTGGCGAGGACCAGACTCAGGTGTGTCACCATCCTTCTGACCTGCACCCAACTGCCAGTCAGTACGTGTACGTTTCCACACACCAGCCTGATTTAAAGACTGTTCACCCGGACTACCTTGAGTATCAAAGCCCTGTCTTATTGGGTCTATAGTCGCTCGACCCATCTTAGCTAGATCAATATTATAAGTTCTTTCACCAAGTTTAATTGGTAAAGCGTCACGTACTCTAAGCTGTTCAGTAACCATGATTAACGAAGAAGAGTTGTCGGAAAGACAGAAGAAACAGAAGCTCCGCTTCTTATCCCGTAGAGACTCATTAATCGACGAGCCTCTTCGCTTACCCGACGATCATACTGCCCCTGTAATATCATTGAATAACGTGCGCGATCGCCGGCGGCAACAGCTACATCAGAACGACTATCACCCTGAGCATGAAGATCCAATCTTAATGACTCTTCTCCAAGAAGAAGCCTTGCTGATGCTCCTAATGATGGAATATCTAACATCGAATCCGGCATTCCTACAGTGGTGCCAAGAAGAGTATCCAGAGATAGAGTTGTAGTAACAAAAGGATGAGCGTAAATAAGATTAACTGTTACAGCTTTCTCTAGCTTCTCTTGTCTTATTACTTTATAAGTACCATCCATTTGTCTTTGTACAGTGCAATTAAGATTCAACAATCTATCTTCTTGATCTCTTGCTGTGCGTGTAGCAGATAAAAGATGGTAGAAACCTGTACCCGGAGTGTCGTGATCTTGGTCATTCATAGCGGCGACTGTCACAGATTGTGCTGTTGTAGAAAACTCAGCAGTTGCAGTACTAACAGCATACAAATTATTAGGTAAAGATCTAATGGAATCTCTGACTGCTTCTGCTATTTGGAAGCCAGTAAATCTAGGTTCTACTTCTATCATAGAACCAGCGACCCAGTTCTTAGCAGTACTACCATCCATACCACGTTGAATAGTTATATTTACGTCGTTAACTTTATGAACATAAACAGTTTCAGGTTCATTATTACCATTACTTATAGAAAGATATGACCCGACTCTTATACCATCTGCTCCGTACTTTACTTTAAGAGTAGTGTCAGTAGTAGAATCTAAAGCTGTATCCAACTCGTCTATCTCAGACCGAGTGTTACTATTTATCAGCCTTTGTGTACGTGTTATGCAGTCAGCGATCGTAGCCATGGGTTAAATACTAGCGTGTTGTAGGGGGCGAGGCTATGCCCCACCCCCAACAAACTTCTAGTTAACTACTACGGAGTATCCGTATAGCCAGTTAGATTAGTGAATCTTGCCATGTGAGACTGACCCTTAACTTGGAGTCCTTCTTCACAAAGAATCTGCACCTTGTCGCTGTCACCAGTCTTGGCGAGAGCTTCAACCACGAGTGGTTGCATAACCCGTCGGGAAACATTTTCCTTCTGGACTACGAATGCACTCTCAGCGTGGCACCAGCGATTCCTTACCATCTGTGTTTCACCAAACTCAGTGAAGACAGAAGATACAGGTACGCGACCACGACGAGGATCATCAATGGTTGTGCGAACACGACCACTATCTGATACTGCATTTAGGGTAGCAAACGAAGCTGGGTTAGCGATCAGAAGATCGGGGATACCACCTGCGTTGTAGCATTTCTGCATCAAAGCTTCTAACGCCGCAATGGTCAACGTAGTTGTTGAGCTATCGGTGTTAGTAGTAATGAAGTTCATCAAGCCACCAGTTGAACGGCGCTTGTTAGTAGTGTCGTTTACTGGCTTACCATAAAGGTATGCTTGTTCACGAGTTATCACGTTCTCAACTGAGCGGCCATAAACTTGTTTGGCGAACTCATCAGATACACCGTAACGGGATACCTGCTGTTCAGTACGTGACATGTGGATAGGTGTAGGTCCGAAGATCTGCGTGTAGTTCGAGTGGATCGTACGATCTGCTGAACGTGCAGTTCCCGGATCGGAACCTTCAACCAATGCAGTACCAAGACATATAACTGTGTCTTCGTGTGCGGCGGTTGTTGCTGGCCAAGCTGAACCGTTAGCCCAATCACTTACGTTAATAACACCACTGGTATTATTAATTGCTGTGATTCTCTTAACGGCACCATTAACAGTAGCGTCTTCTTCACCAATGTTTAGAAGATCGTCTACTTGGAACTTGTAAGAGTCGGCGGCTGAAACTGTAATAGTTGTGTCACCTGCTCCTGCGGCTCCTGTGCCAGCTACGGTTGCACGAGGAAGCAAAAGTTCTTCGTCCATCCATTTAAACTCTTGCTGATCTACGGGAGAACTTGAAAGAAGTTGCCTTCCATCAGTTCCAATACCGTTGATAAACGGAGAGTCTGTTGGTGAAATCATGTAAATGAGTTCATCCATGTTGATCTTAACGCCAACGTCAAGATCGTATGAGGTTACTTTACCTCCATAGCCTACTATAGCCATGTTATCGCTCCTTATTTAGTAGTGGATTGTTTGTTCTTTCTCTCCCGCAAGAGTCCTTCATACTTTGAGCGATTGTCAGCAAATTCTTTGATAGGTATGTTGTCACCATCAGCTTTAACATATGGAACAAATGAACCATCGGCTCTATGTTCACCAGCCTTTCCTCTTTCCCAATTATTATTTGGTCTTCGAGGAGGGATCTTGTTTCTTCCTCTGTTCGGAGTAGCATCAGCCGTTAAAGCTGGTGACTGAAGAATCCTTCTAGCGGATTCCTTGCCACATTCAGAGCAAATCTTTACAGATTCGTCCTTCATGCTTTGTACTAACTCCCAAAGGAAGTAGCACTCCTTACATTCATAAACATATGTAGGCATTAGATGTCAGATACAACTCGTTCGTCGCCTTGACCAGCGGCCTCAAGCACAGTGTGTACAAATCTTGCCGCCGATTCATCTTTCGGACGACCCGAATCATACGCTTTCTGAAACTCGGTAAACCCTTGGTCATAAGGACTCTGAGTACTTGCCTCTACTGAAACACTATCTTCAGCAAGTGCCTGTCTCTGTTGTGATACTTGCGTATCAGTCTCATTAACAGTGTCCTGCGCCGGTTCCGGTTGTTCAACGGGAACAGAGGAAGGAGCTAGTTCCTGCCATTCAACTTGTATAGCTTCTGTATCCAGTTCGCCATCGTAAGCCTTAAACAAGAGTTGCCCTGCTTTAGAATCAGTATCAACACCAGCTTTCATAAAAGCCATTTCTCGTTTTAGCTGATCGCGTTCTTGAATTGCTTCGCGTCCTCGATCTGCCGCATCTCGAAGTTCTTTTATTCCATTTGGATCTGCCATATCTATCACTCCCTTTGCTGTCGCACATAGTCGGAGGAACTATGCGGTGCGTGACTAAATTTGTTTCCCCAGTCGTCACTATCTGGTTCAACCTCCACTACATACTCATCAGGGGCGTGGGTAAGTCCCGATGGATAAGCTCGCGTCCGGCCAGTAATTAGCTCACAGACGGCCTACGATTATTATACCCTAATCTTAATCTATTTCAAGGAATATACATTCTCCGGGGCATTCTTCTGCCGCTTCAATCGCCGTTTCCGCGAGTTCTTCTGGGACTGTTGCAGTTCCATCAGCCATTTGTAAGACAGGATCGCTTTTATCTGTACGAGGTTTATCTGATCCATACAAAGAACTCCAATCTGCTTCCTTAACATAAGCTAGACCATCGTCATGCATGTCGAAAAGGCTAGGGCATATCTCTACACAGAGTCCATCACCTGTGCATAAGTCTTGGTCGATCCAAACTTTCATTAACCCGGATGGTTAGAAAGGAACGCCTCATATGCTTCAGGACTATTTAAGATTACTGTTTGATACTTGTAACCATCATCACCCTTACCGAGAGTAACAGTAATCGTTCCAATTAATGTACCTACAGCTACCAATAAGGCTGTTATCGCAGTGATTAGCTTAACAGTCTTATTCATTTTCGTCGTAGAAGTCTCTACCCCATGTCTTACTTTGGATGGCTTCTTCAGCTAGATAGATACGATCCCAGATCGTACTAAATTCTGAAGGAACCCAAGCCATAGAAGCAATGATCTCTTTCATCTCATCTACATCATCTCTGATTATTTCTACATCAGCCGCCATAGCGCTTGTAATATGAGCAGGAGTGAAACGGCTAAGGTCATCGACCCTAGCGCTCCGCAGATCATCAAGACCGTCAGCATTTTCCAAGACCCCTTGAGATATTTCATCAAGTTTTGCCAGAACTGTACTGTCTGTCCCAGTGTTCCCTTCAATTACCTGCACCTGTTCTTCCAAATCATCAATCCTACCAGCGATACTAGCCGCATTCCATACGACTACTCCACTGGTGATAGCCACGGACATGATAAGTCCAAGGGTTATCCTAGATACTTTGACTTGCTTCAGGTCGGTAACGTCAGTCATTTAATACATGCCACCAGTTTTACCATGAGGAGTTTTTTTACCTTTACTGGACAATGCTTTGTTAAACATTTTATTCATCATAGATTTACGAGCCATAGCTACCTCTAAAGGCCACTCGCTAGGTTTTGAAGCTTTATAATTTTTGCTTCTAACAGACTTACTTGGCATACCGCCACGCTCACCCGGATCTCTAGTTTTCCCAGAGTATTGATGTCCTAAACGAACAGCGGCATTATGTCCGAATACTTTATTTCTAGACATTAGCTTGCCGCCGAAGCTGATCCGTCACCAAACTGCTTGGCAACAACACTCTTAACAAGGCTAAGAACAGCAGTAGCTCCTGCAAGTCCAGCCGCTTTCATGCTTCCCATGTCACCAATGGTGAACACAGCAAGGAATGATTGCGCGAATGTGGCAACCACTCTCTCTAGTACGTCTTTGTTAAACATTATTTACGTTTACCTTTCTTTACCTTCTTATAAGGTACTTTCTTTGCCTTCCCTTTGGAAGAGCTTGTTTGTAATTTAGGCATTTGCACTCCCTATACCTGTAGTCTGTCCACTAATAATAGCACCAGCTTGACCAGTGCCACCACCAGCGAATCTAGATATTCTTCGTTGTTTTCTTCGCTCAATTAAATCTTGCAAAGTTAAAGCATCATCACCAATACGCTCACCAGTAATCGGAGCAGTCATATCAACACCAAACTCTGCGCTTACACCATGAGTTTCATATTGCAAATTAGTATCCTCGCCTACTTGTTCAGCGAACAATAACTCTTTATCTTTCAAACTAGCGAAAGCATTCCATGTAGCGGCTTGAGATAAACCAAGATCAGCTATTCTATTAGCACTAAACTGATCCCAACCTTGATCTAAACCAGCCGCCATCCTACCCCAAGCACCAACTTCAGCAGTTTCTATTTGGTCTTTAAGATTAGACCAGTTCTGTTGAGGATCTAAAAGAAGTTGCATTGTAATATTTGTAGATGCCTCTCCACCCCACCAGTCATTGAACGTATCCCTAACTTCTTGTGGCACATCGTATAAGACACGCTCACCTTCACTTAAACGCTCTGTTACTTCGATCTCCCCTACTTGATTTATAATTAATCTTTCTACCAAAGTATTAAAATAATCTCCGCCGACATGAAAGCTGAATCTTTTAAATTCCTCACCTAAAAATTTTTCGTAAGCAATGTACTCTCCCGGAGTGGGAATGTTTTTCATTCCTGACTTTCTCATTTTGTCTATAGCAGGGAATCTTGCTACGAATACTGGGTGTTCGTACATTTCCATTAATGCACGTTCCGCTGTAAATCCGGGATCTGTTTGGAATTTAATATTTGCCCATTCAAACAAATCATCAATCATTACTTTTGAGAATCCCATATTGCGTAATGCAAATTGAAATGCATCTTTCATATTATTTATAATTTGAAGTTTGCTAACAGCATCATCTTCTTCTTCAACAACTTGTGAAGCAGAACTACCTGTAAATACTTGATCTGCAAAGAAATCTGTACCTTGAGCTATTACTGCACCAGAGATACCGCCGCTTTCTCCTCTTACAGCGGCTTCTGCTTCTACTTCACTAAGCCCCCATTTGCTCATTACACCTGCCGTGCCGATTCGTCCACCTATAATTTCGTCACGAATTCCGAGAACAGCTTCCCATCCTGCTTCTTCAGATAATCCTTCTGCTTGTTTTATTTGTTCAGTCCATGCTTGAACTTCATCAGCAGTAATCATTGATGATAAATTGCCCTGCCCTATTGCTTCAGCGCGTTCAAGACTTTGAGCTAAAATATTTAATGGATTCATTACATTGGGATCAGCCCCAACGGATAAAGCTAAGTCACCAAGATTGTCTGCCATTAGTAATCACTCCTCATCATGCTACTCACACCAGTAATAAAGTCATTAAAGAAATTCTGTGCAATAGGAGAATGCTGAAACCTTTCCATATTAGTACGAGAATGATCCCTCATCTCAGCCGCAGTTCTAAACCGTCTATTCCCATTATCATCAACGAACATGTAATTGTCCATCAACCAAGGATCATCAGGTTGAATACTCGAATCGTTCCAACCATAAGGCCCAACTACAGCAGAATACTGTGGCTGTAAAAGCTCTTGCATAGTCATACCTCGGCTTGCGTAATCTTCTCTTTCATCAGGTGTGAACGGAAAGTCAACACGGCTGAAAGCCATCTCATTTATTTTCTGCTCAACCATTTCGGTAGTTAACCCTGTCTCAGTTTTAACATCCATAGCCCACTTACGTAACTGGTTTTCAGGAATGTCCATAAACTGTTTCTTAGCTAAAACCTTCCACTCGTTTATAAGTTTAGTTACAGAACCCGGACCGAAATCTTTTTCTGGTTTAAGGAATTGGCCATCTTCCCCAACGAAATCTTCGGAAAGCATTTTCTGAACTACTTGGTTAGCTTTATTAGCAAAATTTTCTGGGTTAAGTTCGATGCCTTTACCTAGCTTGTAAGTAGCACCACCGCTAGACATTATTCGTGTTGCATATCTAGTGATGTCTTGTTCTGTTATAGTGCCATCAAGTAAGAATTCGTCTAACCCGAAATCTACAATCGCGTTCCTAGCTAGTTCACGGAACTCATCCATTGCCCTGTTGTAAGGGTTGGAATCCCGTAAAGAATCTGTATCTAATCCAAGTGTTCCCCGTCCACCTGAGCTATACCAGAATTGGAGATGATCCTTGAAACCATTTGCTACATCTCTCCACCAAGGTTGGGTATTTATTCCGTTTTCACCGTAGCGGAATTCGTTTAAAAATGCTTCTTCATTAAAGAATTCTGTCCCTGATTCTGTGTTGTATCTATCAACCCACTCTTCAAAAAAGTCATCAATCTCAGGATTAACATCACCCCAATAATCCAACCAAGACCAGCTACCAAACTGTCCAGTCATTCCGGGTATCATGTTTGTAGTCACAGGTGGGACAGTAAGTAATCCATTATCTGTGTCTACTTCTTGTGTAGGAAGTTCCCCTACTTCTTGTGTAGGAAGTTCCCCTACTTCTTGTGTAGGAAGTTCCCCTGTATCTTCTGGAAAAACAGGATCTTCTAATGGTTCTTCAATAAAT
>Ga0208764_10000109_pt1 | contig 43596 bp, 36 predicted proteins | sample ETNtaG_18_FD_185762 | JGI IMG/M metagenome (GOLD analysis project Ga0208764, IMG submission 185762) | Marine microbial and viral communities from oxygen minimum zone, Eastern Pacific Ocean - ETNP201302SV91 (SPAdes) (version 2) | ecosystem: Environmental > Aquatic > Marine > Oceanic ... | reverse complement strand
CGCAGCCATCGACATCGGCGGCTGGTGGCTAGATGATATCGCCGATGGTGGTTCTCCCGCTTGTAGCATCAAGTGGGATACGATTCTAGCCCCGGGCGAATACATCACCTTCTTCCGTTCTTGGACACAGATTGAATTCGATTTCTGGGATGGTGATACAATCCGTATTCTCGACGGAAATATGAACGAGATAAATACGGTCAGTTACGAGGGTGAGGATTCTGATTGGGACATCCCCTATGGTTACGATTCGAGTGGTAATTGGGTAAAGTTGAGCGATGGCGAGCCGACCCCTGGTGGTGCTAATGATGCTGCTTGGGTTGGTGTTGGTAACGTGGTTCAGGGTAATTGCTACCCCCCTCAAGATCACATTCACCGCGGTGAGTACGTTCTCGAAGGCCGCGTGGTGACTATGGAATCACAAAATTCGGTTATCGATGATGGCCGCATCCTCATCGTCGATGGAATGATCGAAGCTGTTTGGAGCGCTGCTGACGGTGCGCCAGCAGCGGCTGACGGTATTCCTTCAATTCCTACAAGCGGAACGATTTACCCGGGGTTCATCGACCCGCACAATCACGCGAAGTACAACCTCATCCCATTGTGGGACCACGGTACAGATGGTTGGGATAACCGCTACCAATGGCAGTCCTACTCCGGCTATAGTGATGCTAAGGACATAGGATGCTCACTATACGATTCATCCGCTATGCGCTTCGCTGAATTACGCGCAGTTGCGGGTGGAAACACTGCACTACAAGGTGGTTCAACATCTAACACCGACACCTTCGAGACCATGCTAACTCGCAATATTGAACTCTACAACTTCGGCAAGGACTACATCCACACGAAGGTGACAGAATTAGAATCAGATTATGCAGGACAGCACATCAAGGACGGGAACTCCTCCGGAGAACTAGACGCTTGGTTCCTTCATCTTGCAGAAGGAATCGATGAGTCGAGCAGGGCTGAATTCGATATCCTTGTCGATAATGACCTACTCGTCGGCGAGGTCGTCATAATCCACGGTACTGGCCTCACACAACCAGAATTCTCCGCACTCGGAGACGTTGGTGGTAGCCTAGCATGGTCACCGACCTCGAACCTCATTCTCTACGGCGAAACCACAGACATCGCAACCGCGAAGGCAGAGGGCGTGAACATCATGATTGGACCGGATTGGGGGCCGAGCGGTTCCAAGAGTTCAATGCACGAACTCAAGACTGCCGAGTGGTGGGATGAGAATGTTCTCGGTGATATCTTCACCGATTACGAAATGGTCCAGACGATTAGCACCAATATCGTCGACGCGATTGGCTGGTCGGAACACACAGGCCGTATACAAGCCGGTCTAGCAGCCGATCTCGTCGTTCTCGACACATTCCATGCCGACCCATATCGCAATGTCATCGAGGCAATTGACCCCGATGTCCGTCTAGTCGTCATCGGCGGTCTAGCCGTCTTCGGTGATGTCGACATCATGCAAGCCATGGACGATGAGATTCAGATTATCCAAGGCGATGGCTTCACCAAGGCCACCGACATCACCTACGACGGAGTTCCCGAAGCCCAGCAGACGGTGGAGGAGTTACTAGCAGACCTCCAGTCATGCAACCAAGGTGCGAGCGTGCCGATTGAGTACCTCTTCACCCTCGGTGACGATCGCTACTTCGACGTACTGAACCGCTCTGCAACTTTCCAAAACGGGCGGACAATCGACCTCTACGCTGACTTCTACGATATCGAGCTCGACGATGATGGACATCGTGTAGGTGGCACCGTCGGCGGCGCCGACCCAATCGAGACCTCAATTGGCGGCGGTGATGGAAACAACGGCAATGGAGGAAATGGAGGAAACACGGTCCCAGAACCTGAGTTACCACAGATTTGGCCAACCGAGGGTCCTCGAGGAGCCACTCTTTCCCACCCTACAACAATCGAAAAGGGAATCCATCTCGAGGCCTGCACTTCCGATAACGGACAAGTCACCCCCGATGGCAAGGAATTGCTTTGTGGAGCGATCCTCGTAGTAATGCAACCAACTGAGGAGTGTATCGAATTAGAGGGATGGTACTGCCAGTTGGAGGTCGAGGATGCAATCGCGATTCCAGGAAACTTGTGTGAAGATGTTGCGAGTACTCCCGAGGGCGTGACTTGCCGTGATGCTTGGTCATATCTTGACCTCGATGACGGTGAGACTGAGCCTGAACCCGAGCCGCAACCCAACGACCCAGAGCCTGAGACTTCGTGGATGGACGGGCCGTTCTATTGGATCGCAGTAATCTCTCTAGTTGGCCTGTTAATCGCTTCGATTGTCACTATCAATCAGAATCTGCGTGGTAGGTTCGAAGAAGAGGAATAATCCTCTTAATGATTGACTGAGTGCCTTTTTTGAGACACTGGGCTTGCTCACTCAATGCGCCATACGGGGCCATTGGGGCTATCTTCAACGACCACACCAAGTTCGTTGAGTTGGTCGCGGATTTGGTCTGCACGCGCCCAGTCTTTGTCTGCGCGGGCGGCGGCTCTCTGCTCCAGTAGAGGTTCGACTTGACTTGCGAGATTGCTACGAGCCGACACTCCCTCAGCCTGTGCCGCTCTGACCGTTTTTACATCGGGCAGTAAGCCGAGTAGGTTGCCGGCGAATTCATTGAGCCAGCCAACGCAGGCTGCGATGAGTCCTGAATCAGCATTTGAGTCGAGCAGGGCTCGTAATTCGCGAACCACAATTTGAACTTCGACCATCGCGGTTCGCGTATTGAAATCATCATTCATTCCAGTGGTAAAGCGCTCAGCGGCTGTCTCGAGGTCTTTGTGTCCCTTCCATTCGCTGCTTTCCGCCGCCACGAGCGCCTTACCATAGACTTCCATCATGCGTTCGTGATGCTTCTTTGATTCCTCCAGCATCGCCATGTTGAATTCAATCGGCTGGCGATAAGGAGCATTGAGCAAAGCGTAGCGAAGTTCGAGCGGATCGACGTGTTCGAAGGTATCACTAATCGTCCAAAAATTTCCGAGCGATTTGGACATTTTTTCGCCATCGACGTTGATTAGTCCATTATGCAGCCAATACTTGACGACCGGTTCGTGTCCAAGGCAGCATTCGGATTGGAAAATCTCGGCTTCGTGGTGTGGGAACAAGAGATCAGCACCACCTCCGTGGATGTCGAAAGTCTCGCCTAGATGCTTGAGTGACATTGCTGAACACTCGATGTGCCAGCCTGGACGTCCCTCGCCCCAAGGACTCACCCAGGAGGGTTCTCCTGGCTTGGCAAGCTTCCACAGAGCGAAGTCGCGATGGTCTCGCTTGCCCGAGCCGGTGTTATCGACGCGCCCTCCTGCACCAGCTCGCACCATCTCTAGTGTTTGGCCGGTTAATTCACCGTATTTTTCGGGGGCAGAATCGATTTCGAAGTAGACTCCGTCATTGGCGACGTAAGCGTGTCCTTTACCGATGAGTTGCTCGACCATGTCGATGATTTCTGGAATTGATTCTGTTACGCGAGGGTAAGTGTCGGCGCGAAGAACGTTCATCGCGTCCATGACGGTGTAATAGTCCGCGATATTACGTTCTGCAACGACAGTGAAATCGACGCCTTCGGCGTTCGCGACATTGATGATTTTGTCATCAATGTCGGTGAAATTAGTGACATATTCGACTGCGTAGCCCGAGTGACGAAGCCATCGGACGATGACGTCGAAGGCGATGGCTTGGCGTGCGTGTCCAAGGTGACTTGGAGAGTATGGTGTGATTCCACAAGCGTAGAGTCTGACACTTCCTTCGACCAGAGGTTCGAATTCACGCTTAGCGCGCGAGCGCGTGTCGTAGACTCGCAATACCATGCTCTCGGGGCGAATCCGCGCGCCGCGCGCTCATGAACCTCGCGCCGCATCAACGAGCGCGCGATACAATCCGACGTGGCCGATGCGTTCGGGGTGCCATTGAACGCCGATGCAGAATCGCTTGTCGGTTCGCTCGACCCCTTCGATGAGTCCGTCATGAGAGGAATGGGCAGAAACGGAGAGGCTACCTGGGTCGAAGACGCCTTGGTGGTGGGTCGAATTAACGGCTACATTTGCACCCATAATGGAATGCAGGTGAGTTCCCTCGACTGTTTGGACGCCATGCTCGGTAACATCGCCATCCCACCCTCCATGCTCTTCGTGCCCAGGGGTCTCTGGGAGGTGTTGGTGGATTTTTCCACCGTGGACGACACACATCAATTGCATTCCACGACAAATTCCGAGTAGCGGGATGTCACGTTCGACCGCTGCTCGAATCAAATCTGATTCCGAGACATCCTGATCGGGATGTGCCAATGAGATGTGCTCGGAAGGTGCCTCTCCGTAGAGTGAGGGGTCGATGTCCGGTCCACCAGCAACGACGAGGCCGTCAAGAATGTCGAGTAAGGAGGGGCAGCAACCTGGAGGTAGGAGGAGAGGTTTTCCCCCTGCTTCTTCAATTGCTGTAGTGTAGCCAGAGGGGAGGATGACCGCTTCAAGGTTCCAAGGACCGAATGAGGACTCCCGCTTGCAGGCAGTTACCCCGATGACTGGGGCGCGATGGCGGTCACTCATTGGGCCCGACTCAACTAACGAGTTCATCAATCAAATGGTTGAGACCTTTGATTCTGAGACATCTCAAGCACGTGCTGCCTCAATTAGTGCATCGAAAATCTTGGTTTGGTTAAGCATCTCAGGGTGCCATTGCATCGAGAGGAGAAAACTGGCCTCTGGAAGTTCTAACGCTTCGATGAGACCATCTTCGGTTCTTCCTACGATTGTGAGGTCACCTGCATCAGCTACTCCTTGATGGTGCCCCGAGTTACCGATTACATTTGTACCGAGAATCGAACCGAGTCTCGAATTTGGTTCGATTTCGACTACATGATTAGACCACTCGCCACCGGTTGCACCGTGCTCCTCGTAGCCAGGAGTCTCTGGGAGATGCTGGTGGAGACGGCCACCACGTTCGACGGCGAGGAGTTGGTGGCCGCGGCAGACGCAGAGTAGTGGAAGGTCGCGCTCAATCGCAGTGGCGATGAGCGCAGATTCCCAAGTATCTTGTTCGGGACGAAGGTTGTCAGTGCGCTCGTGCGGCTCTTCACCGTATCGAGCGGGATCGACGTCTCGACCGCCGGCGATGATGATGCCGTCTAGGCGGTCGAGAAGAGCCTCAACATCGTCGCCTTCGGTAAGCAGAATGGGAATCCCTCCCGCTCGCCTAATGGCTTGGGGATAATTCGCAGGGACCATGACCACCGCTTGTTCAGGAGTCTCATAATCACGCTCATTCACTGAGGTTGTGACTCCAATTATTGGTGCTGACAAGTCAATCACTCCTCTTCACGCGCGATTCTAGCTGCGCGGAATGACATGATTCCACAAACCATGAAGCAAACTCCTACAAAGATGAGAACAAGGTTGGAAGCAAGAGCAAGTGAAGAATCAGGAACTCCCATAGATGCGAACATTGAGAGAGGTGCGATTACCATTAACAATGTCAGAATCATTGCTGCATGCATTAGGTGGTGGCGCATATTTGGCATCCTTTCAGAAAGTATACCTAGAATCATCAGAGGAGCGCCCATCAATGAAGGAATCATTGCTGTTATCGAAGATTGATCGGAGATGATGTAAGCCGCTATCCCCCATAATACGAGAAAGGCTCCATCATAAATCGCGATTCTTGGAATGGTAAAGCCTGCAATGGTGAACTCGTCGTCCATGCTTATGGCTCAAGGATGCGCTATTTATGCGTCACTCAGCGGCATTTGAGAAGGCAGAGGCTTGAATTCCTCAAATCTCTCATTTTCAATAAATCGAAATTAATTGAAGCCGCCTTTTCGTGAATTCCAGAATCGAGATCCACGAGATTTCTTTCTGAAATCATTTTGAATTTCGGCGTCTTTAGCGACAATCTGTTCCCAAAGTATCTCAGCAACATCCATGACGTCCATTTCAGCCCCTACTGAATCTAAGCCATCTTTTACCATGATTGAACAGAATGGACACCCGACTGCCACAGTATCACAGCCTGTTTCTGCGATTTCCTTAGCGCGGATTTGGTTAACGCGCTTGTCTGCGTCTTCCTCCATCCACATCTGTGCACCACCTGCACCACAGCAGAATGAATCTGTGCCGTGGCGCTCAACCTCGACATCGACGCCTCCGATGAGGTCACGAGGTTCGTCGACAATACCACCTATACGACCGAGGTAACAAGGATCGTGGAAGGTCACTGAGCCATCCTTATCGACATCGGGCAACTTGCCTTCCTCCTGTAATTTGGCGAGGATTTCGGAGTGGTGGAAGACCTCGAGATCGGCGCCTCCGTAGTCGGCGTATTCCTTGCCAAGAGTATGGAAGCAGTGAGGACAGGAAGCCACGATACGCTTGACACCAAGTTCTTGGAAAGTCATCATATTGGTCTCAGCGAGCATCTGGAAGAGGTACTCATTACCCGCGCGACGAGCAGGGTCTCCCGAGCATCCTTCCTGCATTCCGAGAATGCCAACATCCAATCCAGCCTCTTTCAGCAAGCCAATAGTCGCGCGTGCGACTTTCTGATTGCGTTCATCGAAGCTCGCTGCACAGCCGACGAAGTAGATGTACTCGGCTGGCTCACCAATCTTGATGTCGAGCCCCTCAGCCCAGTTTCCGCGCTCATGCATGCCGAAGCCGTATGGGTTAGAAGCCGACTCGAGGTTACCCATCGCGACATTGAGTTCTTCTGGATATTCCATCGTCTCCATCATCGCATTGCGCCTCAAATCGGTCAGTTTCGGCACATGCTCGATGTACACTGGGCAAGCGTCCACGCACGCGTGGCAGGTAGTGCAAGCCCAGACCGCTTCTGCGCTCATTCGGTCAAGGATGCTCTCATCAGGAGTCTCTCCCTTCAGAAGAATTGGAGCATGTTCATTCGCGTAATCGCGGATGTCGTGGATAATCTGCATAGGATTGAGCGCCTTTCCGGACTCGTAAGCCGGACAGACATCTTGGCAACGTACACAAGTCGTGCACGCCCAACCATCAATCAATTGCCTCCAACTAAACTCCTCGTAACTCGATACGCCGAATGTTTCGATGTCGAGATCCTCTAACGGAACAGCCTGCCCGCTCTCGTTCACCGCGAGCGGGCGCATCTTGGCCATCGGCTCAGTGTCGTAGAAGAATACGTTGGGAAAGGCCATCACTAAGTGCATATGCTTGGATAAAGGAATCAGTACAAAGAAGGTGCAAATCGCAACCATGTGCGCCCAATAAGCAGCTACTACGACGACATCAGCCAAGCCTAACCCAGCTACAAAGTGCCCAAGTGGCTCCCAGAAAGCCGAGGGTGATTCAGCCGACTCGACAACGAATGAAGTCGTCGTGATAGTCATAATCAACACAAGGATGAAATTTCCTTCAAGTTGTGATTTCCCCTTCAATTTCTCCGGAGTGAAGACGACTCGACGAAGTAGCGCAGCCGTACAACCAATCAGAGCTATGGTGTAACCAAATTCGACCATCCCATTCCATGGCCCATTGAGAATATCTGGTAAGATGTTTTGAGAGAACCAATTAGCCGTAGCAAGGTCGAACATATCGGTGGAGAGCATCAAGAATCCCCAGAACATGAGGACATGCATACCACCTACAATACGATCTTCGAGTACTCTCTTCTGACCCAACCAACCTGTTATGACCTCCTTGATGCGTTGTCCCCAGGAATCGAATCGAGAGTCACTGGCGCCTAGCATAACTAAGCGAGTGGCAAGTTGAACCTGATAGAGGAAGAAGCTAATCGAGACTCCGCCGATGAGGAGCAGAATCATCCAGCCATCGAGCGGTCCGTATGTCTGAAGCAGTGGGTGCTCCATCTCTAATCACCTTCAGGCAACGGCCTGAACACTCCTTGCAGGAGTGGCCGGACCTTCAATCAACCGCTGCTTACTAACTCTTCATCACCTCACTATGACCCATCCCAAATGCTCATGTCCCAACACCCTCACCCTTGTTCATGGTCAGGGCATTCGCCCCCGGCAAGTGCATCTTGTTCGGTGAGCACGCGGTTGTCTATGGCCATCCGGCAGTGGCTGTGGCCATCGATTCAGGAGTTGAAGTCGAATTGACTGAATCGGACTCTTGGACCATCGAAGGAATGTCCTTCGAAGCACATCGTCACCCACATATCTCGCACATATTGAATGATGTGTTTGGGTATGATGGCGTACCTCTGAGAATGGAGATTAGTAGTGGGTTATTCTCAGCCGCAGGACTTGGGTCCTCGGCTGCTTTGTCGAATGCAATGAGTGCTGCTGTTCAGCGTTTGACGCAGCCGGATGATGAAATCGATTCTGTTCAACTGGCTCGGATTGGTCATGCGGCTGAGGTAAAGGCTCAGGCTGGTCGAGCAAGTCCGACTGACACTGCAACCAGCGCACTGGGTGGTTGTGTTGTCGTTTCTGGAGATATCGTTGATGGGGCTGAACATGTTTTTGATGCTAGTCTGGTTACGCCTGAGGGTGAGAGAAAATGGTCGATTTGTAAGGTAAATCTACCACCTGAAATCGATGCTTGGCTGGTCCTCGGCTTCACCGGCATCGGATCTCCAACTGGAGAGATGGTGGCAGGTGTGGCTCGTTTGCTTGAGCGAGACCCTTCCAAGCATGCAGACATGGAAGCAATCGCTCGAATTACACAGGCTGGATTAACCGCTCTAGGAGCCGGAAATCTCGAGGCTGTCGGTATGGCGATGGACGCCTGCCACGTAAGATTGCAGAGCCTTGAGGTCAGTAGCCCCGAGCTCGACGCGCTGGTAGAAGCGGTACGCCCACACTCCCTAGGAGCCAAACTCACTGGTGCAGGTGGGGGCGGCTGCATGGTCGCTTTGACGGATGAGCCACAGAGAGTCGCAGAGGCGATAGAGGTGGCCGGTGGGACGCCTCTGATATCTCGACTCGGAGCCGAAGGTGTACGTATCCTCACTTAAAACAAGCAACTGAGCCCCTATTATTCAGCATCAGTGGCTTGGGATTAACGACAATTCTTTAAAAGTGATTCATAAGTGCGGGGCCCTATGAAGAGTGACGAGGAACGACTGACTGTCGTCAACGTGGTCGCCTCCACCCGCGTGGCGGAGGAACTTGACCTACCAGACATTGCCATCCAGCTGAACTGCGAATACGAGCCAGAACAATTCCCTGGTGTCGTCTACCGAGTGGTTGACCCGAAACTTGCGATTCTCATGTTCCGCTCTGGGCGCGCCGTTTGCACAGGTGGCAAGAACAAGGACAACATCCACACTGGAATCGAGCGCATGATCGGTGATCTGCGTAAGGCCGGCATCGAGACTTGGGAGCTTGAAGACGTAGAGATCGAAGTCCAAAACATGGTTGCAACCTATGCTCTGTTTTACCCCGAAGACTACGACGGAACCGCTCGCATGGACGACAACCACACTCGAGTCATCGATATCGAGGGTGGCATCCGCGCCGCTACCGACGAGGAAATCGAAGATGAGGATTCACGCATTCGCGGTATTCGCGAGGGTGAGCCGCTGGCAGCAATGCCTCGCCGACTCAACCTGAACAACCTCACTTTCCACCTACCATTCGACAAGGTTGAGTACGAGCCAGAGCAATTCCCTGGACTCATTTACCGACTCGACTATCCTCGAGTCGTCTGTCTGATTTTCGGTTCCGGAAAGATGGTTATCACAGGAGCTCGTGACAAGTCCGAGATCCTCGAAGCAGTCCAGTTCATTCAGGACGAGTTGGCCGATCTTCTCTGATTAGAGAAATCTGATGAAAGCCTGCCGATTGAGGCAGGATATTGATTCAGGAGACCTCCGCCACAGAGAAATTGTCGATTTTACGAGAATTATGCGTCTGAGTGAGATTCATGTGCAGACGTAGTCTGCACAGAGACGTGTCTGACCTGCGATTGAATGGTTTCATTGTTGTATTAATGCTGATTCTTACTCCGGCGATAGGTCTGTTCGGACCCGCCGGACCGACCCTTGGATTGGTCGAAGACGCCGATTCTCGGCACACAAATCATAATTCGGGATCGAGCCTTGTCGACACTCCTGACTGGAGAATTGGAGACCGTTGGAATTACGACGGATTCCTCGATGTGCGCGATTTCGTCGAAGAAAGCGGCGTCGATACTGATGTAGAAACCCTCGACGGAACCCTCGATACACGAGTTACTGACATCTACACGTTGGACGTTGAAGGAGTTCCCACTCTTGTCTACAAGGTTGAATCAGATGGAGAATATGAAGCCACAGACGTCAATCTCGCTGGCTACGACGGTGACCTCATAATCGAGATTGACACAATTGAAATCATCCGTGTCTCAGATTTAGCATCAATTCAACAGGAAGCAACTATCGACATCGATTTCGACTACCAAATTTGGTTTTGGACATATACCATCCACGTCGCTGATCTTGTAGTAACTAACGAATACGATCCAGCCCTCGAAGGCTATGATTTCCCCATCAGTGTTGGTGAATCTTGGGAGACTGCTTACTCGCAGGACACAACCTACAGTGGCTCCAGCGATTACGTAGAAATTCCAGACGACACCAGCACTACCAACTCGACTTCCTGGGAGGTAGTCGCACGAGGAAGTTCGGGAGTAAGTTACGGGGGATGTGGGCAATCTTACAACATCACGAATTACAATTCTGATGGAGATGTGACTGGCTACAAGTGGTACTGCCCGGCTATCCGCAATGACATCAAGAGCTCGACTACAGAGAGTATCGGCTTCATCGCAACCCACGAATTGAATTGGTATCAGGAGATGACACGCACTCGAACGCTCGATGTCGATATCGAATTCCAACTATCTCCCCTCGACATGGACATGAACACTACTGTGACTGTGACCGATAACTCAGGGAACACTGTTACAGACCAAGAAGTTGAATTTAGATACGAGATTGACGAGGATGTCAGGACTTTCACTACCGATTCCTATGGCCAGTTCGTCGTCGATCTGAATAGCGGTAACTCAGCAGACGCCTCAGAGGGCGGTAGCGAGTATGGATCTCACGGAATCATTGCTTGGATCAGTGGTTCTTCGCCGCAGATTGGAGTATCGACAATCATCACCGATGAGAATCTTCACGCTGTGGATTTGATTGCTAATTCCGCCGGTGTAACCGTCGAAAGGACTCGTGACAATAGGACTGTGAGCTTGAATTCAATCATTGGATTTGCAGCTATTCCAGGTGATGTACTGACGTTCAGTGTGCCGGTTTTGAACAGAGGGATCATGACTTCCCCTTCTACTAACATACGTGTTACTGGCCCAGATGGAACGAGTTCGACGAGCGCTGTTCCATCTTTGGATAGTCTATCTGAACAGCGCGTCGAAATAGATTGGACTGTTCCGGCTGCTCAACCAGTCGGTGATGCAGCCATTACCTTCGTCGTCGATGAGGCTGGTGCCATAACCAACGATGGAAACCGTAGCAATAACGAGGGCTCTTTCATACTCTTCATCGGTAGGTTACCTACGGCAAGTCTGACTGTGAATTCACCTGTACAGACTTATGAGAATGCAATACTCAACGGGCTTTACTCAACCGACCCAGATGGTGGTTCGATTACATGCGTCTTTGAAATTGAGACTGTTAGTGGTTCGATGGAAACCTACACCGAAGACGATTGCGTTTACGAAGCGGATTGGCAAGATGATGGAGAGTTCCTTGTTCGCTTGACGATTACAGATGAAGAAAGTGATTCGGACACTATCGAAGAAATAATCACTGTGCTGAATCGACCTCCGGAGATCATCGTCGACGCTTCCTCTTATTCGATTCCAGTGCTCTCCTCAGTGACCTTAGAAGTCACCCACCGTGAGGATATGGATTCACAGAATCCATTCTCTCCTGTCGACATCGCATGGCAAACCGCTTGCGAAGAGGGAAGTAGCGTTAGTGCACGCTGCACCATCACTCCGAAGGTCGAAGGAGAATACACCATCGAAGTCATCGGAATGGATGACGATGGTGCGACGGTGACCGAGAGTGTCACTATCGATGTCACCAATATCGCACCTTCAAATCCGACTGCTGAATTATGGAACGGCATGACTAGGATGACACCGGATTCGAGAGGAGTTTACTCCGCTGAGGAGGGTGATAGCATCGAATTCAGAGGCTCAGCTGAAGATTCAGAGAATGATATTGACAGTCTGATTCACCTCTGGTCTCCTGATGCCGAGGACCATCCTGAGATTCAACACCAGAGCGTTGGTCAACACTCAACTATCGAGCATATGTACACGACCGCTGGCCTTCACCTCGCTACTTTGATTGTAACTGATGACGACGGAGCGAACTCTGAGACACTGACCATCGCTATCGAAATAGTCAATCTCGCTCCGGAAATCGACCCGATTAGCAACCCACTACCAGTTGCAGAAGATAGTGAGATTTCAATCTCCGCAAGTGTTTGGGATACGACTGGAGACATTGACACTCTGCAGAATTGCTTCGATCTCGATCCAGAAGAAAACTCCGATGGTGAAGGCGAGGCAAACGATGACTGCGACTTGGAAGGTACCATTTTCATAGGTTCTTGGCCAGATGCTCAGACCGCTCCTTCCAGTTTGGTATTCCACACGATGGATGACGATGGTGAGCGCGCCTCGGTCGAGATTCCAATCTCGGTGAACAATGTCAAACCGTCTGCTCACTTGAGCGTTAGTAATCAGAAGCCTACCGAAGGCGATGTGGTTATTCTCAGTGCCAATATGACGACTGACTCAGCCTTTGACCTTGAGAACATGATTTACAATTGGGATCTTGACACATCCGTCGACAGCGATGGAGATGGGAATCCTTCGAACGACATAGATCATGTAGGAATTTGGTTAGAATGGAAGACCGATTCACACGGAACTCGTTCGGTGAAACTGACAGTATCCGACGAAACTCTCGTAGACTCTGTGTCGATTACGCTCATGATTGAAGAAGCACCGTTCAGCTTCGCTGATCTCGTCAGTTCACCAATTTTCATCATACTGATCATCTTGGTTCTTGCAGGCGGCGGAGGATTTGCCTACATGCAAATGCGCAAGCCAGAAGATCTCATAGAAGCGCCACCTGAGGCTCGCCGAGGAAGGAAAGTTTCGATGGATGACGCCTTCGATGACCCTCAGTTTGACCCTTTCAGCGAAGACGAAGATAGACGACGAGTCACGGAACAGGCCCGTGATGAAGACGGAGAATTGGCTCAAATCTCGGAAGATAACACAGCCAAGGTGGAAGAAATTACTGAGGCAACTAAACCTGAGGATTCACCTGTGCTCCAACTGACTGAACTCGATGAAGTGTATGAGCAGGCCCGTGCAGCAGATACCTTGGACAATGAGGTTCTGAGCGAACTCCTTGATGAAGACGAATCATACTCAGAAGAAGAATGACCGCTCGGAATACCACATCCAGTAATCGCCGTCATACGAGCGGTGGAAGGGAAGCACTCATGGCTGATGGGTCGATGCAACCTTCGTGGTCAATCTCTTCAGATTACTCGGCTTACCCGACCCTTCCAAGTCGGCTGAGCAAGTGAGAAGGGCCCCGCGCTCGGCAGATCCCGGCCCACAGAACAATGACGCATTCCACGATTTAGGCAAAGATATCTGGACTGAAAGAACTCACAAGATGGCATCTCCCGCCGATCGCTTTGTCCATTACATCAAGCCGGATGACCTTCATCGATTGAATCTCAATGGACTTCAGTCGAGGCTCGGTCACGGAGATTTAGTGATCGCCGACCTCGGATCATTGACGCATATGCCGAGTCAGCAGGAAGTCTGTAGGAATCGAATCCAAGGACTCGGTCAACAAACAGGACTCCCAATTTTTGCACTCAACGAATCGGATACCTTGCTGATGATCGCTGGCAGGAATATGCGTGTTGATACAGAAAAACATCTGCTTGGCATGGCCAAGTGGGGTCAGCTTGCTAATGGCGATTCTCAGTGATTGCTGAGTCCAAATCGCCAATCTGTCGGATTGGGTGCAGGACCTACTGAATCGAATCCTATTTGGAAAAGGGTTTGAGGCACTGTATCCGACTGCAATCCATCTGGCACATCGATGGATGAAACTTGTAGAATTGCTAGAGACCCCTTTGCACCGGCTGGCAGAGGGTGGAGTTCAGCCAATTCACAGTGGATAGCGGCCAGTGCGCCTGTTAGCTTTGGCGCAGTATCAGGAAGCAAATCCCATTCTGATTCATCAGGAGGTAATGGTCTCGCTGTCGCATCGACAGCTAACGCAGAATCATGGTCTGCATTCAATACGAATATGGTACACTGCGAACCGATTCCACCATTTCTTAGATTCTCCAAAGTGTCTCGTGGCCTACCCTCAATATCTACTGATAGTGACATGGTCAGTAGAGGGGGAGAGTTAGAGACCACATTAACCGAAGACATTGGAGAAATGTTCTGGACGCCTGTGGCAGATACCGTTGCGACAAGAACCACTGGGCGCGGCATTAGCAGAGCTGCTAACCACTCACGGCGATCGTGATAGGTCATCGAAGATAGATCGAGTGAGAATGACCCAGAGCCTATCGAAGGCGGTGGAGGACCTTCCCCCTCCTCGTCGGTTAACCAGGAATCTAGTACACCCGATTCGATTTCGCCTGCCGAATAGGCAGTGAATTCACGGAAAGCTTGCCAGCGCGCAAGTTCAGTTTCACCCTCGCCTCGCGCGCGCTTGCGTTCAATCGAAGCATCGGAATAAATCACGCAACGGCGTAGGTAGGTTGCGACAACCCGACGCCGTTCATCGATGTCCATCTCAATCCGCTACTCCGAGTTCGCGCATCAACCTCTCGACGTGGCCCTTCGCGCGGACATTGTAGCCAACCCAAGAGAGCCTGCCGTCAGTATCAATCACGAATGTGGAACGGCTCACACCCATGTATGTCTTACCATAATTCATCTTCTCGCGCCATACGCCGAACTTCTGATGCAGGTCAGTTTCCTTATCGACAATCAAGTCAAAATTCAATCCCTGCTTCTCGATGAACTTCGCATGCGACTTGGCTGAATCCTTCGACACCCCGAGAATCCGGTATCCAGAAGTCTCGAAGGCTCCGAAATTATCTCGGAAATCGCAAGCCTGAGTAGTGCACCCTGGGGTCGAATCTTTTGGATAAAAGTAGAGAATAACCTTCTCGCCACCAGCCAGTATATCGGCCAACTTCACTATGCTACTATCAGTCAATTCTGCCTCAAATTCTGGAGCAATATCCCCTACCTCAAGTGTCAACCAATCATCAGCCATGGTCACTCGACCCGAGACAGTATGATGAATGCTCGGGCTGAGAGGATTCAAGAGAGCCTGCTGAGACCGAACCCCCATGGGCAAGTCTGGAACCTTTGGCGGCACGCTATCTCTCATCGTCGGTGTGCTCTGCATCATCGGTTGGATCGGTGCTGGAATGGCAGTAGATTACATCGAAGGAGAACTCGAAGAAAACTGCGACAGCACGACAGGACAGATAGGACAAGTCACTGGCTGGGATGATGGACAATGCCAAGACGGTCGTGATACAAGAGACATGATCTCCTCTCTCCAAACACCGCTACTTCTGCTCGGAATCGCTTGTGTCGGCGGCGGTGGTGTCCTGCTATTCCGCAGCTGAAAGACAGGCATTAGGGTCTCAGCGGCGCGATTCCTCGCGAATACGCTTCTTTGTCGCTGCCCATCCACATATCGGGCAGCCAGTCAAATCGTGATTGCGGGCAGGACAATACTCGCGACCGAAGTAAATGATTTGCAGATGCCTTCGATTCCAAGTGTCCATCGGAAAGACCGCTTTCAGGTCTCGCTCAGTCTGCACCACATTCCTACCACTCGACAATCCCCAACGCGCAGCTAAACGGTGAATGTGAGTGTCAACTGGAAAGGCTGGAACGCCAAAAGCCTGCGACATGACAACGCTCGCCGTCTTGTGACCAACACCTGCGAGCGATTCGAGGAATTCCCAATCGGGAATGACTTCACCCCCACCCTCCAAAATTTGCTCAGCCATCCGCTTGAGATTCTTCGCCTTCGTCGGAGCAAGTCCAATCTCACGAATAATCTCACGAATTTGGTCAACCTCGAGTTCCGCCATCCGTGTCGGCTCATCAGCCACTGCAAACAGAGCCGGCGTAACCTCATTCACTTTCTTGTCCGTAGTCTGTGCTGACAGCATCACCGCAACAAGCAGAGTGTAAGGGTCGTTATGGTCGAGCGGGATTGGCGTAGTCGGATACAATTCGTCCAATTGAACACCGATTCGATCTGCCCGTTCCGCTCGTCGCATTACTGAGCATCCTCCTCATCACGCAGACCGAGGAGTAACGAGCCACCGACTATCAAGCCAGGGAGTAAGTAGCAAGGACCATACATCCAAGTCTCCCACTCTGGGAAAGCAGTATCTCCACCAATCAAGACGTAAGACACCATCCCTACGAAGAGAGCAGGGAGTATGGAAACCGCCCCGAAAACAAGACCGCGCATGACTCGCATGACAACCCCTCACGCGCGTGCATGATGAATCTTCGTCAGCGAGTCGCAGTTGTTCGACATCACAGCCCGAGGGTCTCTTCCATCTGGACTCCGCTCTGAGTGTTGAGAACGTCACCAGCCTCCAACCAACCCTTTCGAGCAATTTGCACCCCATACCAAACGTCAGCTAGACCCTCTGTTCCATGGGCGTCTGGATTAATGCACACTGGCACCCCTTGTTGCTTGGCATAGCGGCAAAGGCGCCAATCGAGATCTAGGCGGTATGGTGATGCGTTGATTTCGACTGCTTTCAGTTCGCCTTCGGCGTTGAGTTCTCCCATTCGACGTAACACTGCATGCATGTCGACGGGGAAGCCTTCTCGGCCTTGCAAGATTCTTCCCGTCGGGTGGCCTAAAATTGTGAAAGTGGGATTTTCAACGGCTTTGATCAGGGCTTCTGTATTGGCTATCTCATCTCTATTGCGCCAACTCCCTAATGCGTGGACTGAACCCACGATATGGCTGAGTGATTGACGGGTTTCATCAGGGTAGTCGAGCGCACCATCTGCTAGGATGTCGCACTCGGAACCGTGGAAGATTCGGAAGTCTTGGTTGTTATCTGCCCAGCCCTCGTTGAGTGCGCGAATCATCTCGGCTTGGGCTGGGATACCATCGGCGGACACGCCAATTTGTCGCCCTCCGATGTTGAGTATCTCTGAATGGTCGGCAATACCGAGGTATTGCCAGCCGAGGTCTATGGCCGCTTGGGCCATCTCCTCGAGTGTGTTGACACCGTCGGATGCGACGGTGTGATTGTGTAGGGCGCCGCGTAGATCGGCGGGCTCGATTAGACGCGGCAGGCTGGAAGATTGGGCAGCCTCAATCTCTCCTGTGTCCTCTCGCATCTCAGGAGGAACCCAAGTCAGTCCGAGATGACTGTAAATATCGGCCTCATTAGCGCATTCGAGGGTGTGTTTTGCCGCCTCCATGCCGATTGCGTCACCGGCAGCTGCTTCGGGGAATAGACCGAATTCATTGAGTCGAAGCCCGCGGTCAATGGCGAGTTGACGCATGCGAATATTGTGTTCCTTTGATCCAGTGAAGTAAGCGAGAGTGAAGGGGAAGGTAGCTGGCGAGACGATTCTCACCTGAGCATCGATTGTCGCATCCCCGCTGCGTTCCATCATCGCCTCTGCGAGTTGAGCGTCCATGCTGCCGATGTCTTGTGCGCCAGCCAACATGTCCTGCTCAAGAATCAGGCTGACTTTCGATTCGCCCGAGCCTTTGACCTCAGCAATTCCAGGGAATGAGAGAATAGCCTCGATGACCGAATCGTGATTTTCTGGTTCAGCCGCCGCGACGATATCGAGGTCACCGATAGTCTCGCGTCGGCGACGGGCGCTGCCGGCGAGTTGGGCACGAGTTACTCCAGGAATAGCTGCAACTCGTGCTTCAAGCGCCCTCCCAAAAATAAGTCCTACGTCCATACGAGAGCGACCCTGGTAGCGTCGCAATAACTCGATTCCCTCGAGGTATTTCTGCTGACTTTTCTCGCCGAAACCAGAGAGTGGAGCGATGTGTCCCATCTCACAAGCCGCCTTCAGCGCCTCGACAGAATCGACACCCAATTCCTCATACATCACGCGTGCCCGCTTTGGCCCAAGGCCGGGAATACCGACAATTTCGATAAGACCAGGTGGGATCTTCGCATAGAGGTCAGCGAGGTCACCCCAAGTCCCCTCTAACACGGCTTCGCTAACGAGGCCGCTGATACCTTTTCCAATCCCCTTGACATCTACTAAATTCCCCTCTTGAACCACCGTCAGAAGATCTTCCTCCATCGAGGCGAGGGCGCGGCTACCGTTTTGGTAGGCGCGAACTCGAAACGGGTTAGCTCCATCGAGTTCGAGCAACACTCCGACCTGTTCGAGAACAGCGACCACGGATGACTTGGTCTGGAAGGGTGGCCCCGTGCTTCGAGGCTTCGGAAGACTCCAACCCTTGACCTTGACCACGTACCCAACGCAGCCTCACCGGACTTGAGTTTGTTCATCAACGCCGTTCTTAGCCAATGCTCACAAAGGACCACTGGGTGTGCCTTTCGTGGAACTTGTCGCCGCACTCGAAACCATCTCCCTCGCATCGTGTGGCGTTGCCACCCTGTTGTGGATGAGTATCGGGACTTTCACGCGCGCGCCATGGGGTGAGGCATTTGCACAGCGGGCAATCATGATTCTTTGCGTCTCAGCCGCAATCATGCTCTTCGCGCTACACTACATGGGTGGCGAACTCTGGGGCTCGCAGAATGTTGCAAGACCCTTCGCAATCATCGCGCTAATCGTCGCAGCTGCCGGGTCTCTGAACATCAAAGGGCGTGATGTACAAGGCGAAATCAACCCTCATCAAATCATGCGGATGCGTCGAGCTGAATCCGAGGAAGAATGATTCACTCAGTCGTCTCGACACCGAGTTTGTCATCAATGAAGGCTCGCATATACGCTGGTAACTCTCCATTAACGAAGATCACATCGTTGACCATATCGAGTTTCATCAATGAGTAGTAGATTTGCATTGCAGTCATCGGAGTCGACGCGCAGCCAGTGCATCCACCTTCAAGTGAAATCATGATTACTCCATCCGTCGTATCGACTACATTGACCACTCCATCATGCGCATCGAGGATGGCTTGCACCGGACCAACCGAATCGAGAATGAGCTGCTTGTCGACCTCAGCCATACGTTTCCACCAGTATCGGCTCGTGGGCGAGGTGCTTTGAACCATTGGTGGTTTGGTCGCTTTGATGTCCGACTCGGTCCGAGTGCTGATGGTCGACCTACTAGTCGAGCGCGCCGCATTCGGCCACGGAGGTAATCAAGAGGTAATCCAGCCCTTTGCGGAGCGCGGCAATGTCGAATTGCTCCTTGTTACTCCTCAGATGCAATCGTTTGAGGCCGGAGCTAAGGCTGAGGTGCAAGGTGAGGTCACTCTGGAGGAAATCGATGTCCCTCACTGGGATGATGATTACCCATTTTGGCAGTCAACGACAGTCGAATTTGGTGACCAGGGTGTCGATTTTCGTCGAATCGTAATGCCAATGCATGAGGATGATGAGCGCATGTCCGAGTGGCTCGCTGCACTCAACCTCGACGCGGTAGTCTGTAGCGGATCGCGTCGCAATGTCAGCATCTGGGAAGATTGGATGGGTCCTGCCGGATCACTTCTACGAGCATCCGCTCTCTCCGGCCGACCGACCCTAGGAATCTGCTTCGGCCACCAATTACTCTGCCATTCCCTAGGTGGTAAGGTCGAGCGAGCCGAGAAACTCTCTAGCGGAATATGGGATGTTGACCTGACAGATGCGGGCGGCAGTGATGAACTGCTAACTTCACACACTGAGGATGTCGAATGCGTTGCTGGCGTATTCAGTCACCAAGATCACGTAATGACTGTCCCCGATTGCTGTACCCTACTTGGACTGACATCACATAACGGCGTGTCTGCGGTGCGAGTTCACGATGCGGATGGAACGGGTTTACCGGCTTGGGGAATACAGTTTCACCCGGAAGCGACGCGTGCGAGAATCGAGCGTGCTTACGGTTGGGGACACATCAGTGAGGAGGCATTCAACTCAATGAAAGGCGAGCACGATGGTGCTGGTATCCTCTCCTCATTTGCTGATATTGTCCTCTCACAAAAAGGATGATTCTCCGCCCCGAAGGGGCGGGCTAAGTGGATTCGGATTAAATACGGACCGCAGGTCGGCGACTCAACCAGATTGGTGATATCATGGACGGAGAACTACTTGGAATGATTGGAATGGGGGCCGGACTCTTCGGTCTACTCGTTGCTTTCATGCTTTACAAAAAGGTCGATTCAATCGAGATTGAGAACGAAACTGTCGCTACGATTACCGGACGTATTCAGGATGGCGCTATGGCCTTCCTGTTCGCAGAGTACAGGATGCTGTCGATATTCATCGTCGGTGTTGCTGCCCTCCTGTTTGTCGGTGGCGAGATTAACGAAGACATAGGACTCGGATTTGAAACTATGATTGCATTCGTGATCGGTGCACTCTGTAGCGTCGCTGCTGGATTTAGCGGTATGCGCGCGGCTACAAGCGCTAACGGGCGAACTGCACAGGCTGCTGCCAATGGTGGCCAGTCTGAGGCCCTGACTACTTCCTACAACGGAGGAGCGGTGATGGGACTGGCTGTTGGAGGCCTCGGCCTCTTTGGTATCTCGATGATGTTTTACTTCACCGAGACCGCCTTCCTCGAAGTTCAGAATATTGCGGGCTTCGGAATGGGAGCTTCGTCTATCGCACTCTTCGCGCGCGTCGGCGGTGGAATCTACACCAAGGCCGCCGATGTAGGTGCTGACCTAGTCGGTAAGGTCGAGGCTGGAATTCCAGAAGACGACCCACGCAACCCCGGTGTCATCGCCGATAACGTTGGCGACAACGTAGGCGACGTTGCTGGAATGGGTGCAGACATCTTCGAGTCCTTCGTCGGCTCAATCATCGCAGCGATGGTCATCGCTGCAGCCAACGAGGCTGACCTCGGAGCAGACTATCTGATGATTCCAATTCTACTCGCGATTGTAGGATACATCTCCTCGATAATTGGTGTCTTCTCGATTAACGCAATGAAGAATATGGACGCTGGAGCAGCTCTCCGCAACACCACATTCGTCGGTGCTGGTCTTTTCCTCGCTGGCGGATACTTCGCCCTAGACTACTTTGAACTCGACACCGTAGTCATTCAGGCGGTCGCTATTGGTTCCTTAGTCGGAATCCTCATCGGTCTAGTCACCGAGTACTATACCGGAATCGAACCCGTTTTCGGAATCCAGGTCAAAGCAATCCCGTACATCGGTGAGGCTTCCAAGACCGGAAGCGCGACCAATGCTATCGCAGGCCTCGCCGTCGGTATGCAGTCTGTGTTCATCCCAGTCCTTCTCATGTCAGCCGGAATATACGGCGCTAACGAGGTCATGGGTGGCGGTGACGCCGGACTCTATGGTATCGCAATGGCAGCCATGGGAATGCTCGGAACTGTCGGTGTGACAATGACTGTCGACGCCTATGGACCGGTTGCTGACAACGCTGGCGGTATCGCTGAGATGTCAAGCCTCGGAAAGGAAGTTCGCGACATCACCGATGGCCTAGACTCAATTGGTAACACGACCGCAGCCATCGGTAAGGGATTCGCTATCGGCAGCGCTGCGCTGACCGCGCTGGCTCTCTTCGCTGCTTACAAGACGAGTGCAGGTTTGGAAGCTGCTGACCTCAGTTTAACTGAGCCACTAGTTGTCATTGGACTGCTTATTGGTGGTGCACTACCATTCGTCGTCGCAGCCATGACAATGAAGTCAGTTGGTCGCGCTGCCGAAGAAATGATTGAAGAGATTCGCCGTCAATTCCGCGAGATCGAAGGACTCCTTGAAGGACGTCCTGGCGTAGAGCCCGACAGCGCAAAATGTGTCGACATCTCGACTAAGGCCGCCCTACGCGAGATGATCGCTCCAGGCGTCGTCGCAATCTCAAGCCCAGTCATCATCGGCTTGGTTCTCGGGCCAGCCGCACTCGGTGGCACTCTCGCGGGTGCAACCGCTACAGGTGTGCTGATGGCTCTCTTCATGGCGAACGCCGGTGGAGCCTGGGACAACGCCAAGAAGGCAATCGAGCAGGGTGAGATTGAAGGTGCTGAAAAGGGCGACGCAGCCCACTCGGCCGCCGTTGTCGGAGACACCATTGGAGACCCATTCAAGGACACCAGTGGACCTTCGCTGAACATCCTCATCAAGCTGATGTCAATCGTCTCGGTTGTCATCGCTGGAATGCTTTGAGACCCTTGACGCTACAGCGTCAGGCTCATCATGGGCAGGGTGGAGCGGAGGTCATGCGAACTGCAGCGCTGGGTCTTACCCTGCTACTTCTGGCTAGTGGCCTAGCGGGATGTGCCGGCTTGACTGGGGGCGGCGACAGCAGGAGTTCTGACGACCCCTTCACAGCACCCGTCTGGGAGGTAGGTGACTGGTGGCTCTACACCTTCTCCACACCAGATTATTCGGATGATACGGCTCGCTTGGTCGTAGCCTCTGACTCTGAGGAAGGAGGCACGGCCTACATGCTGGCGATCTCTAGCGAAAACGAAGCTCGCCGTCATGCAGTTCTCAACCACAACCCGTTTCTGGGACGTATCACTCATGACAATCTCAGTGCCTTCGAAAATGGCGTCGCTCAGCCAGTCCTCACTTTCCCACTCTCAAATGGTCAGTCCTGGACCTTCACTCTGTTCAGTAATGACTGGACTGCCAATGTTCTCGATACAACACGAAATCTCGCCATAATCTCAGCCCAAGCTACTGATGGCTCCCGTCTCGACTACACACACGACTCCGAAGTCGGCTTCTTCTCCTCTTTCACTTGGACCGATGCAGACGGTGTAGAACAACTCAGAATGCAATTTGCATCTGGCGGTGAAGGCCACACTGGAGAGGTATTCTTCATCCGCGGGGGGGACCTTTACGCAAAAACTTGGGAGAATGCTGGTACTGATGCCGAATTCCGTGACACTTTCTTCGTCAGTAATCACCCGCAGGACGGTGAGTGGAACGAGATGATCTACTATCTCGACGCAGCTTGTGGAAGTGGTGGTTCGAGTATCACGCTGACGTTGCGCGATCACACTTCGGTCTCTGCTCTCGAGCGCTTTTGGGGACCTGGGGCGGAGGAATATGGGACTCTAGGGACCATACCTTACCCAAGCGAGGAGTACACTCTGACTCTGACCTTCACAGGCGACTCAAATCTACGCCTAATCATCGCCGGCGGAATCACCTATTCATGGTCTATCTGAGGTAGCCAAATGGACAATGGCACACTTGTCATGCTCCATGGGATGACCGGGACCTCTGACAAAATGCAGCCGCTCGCTGAGCGACTTTGCCCGAGCGGCTGGGATGTATTATGCCCACAAGCCACCATCGAACATCCAACTCGTGGTGGCTTTGCTTGGTGGCTACGGGCAGATGACCCAACACTGCCCCTAGATGATTATTCGATGGGGCAGGTCGACGAATCGATGCAGCAGGTCATCAGTCAGATGCCCGATGGACCGCTAATCGTAGGTGGATTTTCTCAGGGTGGAGCGATTGCTTCCGCCCTACTCGAAACCGACTTGCAAGAGCGTATCCTCGGTCTCGTCCTTCTCGGAACCAAGACTGTTAGACCAGATTCCCTGACTGCTTGTCTGCCATTTCTTCATCCGCGAGAAGTGATCTGGATGCATGGCTCGAGCGATCACTTGGTCCCTATGCATCTAGCAGTTGAACAAGTTGAGATCTTTGAGGCGGCCGATTGGCCAGTCACTCGCCTCGAACACGAGAAGGGGCATATGGTCAATCTCAATCAATTCGATGAACTCAAAGCAGCCATCCAAAGGATGGCTGATTCGGCCTGAGTGAGTCAGGACAAAGCCCGCTCAGTCGAGATATTTGATCAGATGATCTGAGCCACCCACGAAGAGAGGTGTATCCCCTCTCATATCGAGGCATACTGGCACCGTTCGGTGCCCAGTTTCTCTCACTACCTCAAAGCGAAGATCGCCCTCATGGTCGAAATTGACTACGGTGTAAGAGAGGTCCTTTGAGTCCAAAACTCGCTTTGCCACTGTGCAATAACGGCAGACTGTCTGAGTGAACAGAAGAAAGTCTGTTTCGCAGGATTCAAGCCAGTGCTGCATGCTCGTCAAGGTTTGTTCCCTCCATCAATTTGTCTTCTTTGGAAAACCGGTCTTCATCATGCAGCTGTGACAGGGTCACCGCCTCCGTCCTCATCCCACCAAGCGGACTCTCCTAAATCGGCATCCATGATTTCATTATCCTCGGATTTGTTCTCTAGAACCTTATTGCACTCATCCGGATCGATGAAGAAGAGGAAAACCACTGTAATCATTGTTAGAGCAGCCCCCACATAGATGGCAGTTGAGTAGCTATTATTGAAAAGATCCAGCATTGTTCCTGTGAATGTGTAGGCCATTACAGCAGATAGGTTGAACATTGACATATAGGCTGTAAATTGTGTACCTCCAACCTTACTCCAAGTCATCTTCATCGCCACGGCAATTACACAAATCCAAGCAACTCCGTTGATTAGACCTCGGATTATCAAGTAAGTTGTCATGATTGCAGTATTGGTCCAGAATGGCTGTAGAACTGCCAACAGAGCGTTTGCAGCAGCGAGACAGGTGAATCCAATCATAGCCACCTTCCTGACTCCGTATCTGTCTCCTAGCATACCACCGGAGATTTGGCCAATCATCGTGGCAAAGATAACTACGCCACCGACAATAACGTTGTACTTCTCCTGCTCCCATCCTGCCCTGTTAATGAAGATGTCAAGCACGATTGGATCGACGAAGAGGTACAACTCAGAGAGAAGGCATAGGAAGATCAGCAAGAATGACGATCTGAGTGAGAATGCCTTGGTCAAGTTGAAACTAGTCTGAGCCAGAGTTCTCCTAGTGGATTGGGGTAACAAAGAGAATGGATTGGGCACTGACAATGACCTGTCTGCTGTTTTCCATAGTTTGGTCGTAACAAAATACACAATTACAGCGAGTACTAGGCCCCAGAATGCGACTGTCTTAGCCAAACCGTAAATTGGAACTGTCAAGTCCACTGAGACGATTGCGAACAATAGGCCGGATATGAAGATAAATATCGAGATCATAGTGATAAATGCTGGAAGGGAAATTTTCTCGTTGAATGTGGACTTGCCCACGGCTACAGCAGCCCACCACCTCGATTCCTCCGAGTCCTCCCAGTATAGATTCTCATCCACGAAGTCTGTAGCAACAGACTGATCTATTGAGGAGGATTCACCATCTTCCGACCTACTGGACCAGGGGAATAGCCGAGTTCCAGGCTTCTCATAAAGGAACATTGGCAGGATCATTATCAGAAGGAGTAGTGGCAATTGGATAGATAGCATTCCCCTTATTCCTATCTTGGTGGCGAATCCTCCTAGAACGGCTCCACCAATGATCATCCCTGCTCGCTTGGATGCAAACATGTACCCATTAGCCTTCGAAACCTCATCATCGAGAAGTACGTCCACGGCCAGTGCATCGGTACTTACGTCCTGAAGTGAGGCGAATATATTGTGAATGAATAGTAATTTGATTACCAGACCTAATTCGTTCTTCAAGTCTGGAATTAGGAGCAGAGTCCCTATGGAAACAGCCATACCGAACTGCGCGAAAATAATCCAAAGCCTCCGAGAGCCAAATTGTGGCATATTCACCGTATCAATTACTGGCCCCCAAATCCACTTGAATGTCCAAGGCAGTGCAATTGTGGCGAATAGTGTAGCAATCTCTTGAGGAGTAAGCCCGTTGTCAGCCAGATATGCAGCGAAGGCGACTGAGGCGAATCCCCAAGGTAAACCCTGAGCGAAGTAGAGGACGCAAAGAGATACCATCCTTCTGATTCTATTCTCAGTCAGACTCTGACTTTCGAACCACTCTTCTGTAAGTTGTTCTCTGTTGTAGAGTACGAACCCGACTAGGACTGCTAGCATCAGTCCGACTCCGATAATCAGTACGTTTGTGCTACTAGCCCCACTAGAGGCGACTGCAGACGCAGGTTGGTCTAGCAGTATCACTCGACGGGCATCGACCGGAGAGACGTGGCCATCATCGACGATAAGCCTAGCATAAATCGTCGAGTTTCCGGACTCCGAATGCGGATCCAGTTTGATGCTCCATTTTGACCAGTCATCCAGTGGAGAGTCATCATCCGCAATCTTCCATTCTCCGCCACCTACTCGTACCTCAATCCTAGTCTGACTACCTGGGCTAGATGATCCAACATCTGCTCCGGATGATGAGCCACGTATGTAGCTCTCATTACCGATTTCTTGCATCGTGACGATCTCCATGCTCACATTGAGCGATGTGTCGATGCTTCCTGCTGCCTCCACGAAAGCCATCGGATCGGCCTGACCGTAGCCGAATTCGTTGTCAGGACGCGTCTCGAGGAGGCTGCAATCGTTGAATCCAGGATCTCCTAGACTAATCTCACGCTCGATGGCGTGGGCAGCAAGGATATCCTTGAATTCGGAATGAGTGAGGTCTGGATTAGCCTCCTTCATCAGTGCCGCGATTCCGGCCATGAGAGGCGTTGCCATGCTGGTTCCAGACTTGCTGGTGTAACCATCATTTGTCGCAGCGTCTGGTGCCATGATGTTTGAGCCGATGGTCGAAATATCGGGCTTGACTCGGCCATCTGAGGTGTAACCTCGGCTAGAGTAGATAGCCAATCCGAGATTCTTGTCGAGGGATGCAACCGTGACTGGAAGATTGGCATCTCCTGGGCTGTCGATGGTATTGCAACCGGCAGCAGTGATTCCACCGAGCTCGTTGCCAGCAGACAGTGTAGTGATGATATCGGACTCTGCGACAGCATCCATCTGTCGGCTCCAAGTGCTTGAGCCATCGTTGTCAAAGTGAACCTCAAATTGCTGCTCACCCAAAGAGGAGGTGAGGATGTCGATACCATGACGATCCTTGTTGTCGATGGCCCACTGAGCGCCCTCGATGATGTCCTCGATATCCCCCTCACAACAGGCGAGGATGTTGATTACCCAGGCTCCGGGTGCTGTTCCGATGTATCGGGAGCCGTCTGGAGCAGCTTGTCCACCGCCGGTTCCAGCAGCGATGCCAGCCACGTGAGAACCATGAGTTCCCGAATCGAATGACTCGCTGGCTGGCTGTTCTGAATCAGTGTATACCGCATCGTAGAATGCCTTGACCTTAGGATCACAATCAGCAGGAATAGGATCAGGATTCGGGTCTAGAGGGTTTGGCGGTTCGTCGATACAAGTGAATGGGTCGTCGTCCATATCGTTGAGACCTTCGTGGTCTCCTCTGACTCCTGTATCGAGCACAGCAATCGTGACTCCCGTTCCATCGAAGCCGTATTCAGCCCAAACATCGTTGACTCCCATATTCGGATTGGCTTCGTTCATGTGAGGTTCCGCCAATCCGAGATCTTCGAGCATAACCAGTCCACTGAGCTCGAATAACGGACTTTCCTCACCAATCAATTCGAGAGGTATCGATGTAGCTAACGTATCGAGATAAGTCGCCCTGAAAGTAACTATGACGCCCATCGACTCGAGAGCCGAAACGTCCGCATCGCTCGGGTGGTGGTCAAAACCAATGAAGACCCGAGCGTGTCCAGCAGGAGCTCGTCTCCACCAATCCTCTTGGAAATCGACTGGTTGTTCAAGCAACCACTCCAGTCGGTCATCAATCGAATCATGATCCTTGTCACGGCTCCAATCAAGCCACCACTCATGATGAAGTGGAAGTTCGACGCTTTCCGTCCAAACGCCATCAGCGTCGTAGCCGCCTCGGCCTTCATTGACTACTAAAGTAGAGGCTGCCATAGGCAGAATCAGTACCAGAATCAATGCACTTGCAACGAGGGTACGGCGTCCTACCATGGGTAGGACGAATCTAATGCCATGTTTGAGGGTTCGCCCAGAATAATTCGCTCATCAGCAAATTGAGACTCCTTCTTCCTCGAAATCCCAGTCGATTATTTCCCAGCCCAATCGCTCGATGTCTGAACGGACGGATGATACATGCATCGGATTGCACAACAAAGCAGCGCATCCACCCGCTCCTGCTCCCAAGGCTTTCCAAGCCATTACCGTACCACTGCTAAGCAATGGATCGATGACTGAGCGGAATGGATCGTGTATCGAGGGATCGATCAAATCGACCCCTCGGCAGACCTCGTTGAGAGCCTCGACGACCAGTTGGCGCTGGTCTCTCTGGAGGGCATCTACCATGGTCCGGGAGGACAGTCTGATGGCTTTCAGACCCTCGATGACCTGTGCGTCGCCCTCATCGTAACGTGACCAGACGCGGTTCTGGATATCCCCTGATTTGTGAGATATTCCCGAGTGGGCGATTAGGAGATGTTTTTTCAGCCATTTTCGGGCTGATGGCGCTGGCTCGAATGGCAATCTTTCAACCGAGTCAGCGATGAATAAAAATCGGTTGAAACCGCCGTGTGTTGTGGCCCATTGATCCTGGCGACCGCAGCGGTTTCCCGCCGCATTTTCAGCTTGGTAGGCGGCTTCTGCTAATTCATCTGGCGACATCACTTCGATACCTTGCAGTGCGGCGATTTTAGCGACGTTCAGGGATCCACTTGTCCCGAGTCCTGAGCCCGCAGGGACATCGAAGCTGAACGAAACTTGACCAGCACCATCTGAGTGGGCTGTGACGTATTTGTTGATAGTGAAATTAACGACCTCCCCTCCGAAGTCATTGGTGAATGGTACAAGGTCGGTCCAGCCTCCTGTGAGATCCACTCGGAGCGGAGCCCGGACAGTTACCATAACCGTGCCCTATGGTCAACTCATTACAACCCTGCGACGAACAACAAAACGATCTGGCATTGAATATCGATGATAGATGGTCTTGACGATGGAAGAGTGACGGCAGCGCCTAGGTCAGAAGTCGGGACCGTAAATCAAGGGTATCAATGACCTCTCCCAAGAGCGTGACATCCAGTGTGGACGAGGTCATTGCAGCATTCGCTGCCGGCCAGCCAGTGATGGTCTTCGATTCGGATTTTCGCGAGAAGGAGACCGACCTTCTTTGGCCGGCCACCGCCGCAACTCCGGAGGTAATGCGCACCCTACGCAAGGATTGCGGCGGACTTCTCTTTCTTGCAATCGGCGATGAAATCGGCAAAATGTTCGGATTGCCCTGGCTTCAGGACATTCACACACACCCAGCCCTCGTCGAACAGAATCCTGTGCTCGGCCATCTCATCACCAATGATCTGCAATATGATGCTCGGTCAGCATTCACTCTCTCTATCAACCACCGCGATACCTACACAGGAATCACCGACCGAGACCGAGCCCTGACAACTCGACGATTTGGAGAGTTATCCGGAGAACTTCTCGGTCAAGACAGCGCGGGCGAAGAAGCATACGCTCTGCTCGGCGCTGAGTTCCGTACACCTGGGCACATCCCGGTTTGCCGAGAGTCCCCAGGGGGCTTGGCCACGCGACAGGGGCACACCGAACTCGCAGTGGCCATCGCGCGGCTCGCGGGCCAAGTGCCCGCGACAATCGGCGCGGAGATGCTGCAGCCAGACGGCGACGGTGCCCTGAGCGTCGCAGAAGCACGTGATTATGCGTCAGAGCGTGGCATTCCTATGATTACCGGAGCGGACCTTTTGGGTGCGTTGGGAATCGAGTAAAATCGGAGCGATGGGTCGAGGCAACCGAAGCATTGACGGGATTCAACGGGTGGGAGAGATTGATGGTCAGAGTCATGGCAGTCGGGGTTTTCGACCTGCTGCACGCTGGCCACCTGCACTATGTTGAGCAAGCAAAGTCACTTGGGGACGAACTCGTCGTCGTAGTCGCACACGATGATACGGTTCGCAAGCAGAAACACGAACCAGTGACTAATCAGGACCTGCGTCAGCGAATGGTCCAGGGCTTGAAGCCAGTCGATAAGGCGATTATCGGGAATCCACCGACTGTTCCAATCTTCGACATCTTGGATGTCGTCAAACCCGATGTGATTGCACTAGGTTACGATCAGAAACACTCTCGTGATTCAATCAAGGCTGGTCTGGATTCGAATGGCTGGGGCCATGTGGATGTCGTTCGGGTCGAAGGTTTGGCTGACGATTTAGATGGTACTCGCAAAATCATTGCTCGGATCATCGACCTTTGGTCGGGCGAGACTGGCGGGCCTTACGAGGAGGATTGAGTATGTTCACCGGCATCGTGGCTGGGATTAGTCAGATTACTGCCATCGAGGACGGTGAAGAGATTCGCAGTTTTGTTGTGGACCTCGCTGGATTCGATGAGGGGCTCGAGGTCGGAGCAAGTGTCGCGCTTGATGGCGTTTGCATGACTGTGGTCTCAATTGAGGGTACGGTGGTTCGCTTCGATGCGATACCTGAGACTCTTGAGCGAACGACCCTGGGTGGCTTGGTTGCGGAGGATTGGGTGAATGTTGAGCGCTCACTTCGCATGGGTGATGAGCTCGGTGGTCACATCCTTTCTGGACACATTTTGATGACTGCGCGGATTCTGCAACGAACCGAGCGTGGTGAGGGTGTCGACTTGTTAATCGAGAATCCTACCGAAGCTATTCCGTACATTCTGGAGAAGGGCTATGTCGCTGTCGATGGAATGTCATTGACAGTTGGTGAGGTTAGTGAGTCTAGCTTCGCCTTACACATTATTCCCGAAACGCTGAGGGTCACGACGATAGGTGAGAAGCAAGTCGGCCATTCTGTGAATATCGAGATTGATTCTCGCACTCAGGCTGTTGTCGACACGATTCGACGTATGGGGGTGGAGTCGTGAGGATCGCAGCGGTGTGTGGTTCCTTTCACAAGGCAGAGGTTGAGCAGATGCTTGAGCATGCGCGAGACGAAGCCGTCTCGAAGAACGCAGAGGTGACTGAGGCTGTCTGGGTTCCTGGCTCGATGGAAGCGCCATTGGCCTTGGAGAGATTGTTGATGCGAGAGGATGTCGATGGGGCGATTGCACTTGGTATAATCGAGCGTGGTCAGACTCAACACGGTCTGGTCATGGGTCAATCGGTTACCCGTGCTATCATCGAATTACAAATCAAACACAACAAGCCGATTGGACTTGGAATTATTGGGCCTGGGGCTGAGCCAGAACACATTGAACCCCGCCTTGAACCGCATGCCCGCGCCGCTGTCGGCGCGGTAATCGCAATGCAGAATTGAGTTTAGAATCTCAGACTCTTCTCGCCTTCAAGCGACAGCATACATGATTGAAATCATGCCGCAAGGGTTCCAAAGTCGGCATCAAAGCACAAATTACGAGAGTCAATGTTCAAAGAACGCCAAACATTGGGTGAGGTTATGTCCGACGAAGTCCGCAATGCCATCATCATCGGTTCGGGACCGGCAGGATATACTGCAGGACTGTATTCGGCCCGAGCGATGCTTGAACCTCTGATGTTTGCAGGCTACGCCTCTGGCGGTCAATTGATGCTGACTTCCGACGTCGAAAACTTCCCAGGCTACCCGCAAGGGATTGGAGGTCCAGATATGATGATTCAGATGCGCGAGCAGGCTGAGAGATTCGGACTCGAGGTGCAGGACAAGAATGTCGAGCGCGTCGATGTTAGCGAGCGCCCGTTCAAGGTCTGGGTTGAGGGTGAGGAATTCCGTGCTCAGACCTTGATTATCTGCACTGGTGCTGAAGCAATTTGGCTAGGTGTCGAAGGAGAGGATGCTCAGAAGGGTCGTGGAATTAGCACCTGTGCTACTTGTGATGGAGCATTTTTCCGAGATGAGGAGATTATCGTTGTCGGCGGTGGCGATTCAGCGATGGAAGAAGCAACATTCCTCACGCGGTTTGCAAGCAAGGTTACCATCGTCCACCGGCGTGATGTTTTCCGCGCATCGAAAGTAATGTACGACCGTGCAGCTGAACATCCCAAAATCGAGATCAAGACCTTTCGCTCAGTAAAACAGTGGTTATCTGATGAAAATGGCCTAACTGGTGCACTGCTCGAAGACCCACGAGATGGTTCAACTGAGGAAATCGCTTGTAACGGAGCGTTCATTGCTATCGGTCATACTCCGATTACCTCGTTCCTCGAAGGTCAAGTTGAGATTGATGAATCAGGTTACATCTTGCATCATGAACACACGATGACCAGCGTCCCGGGTGTATTCGCAGCCGGTGATGTCGTCGATACTCGATACCGACAGGCAGTTACTGCAGCAGGAATGGGCTGTCAGGCAGCTATCGACGCAGAACGATGGCTGGAAGATCAGCACTGATTTAGGGCGATAATTGGCTTCGATAGGCAACTTGCCAAGCCGAAGCCACCATGAATGAGTCGTCTTTCCTCATGTGCGTGCCAGATGAACTGACTGCGGCCGAACGCGCCCGATACGCACGTCATCTGATGCTCCCAGAGATGGGTGAAGAGGGTCAGAAGCGCCTACTCGATGCCTCTGTGATGGTCATCGGGGCTGGAGGTTTGGGATCTCCGGCGCTTCTGTATCTAGCTGCTGCAGGTATCGGACGCATCGGCATCATCGATGACGATCGCGTCGATATCACAAATTTGCAGAGGCAGGTAATCCACGCCACCGCCTCCGTAGGATCACTCAAGGTCGAATCGGCGGCTATCAGAATCAATCAATTGAATCCGGAAGTCGAGGTAGTAAAGCACGAAGTCAGACTCAATGTCGAAAATGCGCTGGAATTACTTGCGGGATACGATGTCATCATTGATGGAACCGACAACTTCCCCACTCGTTACACAGTGAGCGACGCATGCGAAATCCTAGGGACTCCGTGGGTCTTCGGAAGCATCCACCGATTTGAGGGGCAAGTCAGCGTCTTCAATCACGAAGGTGGGCCCAATTATCGTGATTTATTCCCTAGCGCTCCACCTCCTGAACTTGCTCCGAATTGCGCGGAGGCGGGGGTTCTCGGAGTTCTACCTGGAATCGTTGGCAGCATTCAGGCTGCCGAGGCGATCAAGCTGATTCTTGCTGTTGGTGAGCCTCTCTCGGGCCAATTGCTCGCGATTGATGCTAAGACAATGAGGATGCGAGCGCTAACATTTGAGCGAGATGCGAACCGCGAGGCAGTTCGAGAAATGTCAGAAGAGCTGGTAATGGCAGCGTGTGTAAGTCAGCAAGGTGAGCCAGAGCCAGCACCAGGTGAAGTTCTGGAGATTACGCCCGCCGACTTTGTCCAGAGGAAAACTTCCGGTTGGAATCCATTCCTACTCGATGTTAGGCGGGCAACTGAGGAATCGATTGTATCCTTGCCAGAAACCGACCTACGAATCACACACATTTCTGTCCCATCACGATCAGAGGAGATTCCACAAGATCGTGATATCGTTGTCTATTGCCGAGTTGGTGGCCGATCGAACGCTGTTGCGCACTGGCTGGGGCAGGCTGGCTGGAACCGTGCACGAATCTGGAACATGGTTGGTGGAGTTCATCTCTGGGCCGATCAAGTAGATTCGGCGGTTCCCAAGTATTGAAGGCCATTCTAATAGTGGTGAAATAACACTTAATGCCCTCTTTAATTGTGGTTATTCTGTGAATTTAAGGGCAATATGCTCGTTTAGCCATAGTTTCTTGCGCATTAGTGGTGAATAATACAAGCAGACACCTTTTGAATTGTGGTGAAAATAGAGCAGATACGCTAGAATTATGGTGTTGCAGCATTAGCAGGCACCCCGATAGTGGTGCGAATGGGAGCCGTGCAGCGATTCTTTGTTGTACTAGTGCCATACAGGAGACCTCCATGACTGGTCGCCGCGGAATCTGGCGCTGCCCCTCCTGTGGCAAGCATCAGACTTGGAAATCCCGTGACCAATCGACAACGCGACTCGACCGAAAGTGCATCTCTTGCGAACAACGAATCAGAGTAACACTCGATCGTTCAAACAGCGGTCGCGGACGTAAACAGCAAGCTCAAGTCTGGGAGCGACCGACTGAGACCTCGCTAGAAGAGTTGCAACAAGAAGTATCCCTACGAGACTCAGGTGAAACGATTGCAGACTCCCGAACGGAGAGAGCAGGGGCCTCCAACCAGCAAGACCTACCGCCACTCTGGGGCGCAGGATGGAGCCCAAGACAAGCGCTAGAGTTCGCTGCCCCACTACCAAACGATACAGCCCGTGCTGAAATGATGAGATTCCTCATCGAAAGATACGATGGTCATGTCGAGTCGGCATTCGAATGCTGGAACTCCCTCAACCCCCCAGAGCGCTTCAACGGGCCGTCCTTCCATGAGTTTAGCCAATCATTCTGCGATGCTTACTCACAAGTGCTGAGCGAGCGAGTCTACGAGCCAGGTCTTGCCGGGCTCGCTCAGGAAGAAATCATCCCCCGCCGGAGCGGTTCATTCTACCTCGACAGGCGCGCAGTGCGCATGATGCGTGATGTCGCGTTATGCTTGCGACGAATGGCCCACATCGCTGCAGTGACTGTCGAACAACGTTTCGAATGGCAGCGATGGATGCACCGTACCCGCGCCCTCGACGAGCACCTCAAGGAGCTCTTCATGAATGGAGTTCCAACTCCTGACGGAGGGAGATTCGGAGGCAAGGGATTCCGCTCGACTTGGCAGGAAGGTGTCGTGGCTTGTGCAACATCAATGACTCGCGCAATAGACATCCCTGCTGAATCAATCGACGAGGCCGACGTCATCGCCCCGATGATTCGCGACGTCGGACTTGCCCTATCGATGGGCCAAACTCCTCTCGAAATTTTCAATGCCCAAGTGGGCAAGTCCACATCCTACATGGACGGAGGCATTGAAGGAGCAGGTGGGAGAGATCTCCATGTTGGAAATTGGAGCAAGAGAGTCTTACCACCAACCGCTCCACTTCCGATTGCCAGCGCCACAGCAACCGGCATTGCGCTGGCATCCAGTAGGCTCTCAGTGCCTCGCTTCCACCTCGCACCAGTAGGCGAAGGATGCAGTAGCAGCGGCGAGTTCTGGGAAGCGATTAACCTCGCCGGCGCCCGAGGCCTACCGATAGCATACATGATTCAAAACAATCAGATTGCCCTCGACACATTCACAGTCAGTCAATCTGGAGCCGAGACCTTCGGAGACAAGGGGCACTCAATGGGGATCCCTGCTTGGACTATCGATGGATCTGACCCCGCACAATTTCACGCATCAACTGCCGCAGCCAGAGAATACGCCCTCGACGGTTGCGGGGCCACGCTAATCCATGTCGAAACGATGCGTGGATGTGGACACGCCCATCATCACGACGACCTCTACCTTGGAGCAGTCAGCGGCAATCCACCCGGCTACGTCGATCGCGAATTACTGACCTATTGGGCAGAGAAAGACCCTCTTCCAAACCATCGCGAGCACCTCATCCACCTAGGTGTCAGTGAGCGGCGCCTCGCGCAAATGGAGGCAGAAGAGCAAGCGGTCGTCGACGTAGCACGCCAAGAAATGGAAGCGACAGCTTGGCCTGAAGGTAATTCAGTCACAGCAGGAATCACCTCAATCCACGATGCGGCAACCCACTCAGAGCAATACGACCGCTTCGGAGTAAGTCTGCCCGGACCTGATTCAGAAGTCTCCGCAGGCGATGTCGAAATCGAATTCTCTGACGCTCCAAACTCCTGGACTTACAGTAAAGCAATCCAAAACGGAATGGTTGCATTGGCCGACAAGTACGGCGATTCCATGGTTTTCATGGGAGAAGACATGGAAATCGCCGGTGCCTTTGGGATGAATCTTCCACTCAAAGCCCGAGGCCATTCAGACAAACTTCTCGATATGCCCTTGTCCGAGGCCATCATCATCCATTCGGCCACTGGAGCGGCTCTCGGCGGTCTCCGACCGGTCGCAGAAATCCAATTTGGTGGATTCGCCGCACTAGCGATGAATCCGCTGATAAATAACGCAGCCCAACTCCGATGGCGTTGGGGCGCAGAAGTACCGCTTACAGTCAGAATCCCACTCGGAGCAAAAACCCGTAGCGGCCCCTTCCACGCCAATATGATCGAGTCCTGGTTCGCCAACGACCCCGGACTCGTCATTCTCTTTCCATCAACCCCGCAAGACGCCTATGATCTCCTTGTAGAAGGCCACGCTCTAAACGACCCAGTAGTCTTCCTCGAACACATCGGACTCTACGGATTGCGTGGAGGACAGACGGGGTGGGGAGACTCGATTAACCAGATTGTCGATACAAAATCGGTTCATGAACGCCTCGCGCGGGCAGAAACAAGCATCGGCAAAGCTCGCGTAGTCCGAGGCGGTAAAGACCTCTCAATCGTCACTTGGGGAGCGATGGTACACGTAGCTCTCGAAGCCGCTGCTGCTGCTGCCAAGCGAGGCATAGAAGCAGAAATCATTGACCTCAGAACTCTGCAACCCTTCGATGCGCAGACCTGTATCGATTCAGTGCGAAGAACAGGCCGTCTGATTGTGCTACAAGAGGCGCAGTACACCGGAGGTTTGGGCCATACAGTGAGCAGTCGTATCCTTGAAGAAGCGTTTTGGAACCTCGAAAATGCACCTGTAGTAATCGGCGCTTTGGACACTCCCGTTCCATTCTCACCACCACTCGAAGACCACACGATACCCAGCGCAGAACTGGTAGTCCGACACATCAGGCGAATGTGCGAATAATGAAACGTAAGTGAGAGAATGATGAGGTGTCGTGCATGCGAGTAATGGGAATGAACTCAAACATCATGAGCGAGGCGCGGAGGACGTGATAGCGATGCTTGACTCCGACCCCGGATTGGTCCTCATCGGCTTTGCCCTACTCATGATTGGAGGCGAAGGCGTTGTTCAAGGTGCAATCAAGATAGCATACAGGCTGAATGTGCCGCCACTTCTAGTAGGATTCACCATCGTTGCGATTGGAACCTCCCTCCCGGAGTTGGCTGTGGCTCTCGAAGCGGTGGCTCAAGGCGAGCCTGACATTGCGGTCGGCGGCGTCTTGGGCTCGAATGTTGCGAATGTATTGCTGGTTCTTGGAACCGCCTGCATGCTGGGTTCAGGTAGTGATGCAGGCGCAGGACTGCGCCGCGATGCGATGGCTGTAATCGTGGCGACTGTGCTGTTGACCGCCTTCGTCTATCTAGGACGAATCCCATATGAAGGCGGCATCATCATGCTGCTCCTTTTGGTTAGTTACTACGCCTATTCCTATCTTTATTCCAAAGGAAAGAGTGATGATGACGAAGAAGAAGATACTTGGTTACCAGACAACATCATTCTCGCCATCGTGGCAACCATCGCTGGAGGGATGATGATCTGGCAGGGTGCGGTGCTCTTGCTCGATGGAGCAACTGGATTGGCGGAGGCATATGGCATCCCTGACACCGTCATCGGTTTGTCCATGGTCGCTCTTGGTACATCCCTCCCTGAATTGGCTGTAACTCTGATTGCTGCGTTTCGGAATCAAGGGGGAGTCGCCGTCGGCAACGTCCTCGGTTCGAACGTAATCAACATCCTCGGAATCCTTGGTACCGCCTCGGTAGTTGGAGATGGTATCGATATCGCTGCTGAATTCGCAGGACGAGATATCTGGGTGGTTATCCTGACTTCTGGATTGGTTGCTGCGATGCTCCTTGATGATCGTGAAATCGGTAGGCGTGTCGGGGCTACAATGGTTGTTGGTTACCTATCGTACATGTCATTCCTGTACTTCGGTTGAACATCGGCTTCAGGAACTCCCACCCCCTAAATCAGACGCACTCTAGATGTCTTCACTGTGCATCCACTACCGAATAAGCGGTGCGAACGGCTAAGGCGGAAGGACCGCTGGCGGGTTCATGGCAGACTTCGCATTGTCCGAGGAACAGGAGATGTTGCGCGAACTCGCCCATGAGTTCGCAAGGGATTCCGTCAGACCTCATGCTGAACACTGGGATACTAATTCCGAGTTCCCAATTGAAGCGATTACTGAGGCCCATTCACTTGGCCTGACCAATCTTCACATTCCTGCTGAATACGGAGGCATGGGTATGGGGATTCTCGACGAAGTATTGGTCTCTGAGGAATTCTCTTGGGGAGATCCCGGTTTTAGCACAGCAGCATATTCCAATGGTTTGACAGTTGGCCCCATTATTACTGGAGGCACAGAAGAGCAGAAAGTGGAATATCTCGGTCGATTGGTAAAAGATCCAAAGATTGCTTCCTATTGTGTAACCGAGCCGGGTGCCGGAAGTGATGTTGCAGGCATCCAAACCACAGCAGTACGCGATGGCGATCACTACATTCTGAACGGTCAGAAAATGTGGATTACAGGCGCAGGGCAAGCCGACTGGTTCTTCGTCCTAGCATACACTGACAGATCTGCAGGATACAAAGGGATGAGCGCATTCATTGTTGAGAGTTCTTGGGATGGAGTATCTCTCGGAAAGAAAGAAAACAACATGGGGCAAAGAGCATCAGACACTCGAGCAGTAATCTTCGAAGACGTCCATGTACCTGTCGAGAACCTCGTCGGAGGCGTCGAAGGAAAAGGCTGGTTTAACGCCATGAAGGCCTTCGATCTATCTCGCCCTAACGTCGCTGCTCAAGCGGTTGGATGTTCCAGAGCAGCATTCGAATATGCCCTACAATACGCTGACGAACGCAAGACCTTCGGAAAGAAATTACACGAGCATCAAGCAATTCAGTTCATGCTCGCTGACATGAAGACCAAAATCGAAGCCAGTAGAATGCTGACTTGGCGCACCGCATGGGAAGCGGATAATGGAATCAAAAATACCGAAAGTGCCGCTCACGCAAAGCGCTTCGCAGCTGATTCTTGTATGGAGATCACAACCGATGCGGTGCAAGTTTTCGGAGGCTATGGTTACTCAGAAGAGTACCCAGTGGCACGACTTATGCGCGCAGCAAAGGTTCTGCAAATCTACGAAGGAAGCAGCCAGGTGCAGCGTATGATCATCGGCCGTGAGATGACTCGCGGCTTCTGAACAGCCCAAAGGGCTGTCTGCTCACAAGACCGTGCCCTTGAAATCGGAGCCGCGAGACCCCGAGTTAGATATCCATGGGAGATTCAGCCATTATCCGGACCCGATTGATCGCATTCTCGATACTCGGGATGATGTTGGTTCCAGCACTTGCTACGGCCCTCCCTGCAGTCTCGAACCCCCAGCAAATCTCCAACACTTACGCTGAACAAATTGGTGAATGGTGGGAAGATACCAGCATGGATCGCGATGGAGATTACATTCACGATGCGATTTGGATTGCCGCACAGAACAATCACCACGAGTATCTAGATGATGCCGGAAGGATTTCCGTAATCGTTGATTTCGACCATACGCCGACGGAGGCCGACCAAGCCATGCTAGAATGGGAGGTTGGCTTTCAGACACAGTTCAGGTACTGGTTAATCGACTCCATTGCTGGAACTGTCGAGCTTAGTCGCATACACAATCTGCTCGAATTGCCTGGTATAGTCTTCATCGAATTGGATGGGGTTTTGGAAATCAAAATGGAAGATGTCGTCCCAGCTCACGGAGTCGACCTAGTTTGGCAAGACACCGGCTACACTGGCGCTGGAGTGACCATGGCCATAATCGATACTGGAATCGATGGAAATCACTCTGGTTTGGATGATTTGGATGATGACAATAGTACAAACGATACGAAAGTAATAGCATTCTACGACGCGATCAATAATCCGGGAGCGACCAATGGAAGCGAAATTTTCCCCTATGATGATAATGGGCATGGAACTCATTGCGCTGGAATAACCGCAGGAACTGGGGCACCTACATTCCAACACGTTGGTGTTGCGCCACATGCCAATTTAGTTGGCGTGAAAGTTCTGAGTGGGAGTGGGAGTGGCTCTTTTGCACAAGTTATGGCAGGCATGCAATGGACCGTCGAAAAGAGACATGAGTTCAATATCAGAGCTGCCAGTATGAGTCTTGGCGGCCCTGGCCCGATTGAGTGGACTTCCGCGGAAGAGGAATCTGTCAATAGGATGGCAAATGAGATGATGAGATCAGGAGTGGCTCTTTTCATAGCAGCAGGAAATAGCGCCGGAAGTGCAACTATCGGCACACCCGGTAGTGCAGAAGACGTGATTACAGTAGGTGCATTGGACAAGGATACCGCAATTGCGGTATACTCCAGTCAGGGACCGACTGAAGAAGGGCGGATTAAGCCAAATCTGGCATTTGTAGGCAGCAGTGTAAACGCTCCTGATGCGAATACTGGGGACGGTTACGTCGCTCTGTCAGGGACTAGTATGGCTACTCCGGGTGCAGCGGGTGTGGGTGTCTTGATGTTCCAAGCGAACCCAGATCTCAGTCCATTCGATATTCGTAACATTATGCAGGAGACTTCTACTTACAGACAGTGCCACTACATGTTTGCTAACGAACCCTGCGCTGAGGACCTGATTCCTAAGAATCGTCAGAATAACGTATACGGGCACGGACATGTCAACGCTCAACCTTCAGTCGAAGAGGCCGCGAATTACCACTACGAACTCAGTATGTCGCTGAATGTGACACTTGAGAGCGAGTATGGAATGGATAATCGAGTGCACATCGGTCAAGGGGATTCGATTGTATTCAACTTGGAAGGTGGAATTCAGCGAGTACAATGGCGCACTTGGGATATGCGAGATAATTGGATGGATCTGGCTGAGTTTTCTGTTGGCGACGAGACTTTTGAGGTTACACACGGGCTGTTAGTGGACCGGCTCCGTTTCCTTCCAAACAACACTGTCGAAGGTGACCAAGTGGTTCTGGTTCGCGCCATCTCTGGTGACGAGTCTTCAACCAATCTAGCCGTTGGGATCCATGTGATGGGTGAAGAAAAGATTGCTGAGAGTGGTGGAGCTGGATCACTGATGGGGCTGATTGTCGGTGTACTCGCTTTACTGGTTCTCGTGCTCCTGGGCGTGCTCGCTTTCGCAGGAGTTCAACTGCGTGAAAGGGGCTACTTTGACAATGAAGAAGAGTATGATCAGGAGATGGATGCCGCCGTCGAATCAATGATGAGCGGTGACGATGACGCAGTTGATGATGGCGATTGACAAGGCAATCATCCTCGCCGCCGGAGCGAGCGAGCGTTTGGGTGAACCCAAGGCCCTTGTCCAGTTGACTAATGGCTTGACGCTTGTTGAATTCATGGCAAATATACTACATTCTTACCAGCTTGATGTAATCGTCGTTACACGGGAAAAATTAGTCCAACCAATAGGTCATATTCTCAAGGAATTGGGAGCGGAAATCGTTCTCAATCGCGACCCTGAGGCGGGGCGCACTGGCAGTATCCAATGTGGGTTGAGATCCATAGGAAGCGGACCGGTTCTCATCACACCTGTCGATCGCCCTGGATTCGGTAGCGAAACCATCGAAGCCATGCTCAAGGCTGGCACCACCGCTTGCCCAGTCTATGGTGGGCGCGGTGGACATCCAATCGCACTCTCAGCGTCGGATTGTGAACGAGTTCTCAAAGCCGCACCAGACACGCCGCTACATGACCTCATAGAACCGCAGCGTATCGAGGTAGATGCACCTCATCTTCATCTCAATATCGACACCAAAGAAGATGTTGAGGAACTTCTCCGAATCTACTAAGATGCTGAAAGGCCTCAACCGATGTTGAACTACAAAACATCGTCATTGGGTTCAAAACAACGAAAATCGAGGGAAATCAGGGCTGGAGAAGTCTCTCGATTTCGGGATATTCTCCCATTGCCCAAAGGAAAGCAAGACCGATGAGAAGAGCAGGCAGTGTAGTGTGGATTGTTGCCCAAATCGAGGCGGTCTTGTGCCTGACCAGAAGTGGGAACAGAGCATCGCCGTCCTGTGATATTGCATTAGCAACCAGCGCAGGGAAGGATATGATGCCCTCGACATATGCTGTGATGGCGATAATCTGAGGTCCGCAACCAGGGATCAGACCAATACCGGCTGCGACGAAAACCGCCCCGACACCAGCACCATGCTCGGCGAAGTCACCATCATCCATACCGAAAGCAATCATCCCGAAAGCGAAGGCAAGGTAAGCGATGAGGACCCAGAATGTGACGAAGGCAGTTTCCGAAGCAGCGTGAACGAGGGTTTCATCCAACGAATGCAACTTGTCTCCAATCGTCGCTTCTGTATCATCAGAAAAGAAATTTTTCGACGAAAGATAGAGAATAATCGAAAGCGATGTTCCAATCAACCCCACCCATGTGATTAGACCATCTCGAGTCATCGGATCCCATGCGAGTTCGGGCGCGTATTCGGCGTCTTGAGCATACCAAAAGAGTAGCATAATCGCGAGAACTAAACCAACTGCTGTGACTGCCCACCAAACTCGATAACCTTGGTGAATAATCTGGTAACCCAAGCCCTCTGGAACTTCTCTGGGAAGGTCATCAAGCACCGAATCCTCTCTTTGCACATCTAAACCAACATCGTCTTCCAACTGCTTGGCGGCCTCTCCCCCCAGCGATTCCTTCGAGCCAAAAGTTGGGCCGAATCGGCCCAGTGGACGAGAGGGAGTGACACCGATTGCATCAGCCCCGTACCCCCACGCGACTCCTACGAAGAATGAGGTCGCGTGGACGATTAAGACCGGCGCGAGAAATTCTGGATTTTGGAAGACCGCGCCGATAAGAACGAAAGCAGCATCGCCAAGAGTGGCGATGAGTGTGGCGATCACGGTGCCATAAGTGACGTAGCCACGAGTATACATTGGCATGATGATGATTGCACCACCGCAACCGGGAGTCAGACCCATGAAGGCACCGAGGGTCGGTTGCCAGCGCTTATTGTCGCGAATCCATTCAACAAAACGGCCCGCAGTAATGTATTGCAACCAACTGAACAAAAGCACCATCGCAGCTACGAAAACTGTGACTGCAAGAAAGGCGTCTCGCATCGAAATGACGAGAATTTCGAGCGCCTCACCAACGGTGATGTTGAACGCCACGGAGCGCCTCGGTTGGTATCAACCATATCAAAGTTAGCCGAGGCTAACTCTTGACTAGTGAGGAGAAAGGCGTCGCTATTATCGCAATGATATCGGACACAACTCCAAAACGGACATGCGTATCGCGCTCTATGACCAGCGCCACGCTCGCTTGGGTCCTCGAGAGGCTCGGATGCGGTGATCGGGTTGCGCTCGCCTCTGTCGTCGAAGCAAGTGGTAGTGTTCCAGGCAAGCCAGGAGCGCGCATGGCTGTGACCAATCGCGGTAGAAGGCACGGCACTGTCGGTGGTGCGGGTTTGGAACTCAAGGTGGAGAATCACCTCAACCAGATGCTGGTCAATGGATCGAGTGCAAGTCGAGTCGAGACATACGTGCTACATAGAGATGCGAAGGGCCAAGAAGCAACCGCTCTCAACAGCCTCTGCGGCGGTCGCGTGACCGTCTCTCTGGAGGTGCTCGAACCCATGCCACACATACTGATTGCTGGCGGCGGTCATTGTGGGCAAGCGGTAGCTGCCGCCAGCGATAATCTCGGGTGGTCTCACAGTGTCTACGACATTCGCT
>Ga0208764_10000108_pt1 | contig 43659 bp, 45 predicted proteins | sample ETNtaG_18_FD_185762 | JGI IMG/M metagenome (GOLD analysis project Ga0208764, IMG submission 185762) | Marine microbial and viral communities from oxygen minimum zone, Eastern Pacific Ocean - ETNP201302SV91 (SPAdes) (version 2) | ecosystem: Environmental > Aquatic > Marine > Oceanic ... | reverse complement strand
CATGCAAAGGAGAACCAGGATTAAAAATTGAAAGCAAAAGAGGCGCTGTAACCTCAGCCTTTAATTCAGTTCCTGCTTCTTTATATGATCGTAGTCCTGTCTCTCTTTGGATTACAATAAGTGCACCCCATTTATTATCAGTTAATTGAATAGACGCTTCCACGATTGCTTCAATCGTCCGAGATGATCCAATTTGAAAGATTCGTCTAAAAAATCCAGTCTGTCCTACATAAATTAATAAACGTCTAATCTCAGGTTGAAAAAGAATAACAAATGCAACTACCCAAACAGTTTGAAATTGATTAACCACCCAAGATGATGCACTTAATCCCACGGAATTAAATAATACTGAGGCTATTAATAAGATTACTAGACCCAATAACATCTGACCAGCCCTAGTCTCATGAAAGTATTTATAAACTTTATAGAAAAGCCAAGTAACTAATATAAGATCAATTATATCAATCAGAGTAACACGTATAAACCATAGATCAAAAAGATACATTTAAGCAATTACTCCTCTTATTTTATCTGATATAATTTGAACACGTTTCATTTCTAGAACATCATGAACACGAATAATTCGAGCGCCATTCATAATCGAAGCTGTAATTGCTGCAGCAGTACCTTCCATTCTATCATTAACTGGCAAATCCAATGTAAGTCCAATAAATGATTTTCTTGATGGGCCAATTAAAATTGGATAACCTAATTCTATAAAAGTATTCAATTCCCTAATTATAGTAAAATTATCATTTAATTGTTTTCCAAAGCCTATGCCAGGGTCTAAAATAATATGTGTTTTTGGTATTCCATAATCTAAACAAAGATTTGTTCGTTTTTTAAAATAAGATTTTATTTCATCAATAATATTATCATAACTAGGATTAACCTGCATATTTAGGGGAGTACCTTTAATATGCATTATCACTATAGGAACATTATACTCTTTTACTACATCTATCATTTTAGAATCAAACTTAAGGCCACTAATATCATTAATAATATTTGCACCTGAATCTAAAGCTATTTGAGCAACTTCTGATTTATAAGTATCAATTGAGATTGGTATAGAAGAAACAGAACGTATAGATTTTATTACAGGAACAACGCGATTTATTTCATCATCAAGCGATATTGCTTTCGCACCGGGGCGGGTTGATTCACCTCCCACATCAATTATATCAGCCCCTTGCTTAACAAGTTCTAAAGCATATTCAACAGCATTATCTAAATTATAATACTTACCACCATCACTAAACGAATCAGGAGTAATATTTAATATTCCCATAATTAAGGTAGGGGAAAAAGGATTATTAATATTTTTAATTAGCGATGAATTAATCAATATAAACTATAAGAAGTGATATTAATTTATTCAGTCAGCAAATACTCATCATCTTTATTAAGATTTTGGTGATTTCTTAATAGAAGTCTTTTTTGCATCCCTAACTTTAGATTTTTTTTTGGAAGATTTTACTGTTCCATTCATTTTTCTTCTTCGCAATGTTTTTCCATCTACTAGTTTTTGAACATCATTATGATCAATCGTCTCATGCTTTAAAAGAGCATTTGCCATTGCATGCAAAATTTTATCATTCTTTCTTAAAATAGTATCTGCAGATTTTTCTGCTTTCCTTATAATTTTTACAACTTCGTCATCAATGAGCTTTGCTGTTGTCTCACTATAATCACGATGAGACTGTATTTCTCTACCTAAGAATATTTCTTCATTCTTTTTTCCAAATGTCATAGGGCCTAAATCTTCACTCATGCCCCATTCACATACCATCTTCCTAGCAAACCCTGTTGCTTGTTCAATATCATTACCTGCACCTGTCGTCAGTTCACTGAATATCATCATTTCAGCAGCTCTACCTCCCATAAGAATAGCTAACCTTCCTTCAATATAATCCTTTGAATATGTATGTTTTTCATCGATAGGCAACTGTGTTGTAACACCTAACGCTCTACCTCTTGGTATAATTGTTACTTTATGTATTGGATCTGCTCCAGGAGTTAAAGCTGCAACTAAGGCATGACCTGATTCATGGTATGCAGTAACTTTTTTCTCATTATCAGATAGAATAACGCTTTTCCTTTGAATTCCAATCATAACCTTATCTTTAGCCTCATCGAAGTCATCCATATCTACTGACTTTTTCTTTTTTCTAGCTGCTAAAAGAGCTGCTTCATTTACCATATTGGCTAAATCTGCACCAACTAATCCAGGGGTGCCTTTGGCTAATACATCAAGCTTAACTTTACGTTTATTAATAATAATATTTTTTGTATGAACCTTTAAGATACCTAACCGGCCTTGATAATCTGGAGCATCAACTATTATTTGCCTATCAAATCTTCCTGGTCTTAAAAGTGCTGGATCTAAAACGTCAGGCCTATTAGTCGCAGCTAAAATAATAACAGATTGCTCTGAATTAAATCCATCCATTTCAACTAACAAAGCATTTAAAGTCTGTTCTCTTTCATCATGACCACCACCAAGGCCTGCTCCTCTTTGTCTACCAACAGCATCTAATTCATCTATGAAAATTATACATGGAGAATTTGTTTTTCCCTGTTCAAATAAATCACGCACCCTAGATGCGCCAACTCCAACAAACATTTCAACAAAGTCTGCACCACTTAAACTAAAAAAAGGAGCATCAGCTTCACCAGCCACCGCCCTTGCAAGAAGTGTCTTTCCTGTTCCTGGTGGACCAACTAATAATGCACCTTTAGGAATTTTTGCACCTAATTTTTCAAACAACTTAGGATGTTTTAAAAAATCTATAACCTCTTTAAGTTCTTCTTTCGCCTCTACGCAACCTGCAACATCATTAAATGTAATTTTTTCCATATCTGGCGTCCAGATTTTTGCTCTACTTTTACCAAAATTAAAAATACCCTTCATTCCACCTGCACCTGATTGCATTCTTCTTAGAATAAATATCCATACTGCTATAATTAACAGCCAAGGAAGCATATTTAGAAAATAACCAGTCCAATCTATAGATTCCTGTTTAAAGCTATAATCAATACCATAATTATTCCATTCTGACATTACTTCTCTATCAATAAAAGGAATAATAACTTTAAATTTTGTTACATTTTCTATAGCGCCTAAATCAGTTATTATTGTCTGAGGTGTTTCAAACTCTCCAGTAAACACATCCTCAATAATTGTAGCTTTGCTTATAAGCTTATCTTCTAAGAATGATCTATATTGGTAATACTGAATTTCTATAGCTTTTTGATCTGCAGAAGTAAATATTCCTGATAAAAAAATGGCCGAAATAAGTATAAACACCCAAATAAAAGATGTCTTACCTGCTCTTTTCCATTGAAATTCATTATTCTTATTATCCTTATTGTCCTTGTTTGTCATATTTCTCTTTGAAGGATCAATTTTTCCGTTTTGTTTTGTCATATTTTATATTTCCAATCTATAAACTTCCGGTAAATGTCTAAAATTCTGTTCATAATCTAAGCCGTATCCTACAACAAAATCTGGTGCAATTTCAAACCCAATTATATCTATAGGTAAACTTAATTTTGCAATTTCTGGCTTTAGTAATAAAGTTACAATAGATATACTTTTTGGTGAAGAGCCATTAAGCCTTTTAACAAGAAACTCTATTGTTAGCCCTGAATCTATTATATCCTCAACGATGACAACATGTCGATTTGTAATATCAGCAGATATATCCTTTAACAGTTTTATTGTACCACTGCTATTTTTACCATTATAACTAGATACTTTAATAAAATCCACCTCACAATTAATACTAAGATTTCTAACTAAATCAGATATAAAAATAAAACTACCATTTAATACACCAATAAAAATTGGATTTTTATTTCCAAAACTATTTGACAATTCAGAAGCTATTTCTCTTACTCGGTTTTGTATAGTAACCTCATCAATAATTTTTTTTAGTTTTTTATTATTAACTTCCATTATCATTGTTTCACTTTCTAAAAATAAATTTTCCTAGTTTAGTAGTCTTTGAAGTGACCTTTACATCATCACTGATTCTTCTACCACATACCCATATAATTCTCTTGCCATCTAATAAAAGCCATTGCTTATTTTTAGAAAAGATATCGATTTTTTCATCAATAAAAAAATCGCTTAATTTCTTTGACCCTTTCATACCAATCGGTCTAAATCTATCACCTTTTTTCCACAGCCTAAGAGTAAGGTTCTTATTCCTTATTTTATCTACATCAACTATTTCTGAAGTCTTAGAGCTATTATACTTCTCTTTTTTAACATAGGATTGCCATGAAAAAATATAATCTTCTATACATATTTCTGTATCCGGTAATATGGTAAATGATTCTGCTTCAATAGAAATTTCATTTTTTAGTATAAACTCATTCCTATCTTTAAGCAACCTCCATTTGTTTTGTAATTTATAAATCTGTCCAATCTTAGAATCTGCAACAAATTTATATAATTCATAATGGGCATGCCTTCTCCACGGACCATTCAACAAAGTAAGTTCTTGAAAAATGATTGATAATAAATATGGAGGTATCGCTTTTAATAATTGCTCATCTAAGTGAATTTGATCATTTTCTTTATTACAAATTAATTGTGGAATTAGAATACCTGCAGAAAACTTTAGTGATTCATAAACATCATTAGCATTCTTACTAATCTGGTTAAATGAAGACACCAAACTAGAATTATTATTTTCCCAAGGTAGAACAATTGTATGTCTTAGGAAATTACGAGGAATGGATAAATCATTGTTTGATGGATCATCAAACCATGGAATTGACCTATCTTTTATATAATCGTTAATATTGTTTTTCGATAATGATAACAGTGGGCGGATTAATCTATCTCTTTCTGAATGTATACCTCTTAGACCAGCAATGCCTGTTCCTTGCGATAAATGAAATAAAATTGTTTCAATCTGATCATTCCCATGATGTGCAGTCATAATATGGCAGGAATTATAATTAGATGAAATTCTATATAGTGATTTATAACGGTATTCTCGCGCCCATTCTTCAATGCTCATGTCTTTTAATTTCGTTTTTAGATCAAGATGGTCAATTATGATTTTTATATCGTTTGTATTGCAAAATTCTTTAACAAATAATTCATCTGATATAGAATTTTTTCTAATATGGTGGTTCACATGGACAGCGATAAGATTTAGTTTTAGAATATGATTTAATTTCATCATACCATACAGAAGCGCCATAGAATCCTTACCACCTGAAATAGCTATAATGATATTCTTATTATCATTAATAGATTTTATTTTAGATAAATTTTCAAGTAAAGATTTTTCAAAATTATGTAATTTTTTTTGTCTCATTATTTTAAAATTTTTTTTATCATATTATTTTTAATAAAATCATTATCAACAACATTTACTAAATAATAACTTTCATATATTTTTTTTATTAATGAGTAAGAAACTGAATCTTTTTCATAAATCGATGCCCAATCATTCATCCATATATTAAAAGCTTCATTTTTCCATATCATGAATGAGCGAGAATCCACAATGGTCGGTTGCTTTATCTTCTCAGCAGGAAATACACCCCATGTAACAACATTAACATTATCTTTCTCAACATTTGAAATTATATCATCAGATAGATTTACAGCTTGATATGAAATACTAGGATCTTTTTTAATATTAGTTATTAATGTACTAAGATTATCTTTTGATGTAAAAAACTCTAAATATGCTTTTTGATACACTCTACCCCCATTGGATCCCCATCCAAAATAAGGATCATCAGATGGCGCACCATTAACACTAGGTTGTGAATTGATAGTAAAATACCCTAATTCATTTAACTTAACTAAATCATTAGTAATCTGTTTACTTTCAATTGCAAGTTTTGTTTCACACCAAGGTAAAGAATTAATATCACCCTTACAAAAAGACACAAAAATATTGGATATATCATCTACAGACTTAGGACTACCCCAAATATTTTTTCTTTTCTTTCTAATCTGATCACTTTTTGATCCTGCTCTTATTGCATGATATTGGTTGAGCTCTCCAAAAGTTGGGCTGCTTATATCACCCCACCTACCATTTGGATAATCGTCCCAGCTTTCAGTTCGAGCAAGATAACTTATTGGACGATTACTCCAAAAAATTGGACGTACATCTTCAGATGATTTTCTATTTTCATCTGAGGACTGTCTCCATGGTAATTCCCTATTTTGTATTTTATCAGAAGTCAAACCAATGGAGTGCAAAATTTCATTTACAGAATGTTCAAGATTTAGTGTGTAGAAATGCAGCCCAGGAACATCTTCTCTTATTAACTTTTCGCACATTTCAGCTCCATACTCAATACCATATTGTATTACACTTGCATCATCATTTTTTATTGGCTCAATTCTTTTAAGAAGATTTTTGGGAATATTCACATTGCAAAATTTGGTAAATTTTCTAAATCTAGCATAATTATGTATCGGCATAATACCTGGAATTATTGGTATATCTATTCCTTTAGATACACATTTATCTCTAAAAATGAGGAATTTTTCTATATCATAAAACAATTGAGTAACAATAACATCAACCCCCGCATCTACTTTTTCCTTTAAATAATCTATATCTAAGTCTGGGTCCTTCTGTTCTTGATGTGTCTCTGGATATGCTCCTGCGGCTAAGAAAAATGAATCATTAAAATTATTTCTAATATAATTAACTAGATCTATTCCATAATTAAATGGCTGATTCGACTTTTCCCAATCTTTATTACCTTCAGGCGGATCACCTCTAAGAGCCAATATATTAGAAATATTATTTCTTTTAGCTTTTAATAAAACATCATTTATTAATTGAGTAGTCATATTAGTACAGGTAAGGTGCATCATAACATCTAATCCAAAGTATTTTTGAATAGTTTTACTCATATCTAATGTTCTTTCTGCTGTACTCCCACCTGCTCCCCAGGTAATATCTATAAAAGCTGGATTAAGGGAAGACATTCTATCAATCCTACTATATAAGTTATCCATACCAAAGTCTGTTTTTGGTGGGAAAAACTCAAAACTATAGAATACTTTTTTGTGCTTCTTATATTCTTTTATTTTATCTGAAATTTTCATCTAAATCACCTAATATTCATAAAATACTATAAAAATAAGTTTTAAATAATTAATACTAATTAAAGTTGGATTTCAATGAAATTAAAAAAGGGTTCTTTTCCATTTCAATATTAAAATTAGTTTCTATTCCATGGCCTGAAAATATTTTCACATTTTCTTCTATATTTTCCATTAAATATAATAGAGATTTCTCAAGCATATCCCAATCTCCACCTGGCAAGTCTGTTCTACCAACAGAACCATGAAAAAGTGTATCTCCAACAAAAATTATGTTTTCAATTAACAAACAACAACCTCCTGGAGTATGGCCTGGAGTCTCAATTATGGAAAACCTAAATGTACCTATATTTAATTCTCCACCTTCTTCTATCCAATTATCCACAGTTGGTATTGCTTTTTCTTCAATACCAAATATTCTACATGATATGGGATATGATTCCAATATAGGTTTTTCTAAGTAGTGAAGATAAAAAGGGATTTTATATCTGGTCTTTAATTCTTCAACCGCTCCTATGTGATCTAAATGAGCATGTGTATTAATAATACCTATTGGATTAAAATTATTATCATCAATAAAAGAATTTATTTTGTCAGCTTCATCTCCTGGATCAATCAACACACACTGCTTTGATAAATCATCGGTAAGGATATAACTATTTTCCTGGAAGGGTCCAGTAACTATACTATGAACTTGTAGTTTCAAATATTATCAAAAAATAAATGGGATAAAGCTTTAATTTTTTCTTTATATAAATTAGGATAAAGAAACCATAATGATGCTGATAAACTACTAAGAATTGAGTTTCCATCTTGCGGGGTAAAGCAAAAACCACTTATCTCATTACCATTTTTAACGTTTAATGTTTGTTCAACTACTACAGTTTGATTTAAAATCCTTCCATAATGTCCATGATCTCTGCCAAATGAAAAAACACGACTTGTTAAATTTTTTGATGTAAAAGCAACAAGTTGATTTTGATCTAGTCTATTTTTTACATCATCTAAAGTAATTGGCTCATCTACCTTTAACGAAAACCATAGTACATGCATATATTGGCTATTTACCTTCATTGCTGAAGAGAATAGATTTAAATCATAGTTTAAAGTTTTAAATAAATTTACAGAATCTTCAGCATGATGCGATCCAAATTGATTAGTAATATGTTCATTTACTAAAGGTGAAGGAATATAACCGCCTTCTTGATGCATATCATTTGCTCTCCTAACACAAAGATATTTTCCTTCTATAAGATTTTCAGGATAATTATCATTTATAGCAATAGTATTTGTTATACATGAAATATTATGCGTATTACATGATACAATTTGGATAAATTTATCCTCATTAATTTTTAAAGCGTTATCATTAATACCTAGTGCATATTTTTTGCCAAATTGCGATTCACTTCCCTGCGCAAGAAAACCTTTTACTTTATCTGAAAATCTAGAATAATATTTTTCTTTATTTTTATGTCCAACCCCTTTTGGCGTACAATCAATTACTACGCTAGCTCTAGAAATAGCTTCTTCAGTTTCAAGCTCCGGTTCCATACCAAAAGTGCGAAAATCTTCTTTTTTACTATTATCAACTGCTAATTGTGCACCACGTTTTTGCAAATCAATAACTTTTGTATAATCACCTTTTAATGCACTATTTTTATGAAATGTAACTTGATCAATGCCAAGTTTATTTTTATAATCTGAAAGCAGACCAATTAAAGGTTCTCCAATTGTACCTGTTCCTATTACGTGAATAATTTTTTTGTCTGACATGTTTTATATTATCCAAGACGGGATAAATAATTATAAATATTTTCTTTCATTAAAGAATTGCTTGATAAACCAAATAATTATAAAAATAATTACAATAGATATAGCACTTATGAAACTATTAAAGAAATAATTTTCCATTAATTCTTTTTTCTATTGAGAGCGACTTTAAGTACATGCAATCTATACTTTAACATAAATGAAAATAAGATGCTGAAAATTATTAATGATATTAAAAATGGGATAATAATATCAGGATTCTGTTTTGCAATCTCTACTTGAGGATGAGATTGATATCTTTCCTCCCAAAAGCGAACTGAATAAAAAATGATTGGCACATCAAAAAATGCAACAATACCTAGAACCGCTGCATATCTTGAAGTGCGCTCAGGATGGCCTCCAAATGTTCTTAACATAAAATAACCAACATATATTAAAAATAAGATTAAGGTTGTAGTTAATCTAGGCTCCCATGTCCACCAAGTACCCCAAATTGGCTTTGCCCATATAGGTCCTGTAATTAATACAAGTACAATAAATAAAGTACCAATTTCCGCAGCAGCATAACCTAAATGATCCCAAATTGTTCTCTTATTTATTAGGTAAAGAACACCAGCAATCATTACTATTAAATATGATAAAAATCCTGTCCAGGCTATGGGTACATGAAAATAGAATATTTTTTGGGCCCAAAATTGATCCGGAACCATTGGTGTATTATTAGTAATATTATAAATATTAAATACCATTAAAATAAATACCATAATAGCAGATATAACATTGATTTTTTTTGAAAAGAATAAATTCATTATTCTTCAGTTATATATTCAAAAATCATAAACCCTAATAAAAAAAAGACTAGAACAAAAGATATCATCAAATAAATCCAAGTTTGCCAATTAACTATACTCAACCCTTTAAACCAATAATTAGTAGCTTTTACACAAGCAATTATGTGGGGAGAAACTAAAGGAAAAAAAAGGATTGGCAATAACATTTCACTTAGTTTTGCTCTCATAGATAAACCGCTTACAATTGTACCTACAGACATAATACCTAAATCACCAATAAGAAGTATTAATATCATAATATACCAATCGCTAGGTATAGAAAGATTCATAAAAATTATAAATGGTGGGATAATCATAATTTGAGAAATTAGAAGCAATATTGTTCCACTTATTGCTTTAGATAAAAAGATTATACCACGATCAATAGGCGCAGATAAAGTTAACGTAAAAGCGTCAAATTCTTTTTCAAGAACAAACATTCTATTCAATCCTAAGGAGCTAATAAATAGAATAATTATCCATAATAACCCAGGAGCAAAAGCATGATTTATTGCTTGAGAGGCATTAAAAGAAAGAGCAAAAATCATAATAATAGCTAAACCAAAGGCAAACATAGGAATAACAATCTCTTTGGTTCGCAATTCAAGCAAAAGATCTTTACGCACTAGTGTATAAAACATTATTATCGCAAAATTTTTATTATTTTTTTAATATCAATTTCATTAGTTCTTTGATCAAATATTAGTTTTTGATCATTTAACAATAACAATCTAGAACAATGTGATAAACTCCATTCAGGGTCGTGTGTTGCAAAAATCATCGTTTTAGAATTTTTAATCCATGTATCTATATGACCCTGCGCTGCTTTTCTTCTTTTTAAATCCAAGGATGAAAAAGGTTCATCAAAAAATAAAATGTCCCAATCAATTAAACCTGCCAAAGCATATTTTAAACTTTGTAACATACCTTTTGAATAAATCTTTATTTGATCATTGATTCTATTTGACAAACCTAGTTGATTTAAGATACTTACGATACTAGTATCTTTTACTTTTTGTCCATGTATAGAACAAGCAAACTTTAAGTTATCTATAGCAGATAAGGAAGGATATAAACCTACATCATGACCTAAATATAGAATCCCTTTTCTGATAATTGCTTTTTCTTTATAGATATTTGCATCATTATATAATATGGTCCCTTTATCAGGCTGACTAATTTTTCCTAATATTCGCAATAAAGTTGATTTTCCAATACCATTTTTTCCTAACAAAGCTATCACATCACCTTGTTCAACTTTGAATGAAATATCTTCTAAAATTATTCTATGAAAAAAACTTTTATATATATTATTAATGGTATACAATTATTATATACCTTGTTTAGGTGATAGTAAATTTATTTGATCAATTATCTCAGATATTTCACTTAGCAATTCAGCTCTAGATTTGTTGTAATCCTCTGCATATATATTTTCAATAAGGTATTCATTGTCAAGGTATTGAATCTCTCTATATAATATTGACTTTCTTCTTTCTAAAGCATTAAGTAAATCATAGCCATCCTTATCATTAATAATTTTTTCTAGAAAAAGTGGCCAAATTGAAAAAAGGAAAAAACCTGAAAACATTAGAAATAATAATGAAAGCCAAATCATCGTAATAACAATTTCTTTCTATTGCTAGGCCATAGTGCGATAAGAGTTCCAAAAACAAGGATATAAGCACCATACCATACAAGTCTTACTAATGGATTTATCATAATTTGAAAAAATGCAATATTGTTATCTGTATCTATACTTGAGAATACTGAATATATATCTCTTTTTATTGTACTATATATATCTAATTCGCTGTGTGGCTGTCTTCTATCTGGATTAGGATCTAGATGAAAATATATTCTTTTTTCAGGTCGTAATGATGTAATGATATTTCCATCATCATCAGTTACTAATAACTCTGCAATCCATGAAAAATGATTAGATCTTTCCTCTGGCCACAATTTTACTAATTTTAAATTAATATCTCCTAAATGGTTTTGTTCATTAATAGATAATCCAAATTCTTTTTTCATATTGAATGCCTGACCAGTAAAACCAATAAACATCAATACTATACCAAGATGAACAAAATAACCACCATATCTACTCCTATTCTTTTTTATTAATGTTATTAATGCAGTAAATATTGATTCTTTGAAACGTTTAACCCTTGAGTAAATACCTCTTTTGAATTCTATAGAAATTGAAATAGTGACGAAAACTGAAAGCATAAGTGAAATAACTACATAACCTCTAAAACCAAGCAATAAGAAAACTATTGAAGCAATTAGTGATATAACAATAGGTAGTGTAAAATTATTTTTTAAGTTTTGTATTGAAGTTTTTCTCCAAGCTAGTAACGGGCCAACTCCAGTTAAAAATAATAAAAATAAACCAATAGGAATAGTTACTTGATTAAAAAAAGGCGGTCCAACCGTAATCTTTGTCCCCTGGATTGCTTCCGTTATTACAGGAAATATCGTTCCCCAAAAAACTGCAAAACAAAGTGTAACAAAAATTACATTATTAAATAAGAATCCACTTTCTCTTGAAGTTAGAGATTCTATGCGTTTATCTGACTTTAGATTAGATAAATTTTTAATAATAAAAAAGGTGCATACAAATAATAGAATTATAACAAACGATAGAAAGAAAGGACCTAAGGGCGATTGCGTAAATGAATGAACAGAAGACATTACCCCACTTCGAGTAAGAAAAGTCCCAAAAATAGTTAAGATAAAAGTTATCATTATCAGAATCATATTCCATAAACGAAGCATATTTTTCTTTTCTTGTATTATTATAGAATGCAAAAAAGCTGTCCCTGTTAACCATGGCATAAATGATGCATTTTCTACAGGGTCCCACGCCCAATATCCTCCCCATCCTAATTCTTGATAAGCCCACCATCCACCAAGAATAATACCGGAGCTAAGTGCTAACCAAGCGACTAAAGACCATCTTCTAATAGATCTTATCCATAAAGATCCACTCTCTTGCGTCATAAGTGCAGCAAACGCAAATGCAAATGGAATTGTAAATCCAACAAATCCTAAATATAATATTGGTGGATGTATTGCCATCGTTAAGTTTTGTAGTAAAGGATTAAGCCCAAGTCCATTCACAACTTCAAAATCAGCTTTGGTCGCCTCAAAAGGATTCGTTATAAATGTTGTAAGAATAAGGAAAAATAGTTGGACTATCAGAATTACTATTAATACCCAAGGCATCATTCTATAATACCTATTTTTATTCTGATAAATAGTAATTAAACTGAAAATAGATAGTATAAATAGCCAAAAAAGAAGAGATCCAGATTGACCCGCCCATAAGGCACTAAATTTATATAAAGTAGGAGTTTCATGACTAGTATGGTGCGCTACATAGTCTATATTAAAATTACTAAAAATGAGTTCATTGACTAAAATAAAAGTAGCAATTATTACAAGAAAAGAAACAACCATCGCCATCCTTCTACCTGAAAGAAATAAACGATAATCATCTGTGCGAATATAAAACAACAAAAAAAATATTGATAAAATAGAAAAACTAGCAGCAAGACTAATTGATACACTGCCTAATACTGGGATCATATTTTTATGTCATCAAGTTTATATGAAGAAGCATCTCGCAAATCACCTTCATAACGGGAGGCACATTTAGTCTGTAAGATATCTGCATTAAAAGAACTATCAGAATATGCGCCTTCCACAATAACCTCCGCTCCATGCTTAAAAAGATCTGGTCTTGCGCCTATAAATCTAACTGGTAGTATAGAAGTACCTTCCTTTATGTTAAAATAAACTTCCATTCTATTTGATGAGGATATAATAATAGAACTATCAGCAACAATACCGCCTATACGAACACGCTCAATGTTTTTGGAATCTAATATTTCGCGAACTGAAATAAACTTTACTAATGCTTTTTCATTTATAGGATTAAATGAAGACCATAAAATCCAAAAGACAGATATTAAAGATAGCCCTATGACTGTTAAAATTACTTTATATTTTTGCGACATTAGAATTATAAATAAATTTTAAAATGCTGCGACTTCCTGCCATTCACCAAATTCAACTTTCATTACTGTAACTATTTCGCCCAGCGTTACATATGCTTTTGCCGCTTCAATAATTGAAGGCATAATATTTTTTCCATTTCTACAACACTCTTGTAGGGTATTAAGTGATTGTTGCGCCAATTCCTCATTGCGATTATTCCTCAATTTTTTAATAGACTGTACACGTTCGTGCTCGATTTCAGCCCCAATCTCTAATATTGGAATATCTATTTTTTCATCTTTCTTAATAAATTTATTTACTCCAACAATATATAATTCTTTATCATCAATTAATCGCTGATAATCTTCAGCTGATTTTGCAATCTCTCTTTGAAAATATCCATCTTCAATAGCTTGAATTACACCTCCATTCTTTTCAATCTCTTCAAAATATTTCTCTGCATCTTTCTCAAGCTGATCCGTTAAAGATTCAACATACCAGCTTCCACCTAGAGGGTCAGCTACATTCGCAACCCCCGTTTCATATGCAATTAGCTGTTGCGTACGTAATGCAATTTCCGCTGCTTTTTCAGATGGTAAAGCAAGTGTTTCATCCATAGAGTTTGTATGCAATGACTGTGCACCCCCTAATACAGCAGCGATCCCTTGAAATGCAGTTCTTGAAATATTATTTTCCGGTTGCTGAGCCGTCAATGAACATCCCGCCGTTTGGGCATGAAATCTTAATTTTAATGAACTTTCTTTTTTTGCCCCATATTTTTCTTTCAAATGCTTTGCCCATATTCTCCTTGCCGCTCTAAACTTTGCAATTTCTTCAAAAAAATCTAAATGTGAATTAAAGAAAAAGGATAACCGAGGTGCAAAGTCATCAATTTTTAAACCTGCATCTAAGCCATATTCAATATATGTAAAGCCATCAGCTAAAGTAAATGCGAGTTCTTGAGCTGCTGTTGCCCCAGCTTCACGGATATGATATCCAGATATAGAAATTGTATTATATAGAGGCATATTTTCTGTACAGTATGATAGCATATCTGTAATGATTCGCATTGATGGGATAGGCGGAAATATCCATTCCTTTTGAGCAGTAAATTCTTTTAATATATCATTTTGTAGAGTTCCGCGAAGCTTAGTTAATGGCACCCCTTGTTTTTCTGCAAGAGCAATGTAAAAAGCTAGGAGTATTATAGCTGGACCATTAATAGTTTGTGAAATAGAAACTTTATTTAGATCAATATCTTTAAGTAATATTTCCATATCATTCAAATTTGCAACACTTACTCCGCACTTACCCACTTCTCCATTTGAAATTGGATGATCAGGATCATAACCCATTAAAGTAGGCATATCATATGCAATTGATAGTCCAGTTTGCCCTTGACTCAATAAATAATGGTATCGCTTGTTAGATTCTTCTGGGCTACCATAACCTGAAAATTGACGCATTGTCCAAAGCTTCCCCCTATACATATTAGCATGCACTCCTCTAGTATAAGGGTATTGACCTGAGAAGCCTAGCTTATCAATATATTCATCATTTGGGTTATCGGGATAATATAATTTTTCAAGATTTTTTCCACTTATAGAGTTAAAATTATAATCTCTTTCAGGAAAACTGCCTGCGTCTTCCTTCCATTTTTTTTCTCTTTTAAGAAACTCTTCTTTACTTTTATTCATAAATAACTTTATGATTCTATGAAAGTATTGCTCTTAATATTTATCATCGATTTAATTGTGTCCATTATTCCACTTTCATCCATACCAATCTCAGAAAGTAGTTCATCACGTTTTCCATGCTGGATAAATTTATCTGGAAGACCTAGCCTTTTTATACTACCATGATAATTATTTTCTAATAACCAAGAAGATACACCATCACCAAACCCACCTGCTATTACACCTTCCTCAATAGTAAGGACAGCTTGAAATCGATTAATTAATGATTTTAGATAATTTTCATCCATTGGTTTTATAAATCGACAATTAACTATTTCAATTGAAATGTCGTCATTTTCAAGATATTTTGCCGCTTTTTCAACATCATAAGAAATTGGACCCACAGTCAATACAACCATATCTGAACCTGTGCGTAAAACTTCCCAACTCCCAATAGGTAATAATTCTGCTTGTCCATTTTCATCAAAATCAATCGCGCTAGATTTAGGATAACGAATAGAAAAAGGTGATTCTTTCTGGTTAAGCGCAGAGTAAAGTAAGTGACGAAACTCATTTCCATTTCTAGGTGCAGTGACAACCATATCTTGTATACAACGTAAATAAGCAATATCTAAAGAACCATGATGGGTTGGCCCATCTTCTCCAGCAATACCTGCTCTATCCATACAAAATATAACAGGTAGATGTTGGAGAGCAACATCATGAACAATATGATCAAAAGCACGTTGAAGAAATGTTGAATATATAGCAACAATTGGCCTTAAACCTTCCGTAGCAAAACCTGCTGAAAAGGTAACGCCATGCCCTTCTGCGATACCTACATCAAAATACCTGTCAGGAAATTCTTTTTCATATGGAACTAAACCAGTCCCCTCTCTCATTGCTGCCGTAACGCAAATAGTGTCATCCCGATTACGAGCAACCTCACATGATAAATATCCAAAAACATCTTGAAAAGAAGGTGTTGATTTAACAGCAAGGTTTTTTACTTGACCATTATTTGAATTTGGTTTTACCGCATGGAATTTTACTGCATCCTTATGATACTCTCCATCCTCTCCTTTAGTAGAAACCATTCCTTTCCCTTTTTTGGTTATTATATGCAATAAAACTGGCTGATTAATATTCTTAATATTTTTCAATGTTTTTACTAGCTCATTAATATCATGGCCATCTATAGGTCCAAAATATCGAAATCCAAGTTCATCAAATAATACTCCCGGAACTAAAAGCGCTTTTAAACTTTCATCTATTTTTTGCAGTATTTTTTTAGATAGTTTCTTTCCCCAAGGTAATGAATTAGTAATATTCCAGATTTCATTCCTTATTTTATTATATAGAGGATTAGTCGTGATTCGCGTCAAATATTTGCTTATTGCACCAACATTAGGGCTAATTGACATTTCATTATCATTTAACACTACAAGGATCTGAGTATTTAAAATTCCAGAGTTATTTAAACCTTCATAAGCTAAACCTCCGGTCAATGATCCATCACCAATTATTGAAGCAACTTTATAATCTAAATTATTTTGATCTCGTGCTGCAGCCACACCTAGAGCAGCAGATATAGATGTAGAAGCGTGTCCAGCACCAAAAACATCATACCGACTTTCACTTCTTTTTAAAAAACCACTTAATCCACCATATTGTCTTATAGTATCCATTTTACTGAATCGACCAGTTAATATTTTATGAGCATAAGCTTGATGGCCAACATCCCATATCAGCTTATCTTTCGGTGTATTAAATACATAGTGTAAGGCAACTGTTAATTCAACAGCTCCTAACGTAGGCGCTAAATGACCACCAACTGTTGTTACAGTGTCAATTGTATAATTGCGAACTTCTTCACACAATTCTTTTAATTCTTCAATTGAATAATTTCTTATATCTTTAGGAGAACTAATATTTTTTAAATATTTAAGCTGCATGGAGCTCTCCTCTATTGCTAATTATATTATTAAATGCTATCTCATGAAAAATAGAAACTCCATTCAATTCAGGGTGAAATGATAAACCAACATGTTTACCTGATTGAATAGCACATGGGGCTCCTTTATAACTAGCTATTACATTCACATCTTTACCATAACGAATAATTTTTGGAGCTCTAATAAATGTTGCATCAATTTTTTTATGGAAATTATTATAATTAATAGTCAGAGGCTCAGTCAATGAATCAATTTGTCTTCCTGATGCATTTCTTTCTATATCAATATCTAATAACTTAAAAGTATTTACACGATCATCCATTGCATTATTAGCCATCATAATTAATCCTGCACAAGTACCTAAAATCGGATACTTATTTGCAAATAAACTTATAGATTCAAATAACCCGGATCGATTAAGGAGTTTTGTCATCGTAGTTGATTCGCCACCAGGTATAATAAGACCACTAATTTCATCAAGGTTTGAGGCATATCGAACATATGTTGATTCAATGCCTAATTGATCAAGCACCAATTTATGTTTCTGAAAATTACCTTGCAGAGCCAATATACCTATTTTGTTCACCACCCTCTCTCCTGTAATAATTGATCCTCAGGAATTTCTGATATATCTAAACCTTTCATTGCTGGTTTCAAACCCGTTGATACATCTAGCAACTTATTTGGATCCTCAAAATATGTTACAGCTTCAACAATGGCTGTTGCGCGACTCGCAGGATCTTCAGATTTAAATATTCCAGACCCCACAAACACTGTTTCTGCGCCAAGCTGCATCATTAATGAAGCATCGGCCGGAGTAGCAACCCCTCCCGCAGCAAAATTTGGAACAGGTAACCTACCTAAATCAGAAACCTGCTGCACAAGAGAAAAAGGAGCTCCCATGTCCTTGGATTCTGCCATTAACTCATCATCATCCATTTTTGTTAGTTTTTTTATATTTGACTGCACTTCTCTCATATGCCTAACCGCCTCAATAATATTACCGCTTCCAGCTTCTCCTTTTGTACGAATTAATGCAGCTCCTTCTCCAATTCTTCTAAGAGCCTCACCTAAGTTTCTACATCCGCAAACAAAAGGAACTTTATAAGAATGTTTCCATATATGGTTTTTTTCATCTGCGGGAGTTAAGACTTCACTTTCATCAATAAAATCAATTTCTAGTGCTTCTAATATTTGAGCTTCAGCAAAATGACCAATCCGGCATTTTGCCATTACTGGTATAGATACCGTATCTTGGATTTCTTTTATCATTGCAGGGTCACTCATACGAGCTATACCTCCATCAGCTCTGATATCTGCAGGTATGCGCTCAAGCGCCATAACAGCGACAGCTCCAGCGTCCTCAGCAATTTTGGCTTGCTTAGCATTCGTTACATCCATAATTACCCCACCTTTTAGCATTTCAGCAAGTCCAACTTTCACATCGAATGATCCTTTACTCATAAACCAGTTCCTCCTCTGATACTTTTCCAATTGATTTAATTTCATCTAAAACTTCATTAATTATATTATCAGGAGTAGAGGCGCCAGCAGATATACCAACCGTATCCGACTTTTGAAACCAGTCAGCATCTAAATCCTCTGCGCATGTTACCTGAAAAGTCCTTTCATTCCTCATCTTAGCTAATTCCGTTAATCGTTTAGAGTTAGCACTTGTGAATGATCCTATAACAATCATGATATCACAAATCTCAGAAAGATTTTTTATTTGTTCATGATTTCTTCTTGTAGGAAAACAAATTGTATTAACAAAACGTAAGTCAAAAACCTTTGTCATTAAAATATTTATAATTCCCTGTACATTCTCTATCATTTGTGTCGATTGAGAAACAACACCAGCTTTCTTCATTTTTCTTAATTTCATTGCTTCTTTAGGGCTAGAAATCACTAAAGCATTTTCAACTTGTTCTTTAATACCATTGACTTCATCGTGCCCATGATCACCTATTATAATGATTCTTCTATTCTCAGCATCTAATTTTTTTACTTCATCATGAATTTCTGTAACTAATGGACATGTTGCGTCTACAACATCCATTACTCTTTCTTTAGACTCTTTCCATATATCTGGCACAGTTCCATGTGCGCGAAATAATATTGGTTTATTATCGGGGACTTCATTTAGATGCTTTACAACTTTGACGCCTGATTCTTCAAGTTCTTTTACAACATTTTCATTATGAACTATATCACCAAGCATAAATACTTCGCCTTCTTTTTTTGAGGTTTCATAGGCAAGATTTACTGCATCTCTTACTCCAAAACAATATCCTGCGTCTTTTGCTAACAATATCTTCATACAATATCTAAACGTTGTTCTAAAATTGATTTTTTCATCTTTTCTACAGCATTCTCTACCACTGAATTCAAAGAATTATTTATAACAGCACCTGAAGCATATTTATGACCACCTCCACCAAGATCAACTGCAACACCATTAATTATATATTTTCCAGTAGAACGAAAATTTAACCTACAACTCTGGTTTTCATTTTCAACAATCATCATTGATACCTCAACACCTTTAATAGTACGAACAAAATCACTAAATCCTTCAACATCTGATTTTGAAGCTTTGACTTTTGACATCAATCCTTGATCAATTATAAACCATGCAAATTCCCCATCTAATTCATAATGAATATTTTGTAGAATATTTCCTAATAAAGCAATTCTCGATTGAGAGCTTGATTCATAAATTATTTGATAAATATTTGAAGTATTTATCCCTACTTCAATACATTCAACAGCAATATTATGGCAATGGGTATTTGTATTTGAATATCGAAAACACCCTGTATCAGTCATAACAGCAGTATATATACCTTCTGCCATTAACTTTGATATATTTCCTTCTCTAACGCTTTTAATATAATCATAAACCATATCTCCAGTTGAAGCTGCATTTAAATCAACAACATTACAAGTGAACGGATGATCTTTTGGGTGAGGATGATGATCAATATTTAATGTCTTAATATTGTTTTCCTTAATTTTCGTTTTTAGCTCTCTTATTCTTTTATAATCACCAACATCAAAAATAATTGCTAAATCGACAGTAGAAATCCAAGAATTATGAGTATTTGGATCATAGGTTTCAATAATATCATCTCTATTTAAAAAATTATATTCATCAGGCAATAAAGACACATTAATTATTCGACATTTTTTTTTGATTTCTTTTAAATAATAATACATAGCTGTAGCACTTCCTAGGCCATCACCATCAGGGTTTTCATGCATAGTAAGCAAAATTGTTTCTGCTTCATCTATATATTTGTTAATATGTTTCCAATCGATCATTATAATTCTTGATTTAGTATGGAATTTATGATTATTAAATATTAATTAATAAATCATTAATAGTATAAGAAACTAACTTCTATTCCACTGAATTTCATCGCTATCACTGATCCTAATAAGCAATCTAGCAATAACAAATAAATAATCTGATAATCTATTAATATATTTAAGAATATCAGATGAGATTTGTTCCTTATTATTTAATGAGACTAGATCGCGTTCTGCTCTTCGACATATAGACCTAGCTAAATGCATCCTTGAGCAAACATCATTTCCTCCAGGCAAAATAAATTCCTTTAAAGGAGGTAAATCATTATTAATTAATTCAATATTTTTATCAAGATAATCTATACGATCTTGATTAAGATAATCTTTTTCAGGGTTTGGAATAGAAATTTCTGCGCCAATATTTAATAGATCATTCTGGATTGATTTAAAATCAATTTCTGGTTTTTTAGGTAATAATACTGCTGCAAAACCAATAGCAGCATTTAACTCATCAATTGATCCTAAACAATGAACACGCAAACTATCTTTTGATACTCGGCTACCATCAGCAAGGGCAGTTTGACCTTTATCGCCGGTTTTCGTAGTAACTTTTGTAATTCGCACTAGAAAAAGATTAAGCTAACAATAAAAAATATAGGAAATAGAATAGGTATAGAATATTTAATTAAATAACCAAAAAAACTTGGCATTTCAATACCTGAAGACTCAGATATGGATTTGACCATAAAATTGGGAGCATTACCAATATATGTATTTGCTCCCATAAATACAGCACCAGCAGAAATTGCTAAAAGTGTATTGTAATAATCATTCATAAGTAAGGTTGGATCTCCTCCAGCAGTATTAAAGAATACTAGATATGTTGGTGCGTTATCTAAAAAACTAGATAAAATTCCTGTTAGCCAAAAATACATAGAGTTTACAGGACCAGATTCATTAGAGACAGATTGGATAATGGCAGCAAGAGCCCCTTTATCACCCGCCTTCAATATGGCAATTGCAGGGATAATAGTAATAAATATTCCAGCAAATAACTTTGCAACCTCTACAATAGGAAACCATGTGTATTCATTTGCTTCTCTAATACTTGTTGGTGTTTGTTTCCAGCTAACATAGGTTAATAATAGTAGTAATATGTCTCGAGTTAAGTTTTGTAATTCTACATGTACATGATAAATAGAAAAATGTATATGCGGCTTCCAGAACCCGCTTAATAAGACAGAACCAATTACACCTACAAGTAATAACAGATTAAATGATCCATCTAATGATAGTTTTTCAGTATTTACGTCATCAATTTTCTCTACAACTGTAACATCTTCTTTTTTATATAAGTAACTATCTAATAAGAAATAAACAATAAGTAGATAGCATACAACTAATAACATGGGTAGAAACATTGCTGAAGTTGTCCAGAAAAAAGACACTCCTTTTAAAAAGCCTAAGAATAAAGGAGGATCACCTAAGGGAGTTAAAGAACCCCCAATATTAGCAACCAAGAATATAAAGAATACAACCGTATGTACTTTATATTTACGATTTTGATTTGCACGAATAAGAGGACGAATTAGTAACATTGCAGCGCCAGTTGTGCCCATCCAACTAGCTAGCATTGTGCCAATTAAAATAATTAGCAAATTAACAATCGGCTTCCCAACAAGACTGCCTTTAAGTTGAACTCCACCAGAAATAGTAAATAATGCAAGTAAAAGGATTATAAATGGTACATACTCTAAAAGACCTACATGCAATACCTCATACAAAGTCACATTAAGTCCCACATGATTACTGAATAATAAAGGGATAAGCAGTGAAATACCCCAAAACATTGAAATCTTTCCAAAATTTTTATGCCAAAAGTGTGGAGCTAATAGTGGAAATACTGCAATTGATAAAAGAATACCGGCAAAAGGAATGACCCAATAAATAGTTAATATTGATCCATCCAAATGAGGCGCATTATGAGATCCACCTCCACTTGCTCCAAATAAATGGATAGGAAAAAGAAATAATAAATAGATATACTTCAAATATTTCATTTCTTATATAATTATTTAATAAAAATAAGTTCTAAACTTACTCTCTTCATAATTAAATCATAATAAATTTTGAAAAATGAAATCATCTTTTATAGAATTGGTTGATTTACATTAAATTTATTTGTGGATATTATAATCGGAACATTAATTCTGTTATTTGCTATTCTACTAATGTCTGTTGGTGTAATATTTAATAACAAACCACTTAGTGGTTCTTGTGGAGGTAACGCTGATGGGTCTTGTACTATTTGTGGAGGAGACAATAGTAAATGCGAAGAAAAATTATCAGATAATAATCCAACCTAAATTAAATTTTTATCCAAAACTATCATAAGCAATCATTTCTGGCTCAACTCCTAAATTATAAAGCATTTTTTGACAAGCATCTATCATTGGAGGAGGTCCACATAAATAATATTCGACTTCTGTAGGATCTTCATGATTATCAAGATAATTATCTAAAAGAACTTGATGTATAAAACCAGTAGGTCCATTCCAGCTATCTTCTGGTAATGGTTCAGACATAGCAACATGAAAAGAAAAATTGGGGAATTTTTCAACAATCTTGTTGAAATCATCTTCATAAAACATCTCTCTTAGCGATCTAGCCCCATACCAAAATGAAACTTTCCTATTTGTTTTATTGGTATGAAATAAATCAAATAAATGGCTCCGCATTGGCGCCATCCCTGCTCCACCACCAATATAAACCATTTCTTTATCAGTTTCTTTAGCAAAGAAGTCGCCATATGGGCCTGAAATAATAACTTTATCACCCTTATTAAGATTGAAAATATATGACGAAGCTATTCCGGGAGGTACTTTATCCCATAAAGGAGGAGGTGGTGTTGCTATACGAACATTCAACATTACCTTATTTCCCTCTGCGGGATGATTTGCCATAGAATAAGCCCGAAAACAATCTTCATCATTGTTAGCAATTAAATCCCAAATATTATATTTGTCCCAATCCGGATGATATTGATTATCAACAGTAAAATCTGCATATTTTAAATTATGATATTTGGGAATATCAATTTGTATATAACCTCCTGCAGAAAAATTAAGATTTTCACCCTTTGGTAATTCGAGAACAAGCTCTTTTATGAACGTAGCAACATTTTCATTTGATTTAACAGTACATTCCCATTTTTGTATATTAAAAATTTCCTCAGGAACATGAATTTTCATATCCTGTTTAATCTTTACTTGACATGAAAGACGCCAATTGTCTTTTGCTTCTTTTCTATTAATATGACCTGTCTCAGTAGGTAAAATATCGCCGCCGCCATCTAATACTTGACACTTGCATAAAGCGCAAGTTCCTCCACCACCGCAGGCTGAGGGTAAAAATATTTTTTCTGCAGATAAGGCCGACAGCAATGTTGAACCTGGAGCAACATTTATAGATTTATCCTCTTTATCATTTATTATAAGGGAAACATTTTCCTGAGGCAAAAGTTTTGATTGAGCAAAATTTAATAGGATTACAAGTAAAAGAATAACACCACTAAATACAATAACTCCAGATATCGTAGTCTCAATAAGCATTATAAGTCAATTCCAGAAAATGCCATAAAAGCCATTGATAATAAACCAGTTAACAACATAGTAATTCCAAGTCCTCTTAATCTTAATGGAACATTTGAGTATCGAAGCTTATATCTTATAGAAGACATTGAAGCAATTGCCAAAAACCACCCCAATCCAGATCCAAAACCAAAAACGGTTGATTCCATAAAAGTGTAATCCCTTTCTACTAAAAACAATGACCCACCTAAAATAGAGCAGTTGACAGCAATCAAAGGAAGAAATATTCCAAGATTATGATATAACTTTTCAGAAAACCTATCAAGAATCATTTCCACAAGTTGCACCATTGCCGCAATAACGGCGATAAAAACAATGAAATTTAGATAACTAAGGTTAACCTCTGGTAAACCAATCCAGGAAAGCGCACCTTTTTGCAAGAAATAATGGTGAATAGCCCAGTTTACAGGTGCAGTTATTGTTAAAACAAAGGTTACAGCAAATCCAAGGCCTATACTGGTATCTACACGTTTAGAAATTGCTAAAAATGAACACATACCAAGAAAATAAGCCAATAAAATATTTTCAATAAATATAGCTTTCGTAACCAAACTTATATAATGCTCAAACAACTTAATCTTCCTCTATTTTACCTATACTTCTCTGAACCCAAATGATTAAGCCAAGAATAATAAATGCCCCTGGAGATAAAACCATTAGACCATTATTCTGATAACCAGAAGTATACATTGATTCAGAAATAATCTGAAAACCCATTAATGAGCCACTTCCAAAAAACTCTCTAAAAGCAGAAACAGCCACTAGAATAATTCCATATCCTAATGCATTACCGAGACCATCTAAAAATGATCTCCAAGGGCCTTCTTTCATAGCAAAAGCTTCAGCTCTTCCTAGAACTATACAATTTGTAATAATTAACGCCAAGAATACATTCAATTGTTTACTCATATCATACATATATGCTTTTAGATATTGATCTGTTAAAGTAACTAAAGAAGAGATAACTAAAAGAGCAAAAATAATTCGAACACGCGAAGGAATCATATTTCTGAATAAAGATACTAAGGTATTAGACATCGTAAGAACAAAAATCACAGCAATAGACATTACTATTGCTGTATCCATCTTGACTGTTACCGCCAATGCAGAGCAAATACCCAATACTTGTAATGTAATTGGGTTATCCTGCATCAAAGGATCTTTTAGAATTTGCCGGGATTTGCTATCAAGGAGCGACATTAGCTTTTAGACTCTGATCTAACCTTTTGGAAAAAAGAATCATATTTTTTTAAATCATTCATTAAAAACTCATTTAATCCTTTTGTAGTCATTGTAGCACCAGATATACCATCAACTTGGTGATATGCATTTGGGGAAGACCCATCTACTTGTCCTTTAACAGATTGAATACTTACCAATTGTCCATTGATATCAGTTATTTTTTTTCCAATAAAATTATTAGTAAACCAATCTTTCACAACTTCACCTCCAAGGCCTGGGGTTTCTCCATGTTTATAAAATCTTATACCTTTTACTGTTGATCCATCATTTTCTAAAGCAAAATACCCATATAAAGTTGACCATAATCCTTTACCTGATATAGGAATGGCATAACCATCTATAGAATTATTGACAATTTTAATATATAAAGGAAATTGAGTTTCTATTTTATCATTTGGAATTTCAGAAGGAGTTAAGTTTTCAATTACTTCCCCATCAGCACTTACTACCTTTTCAATTACTGATGAATCAAATAATTTTTTCACTTCCTCACCTGTCCATGAGCCATCTTTTTCGCTGAATTCCAAGGAATATAAAATATTCTTCATAATATCAATTTCTTCATTGATTTGTTGAGTTTCCTTCAATGAAGTAGATACATAGGATAATAGAAATCCAAGGATTATTGTCGTAATTGAAGTAAATATCAAAGTATATGCATTACTTTGCATAACGTAATTTCCTCTGATTAATATTTTTCTGCACAACAAAATAATCTATAAGTGGTGCAAAGGCATTCATTAATAATATCGCTAACATTATTCCTTCAGGATAAGCTGGGTTTATAGAACGAATTATTACTGTTAATGAACCTATTAAAAAACCATAAATCCATTTACCCTTATTTGTATGAGAAGAAGTAACTGGCTCCGTAGCCATAAATGCTACACCAAACATAAAGCTACCCATTACCAAGTGATAATGTGGAGGTAAGCTTAACATGGTATTTGATGAAAATGGTGCAAGAATATTAGTTAGTGTAGCTGTAAATAATAAACCAAACGTTGCACCTAACATTGTCCTCCAGGAAGCAATTTTAACATAAATAAGGAACAGTGCTCCAAGCAAAATAATTATTTTATTTGTCTCACCAATAGATCCCGGGACATATCCCATAACCATATTAATCCATGAAAAATCAAATTGATTTACATTATTTAATAAATCTAGGGCATTACTATTTTCAGTAGCAGCAGGTATAGATAAAGCAGTAGCACCTGAATATCCATCAGGGGCAACAAGCCATACCTTATCGCCTGCAATTGTTGTTGGATAGGCAAAATAAATAAATGCTCTAGTTACCAAGGCTGGATTAAAAATATTATAACCAACGCCACCAAAAATTTCTTTACCAATTACTATTCCAAATGATGTTGCAACAAATACCTGCCAAAGAGGAATAGTCGGCGGCATTAATAAAGGAATAAGTGCGCATGTAACTAAAAAACCTTCGTAAATATCATGTTTTCTTATAACGGCAAAGAGGACTTCCCAAAATCCTCCTGCAATAAAAGTTACAAGGATTATAGGAATAATATACCCCATGCCAAAAATAAAATTATCAAACAGACTACGTTCTTTTCCTAAGGCTATTCCCGCTTGAACACCAATATTTATCGCACCAAAGATATAACAAGGTATTAATGCTAAAACAACTAAAATCATCACTCTCTTTATATCAACACTATCGCGAATATGCGGACCAGAATTTGTCTTTTCAGAAGTAGAAAATAAAAATGACTCCGTCGCTTCAAAGATTGGATAAAATCTTTGTAACGGTCCCCCATCCATAAATTTTGGTTCTAGATTTTGAATTAATTTTCTTAGTATGTTTACCATATCATCCATCATCCTTCATAAGATTTAATCCATGTCGAATGACAGATCCCACATCAATCTTACTAGGACAAACAAAGGAACAAAGAGCAAAATCTTCTTCATCGCACTCTAACAATCCCAACCCTTCCATCTCTTCATAATCCTCAGCTAAAATAGATCGGTATAAGGCATTAGGAAAAATATTCATCGGAAGCACATCTTCCCAAGAATTAATAGGAACCATTGGCCTTAAAGATCCTGACTTTTGAGTAGTAAAATTAAATGTATTCTTACTTAGAGATAAAAATGCATTTGTTACACTATATCTTGTATTTTCATTACCAGGCTTTAACAATCCAAGAAATTCTCTTTCATCAGAATTAGGAATAACAGATATACTTGTGTCATAATAGCCTAAATAGCCATTTATATTTGTCTCTTTTCCTGTTAGAACATCACCAGAAATGATTCTATTATCATCCGTATGTAGATTATTAGATAAAAAGGGTTCAAGATTAGAACCAATACGTGTTTTTATATGAGACGGGTTTTTTACCCCTGGACCTCCAATAGTTGCAATAATTGAAGGATCATAAATACCTTTAAGAAACAAATCTCCAATAGTAAGAACATGTTGAGCATTTACAACCCAGATTACTTCATTTGGCTTCCAAGGATCAATATGATGAATTTGAATTCCAACATTTCCAGAAGGATGTGGTCCAATAACAGTGTGGAGATTAACATTTCTTGCAGAAGTTAATGTCTCGCAATTTGTATCTGCTTCAAAAGTAAGATGTACGCCTCCAACTGATAACTGATTTAACACATCAAGGCCAGCTTGAAATACTGATTGTTTATAACGTAAAGCAAAATCAAGATTAACACTTAATGGAGCAGAGTTAAAACCTGATATAAATATTGCTCTTGGATTATCATTTGGATCTGCAATTTTATTAAATGGACGTTGTCTAATTATAGGCCACAAATTTGCTTCCAAAAGCCTATCTATTACTTTACCTTTTCCTAGAGAAGAAATTTCTTGATATTTGATTGGGGAATGAACAATTGAATTTTCTTCTTCATCTAAAGCGATAATTATGTTTTGGATAGATCTTCTTTCACCCAAAATCACTTCTTTTATCTCTCCACCACCTGGTGATGCCCATTTAATATTTGGCTGCAATTTATCAAAAAATAAGGGAGATCCAATTTGTACTTTATCGCCAACCTTAACTAAAAGCTTAGGTTTTACATATCTAAAGTCTTGTGGCTGAATAGAAACCGTTTTTGTTTTTTCTACATTATAATATTCATTTACCGGTGCACCCGATATCCTAATATTATGTCCATTTCTGATTTTAATTTGAGTCAACTATATTTCCTAAGTGGCGAATAATTATATTTGCACAAAAAACACTAAGCTTTCTTTAACCCAATTAAGTATTGGAGTCCAATAAATTCCAAAGAAAACTGATGGAACTGCTAAAACTAAAAAAATTATAGTCATTGAAAAAGGAGGAACAGTAATTTTTTCGCTTGGTTCTCCATCTAAATACATCGTTTTTACCACTCTCATATAATAATAAAGAGATACTACTGTATTAATTGCCCCAAAAAAAGCAATCCAGTAAAAGGATGAACCAGCATTAATAATAGCAACAAATAAGTAAAATTTCCCTATAAAGCCAACAGTAGGCGGTAATCCCGTTAAAGAAAACATAAAAATTGTCATTACAATACCAACAATTGGCATACGCCATCCTAATCCACTAAAATGCTCGAAATTTTCTCCCCCTTCTTTTTGTGAAACATAAATGAGGACAAAAAATGCACCTAGGTTCATAAAAAGATACATGACTAAATAAATCATTACAGCAAAAACACCTTCCGAAGAAATAGTTGGAAAGACCATTAACATATACCCAGCATGGGCAATACTTGAATAGGCAAGCATCCTTTTAACACTATTTTGTTGGATAGCCACCAAATTACCCATTGTCATTGTTACTACAGAAACAACACCCAATATGTGTGGCCATGCTAAACTAACATCCGAATACCATCCTATAGTACTTAAAGAATCACCATCAACTAAAACCTGATTAAAAAAACGTATCATTAAAGCAAAACCTGCCGCTTTTGGAGCAACAGATAAATAAGCCGTAATGGGAGTTGGCGATCCTTCATATACATCAGGTGTCCAGAAATGAAATGGAACAGCGGATATTTTATATCCGAATCCTGCTAATACGAATATAGTTGATAATGTTAAAGCAAGATTTGATGATGAGTCCATTGCTATAACCGCATCTCGAATAGCAAAAAATTTGGTTGTGCCTGTGAGACCAAAAATTATACTTAATCCATATAACATAATCCCAGATGAAAATGCTCCATAAATAACATATTTTAATGAAGCTTCATTTGACCTAGGATTATTTTTAAGGTAACCAGCTAGAATAAAAGACATTAATGATACAACTTCAATGGATAGATAAACTGTTATTAAATCAATCGCACTAGCCATCAAAAACATTCCAAATACCATTATGCATAACAAAGCATAGTATTCTCCCGTATGATAACCTTTGAACTCATTACTATATCTACTAATTACAATAACAAATAACGTAGCTATTAAAACTACAGATTTAATAAAACTAGCAAATGGATCAAAAGCCAATGAATCCATAAACAACGTAGTTGGGGAATGATTAGTGAGAAAAACTGCAGCTAATGTTGATAATAGACCAATAATAACAAAGTTGCTAACTTTACTTGCTCGAGCTGGAACTGAAAAAATATCAATAATAATAGCAATTAATATCGTTGCAGTTAACACAAGTTCCGGCCAGAACAATGATATGCTTAACAGGTTATTCATCTATAGCTTTGCTAGTTAAAATATACCAGCTATCCCCCCAACGACTACAACTTGTTCAATTAGGATATTCATTGTTTCTTTAATCATATCCAAAAAAGGTCTAGGGTAAACTCCAAGAAATATTGTAATAACTAAAAGGGGTATAACTGTAAATAATTCTCGATTATTAATATCAACAAGCTTGGTATATTTTTCATTTAGTTTTCCAAAAAACATTCGTTGAAATGCCCATAGGAAATATGCAGCATTTAATAAAATTCCAATAGTTGAAATAATTACAATATTGCGAAAAACAGGGAATGCGCCAATGAAGCACATTGCCTCACTAACAAACCCCGATAGACCCGGTAAACCTAAACCAGCAAAAAATGCTAGCGCTACAATAGCTGTATATTTTGGCATTTGTGATGCAAGGCCACCAAAGCCTTCAATATCTCTATGATGCGCCTGTTCATAAATGACTCCCACTAAAATAAATAACATGGCTGATATAGTACCATGATTAAACATCTGAAATACAGCGCCATTCATCCCCGCTTGCGCAGCCATAATATTTGAACCATTTGCAGATCCACCAGCTATAACTGCTGCCATACCCAATAATAAATACCCCATATGGTTAATGCTTGAATAAGCTACCATTTTCTTTAAGTCTTTTTGGGCTAAAGCACACATTGCTCCCCATATAACATTAATCATACCTAAAAAGGCAAGAGCACCAGCGAACCACCATACTGCATCAGGGAGCATCGCATAGTTAATTCTTAACATTCCGTATACTCCTAATTTTAGAAGTATTCCAGCTAATACTACTGATATAGCGGTCGGTGCTTCAACATGCGCTAATGGAAGCCATGTGTGAAAAGGAAATACAGGTACTTTAATCGCAAAACCAATAAACAATAATACCCATATTACTTTAATAGCACTCATCCCCCACCATACTACTCCATCAAGAGCAAAAGGAGCGCGCTCCATCATTAATTGCATATCAAATGTTTGACCACACGCAAAGTACAAGGCAAGTAATGCAATTAACATTAAAACAGAACCAAATAAAGTATATAAGAAAAATTTTATTGCAGCATATTCTCTTTGAGGCCCGCCCCACATTCCAATTAAGAAATACATAGGCAACAACATTACTTCCCAGAAAACATAAAATAGAAAAAAGTCTAATGATAGAAAGACACCCATAACTCCAGTATCAAGTAATAGAAATAGAGCAAAATACCCTTTTACAGCACGATCAATATTCCAACTAACAAATACCCCAAGAAATGCAATTAATGCATTCAACGCCACCATTGGCAGGCTAAGCCCATCAATCCCTAAAATATAACTTATTCCTAAAGATGGTATCCATTCAGCTCTTTCCATGAATTGAAAAGAACCATTAGTTGCATCAAAAGCCGACCATAATACAATTGCTACAAGCAACTGGATACCAGTTGTACATGCTGCTACTTTTTTTATTAGATCTTGTTTTTCTCTTGGAATAAATGCTATAGCAATCATCCCCAAAACAGGAATCCATATAATCCAACTTAAAATATTATCCATACGATTATCCTAATCACTTCATAGTTAAAAAGATTGAAAAATTATAATAATTATCACTCCAAAAAGAGCAAAGAGCATATAGTTTTGTAAGCGTCCAGTCTGAATTTCCTTCAAAGATGATCCAGCTTTACCCATTGACCTACCAAGTCCATCTATAATAGTTTGATCAAGCCCATCATAATCTGTCCTACCGCTAATCATTGAGAGCCATTTTGTTATATGACCAAATCCATTAATAAAATATTTATCGTATAAATCCCAATCGATATACGAAACACGATTTGATAAACGTAAAAATGGTTGATAAAGATATTTATTATAATTTTCATCAAAATAATATTTATTTAAGGAAAGATTATAATAAATGCTCAATTTTTTAGACCAATCATCAGCAGATATACTATTTTTTATATATACTGCCCACGAAAGCAAAATACCTAAAGATGCAACTAGAATAGATAAAATCATTGTAAGATTGTGACTATGGTGCATCCCTTCAGCTATGTAATGAGCACTAGGATTTCCAGGCACCATAGAATCCTTGGCTTTTATTAATTCCATAAACCAACCATGATCTGATAATGGATTAAAATAAGGTAAAGTGTAAAAAATAAATACACTAAGGGAGCTTAAAAGTATTAATGGGAATACCATGGGTTTTGGAGATTCGTGTATGTCTTTATATACATTTGGCAATTTAGGTTTATTATGAAAGGTCATAAAAATTAGTCTAAACATATAAAAAGCTGTAATTAAAGCAGCAGAAAACCCAAAAACTGGTAAAAGAAAATGTTGTGGGTGATGACTAGCAAATGAAAGAGTTCCTGCTAGAACTGCATCTTTAGATAAAAAACCCGAAAATAAAGGAACTCCTGAAATTGCAAGTGTCGCAATTAACATAGTCCAATACGTAATAGGCATTTTTGATTTAAATCCACCCATATTTCTCATATCCTGGGGATCGGTATCGTGATCTTTCAAATTATGAAGAGAATGATGCATAGCATGTATAACACTTCCTGATCCATAAAATAGACATGCCTTAAACATTGCATGTGTAACTAAATGAAAAAAACCTGCAACATATGCACCTGTACCAACTGCTAAAATCATGTAACCCAATTGACTAACAGTGGAATATGCCAAAACTTTTTTTATATCATTTTGTGTAATTGCTATTGTTGCTGCAAAAATTGCAGTGAATCCTCCTGTATAAGCAATAAATAGTAAAGCATCAGGCGTAAATAATGGAAATAGTCTTACAGAAAGATAAACGCCAGCAGCAACCATTGTTGCTGCATGCATCAATGCAGAAACTGGTGTTGGTCCCTCCATTGCATCTGGCAACCAAATATGCAGCGGAAACTGAGATGATTTTCCTACTGCGCCCATAAATAAACCAATTCCAGCAAATGTTAATAATGTACCAGACAATGCACCTTTTGCAACTCCTTCAAAAACCTCAGCATAATTAAACGTTCCTAAAGCAGTGAATACTATCATTAATCCAATAAAGAAGCCTATATCCCCTACTCTATTCGTTAGGAAAGCTTTTTTACTTGCATCAGCAGCAGAATCTTTTTCAAACCAATGGCCAATTAATAAATAAGAACTGACACCAACTAATTCCCAAAAGATATATAGAGAAACAAGATTATTTGCTAAAACAATACCATTCATGCTAAAGGTAAATAGCCCCAGATAAGCATAGTATCTAGAATACCGAATATCACCTTCCATGTATTTAGTCGAAAAAATATGCGTCATGGTTGATATCAGAGACACAACAAGAAGCATTATTATTGTAATATTATCAATTAAGAAACCAAGTTCAATCTTAAAATCACCCAGATCCATCCATGTAAATGAAGCCTCATGATTAAATAAAGGGTCATGAGATAGTAACATACTACCAAACATCGCTAATGATAATATTAAGGTAAATACAATTGTTCCAATTGCTACAATATCGCCTTGCCGAGGCAAGCGCTTACCAAGAAAAATTAAAATAATAAATGATACCAGAGGTAAGAATAATATACCTAGAGCATAATTAATTAACATATCTCCAGTCATAACTTTAATTCTCTTGCATCATCTATGTTAACTGTATCAAGATTATTAAATACATTTATTATAATTGCTAATGCAACAGCAGCTTCTGCCGCCGCCATTATAATAACAAATAGCGCAAAAACCTGACCACTAAAGTTCATTCCTCCAAAACGTGCAAAAGCAACAAAATTTATATTTGCAGAGTTCAATATTAATTCGACTCCCATTAACACTGCGATTCCATTTCTGCGAGTGATGACCCCATATAACCCAAGGGAGAATAGAATTGCACTTATATAAAGGTATGTTTGAAGATTATCCATCAATTCGTGTTTCTCGATAACATTGCAGCGCCAATTAAAGCACCTAATAAAAGTAAAGATGCCACTTCAAATGGAAGTAAAAAATCCATCATTAATAATCTTCCTATACTTTCAGCGGTCTGATTTGGTTCTATAGAAGCTACCTGCATCCAAGAAGTATTTTTAATCATTGGAATTAAGAAACCTAACACACCTAATGTTACTACAGCACCGATACCTCTTTGTAAACTCGTATGCGATATATTAACTGAACTAATCTTATTAGTTAACATAATGCCAAAAATTAAAAGGACTAAAATCCCTCCTATGTATACTACGACTTGAACACCTGCCATAAAATCCGCCCACATAAAAATATATAAACCAGCAACACCAAAAAGTGTAAATAATAATGCTATTGCAGAATATAATAACTGCTTTGAAACCACTACCATCAATGCTGAACCAAGAGTAATTGCTATAATTAATCCAAAAGCAAAATTATCCATTTAGCTTTCTCCACCTGCAGAAATAGACGTCGCACTTTCAATTTCTTCATCAGAAACTTTTTTTGCAAAACGATATATCAGATCATTACGATCATACTCAGAAAACTCATAATCAATATCATGTTTTTCCGAGTTTGGTCCACCCGTCATATAAATACATTCTTCTGGACAAGGATACGTACATAAATTACAATAACAACATTCAGTCATATCAATATCAAATCTTGAGACAACCATTGCTTTCTTTGTACCATTTACTGTCACACCAGTGTGACCGATACTGCGTATATCTTCTCCTCTATTAGGGACTTTTACTGTTTCAATTTTGATACAATCTACTGGGCATGCCCTTTCACACTTTAAGCATCCTATACAGTCGTCAATATCTACATGCAGTCTTGATCTAATCACATTATAATTACTATGATCAAAACCTATATCTCTTTCGGGTCGAGGCCATCTTTCTTCTGGATATTGTAATGTGACATTATCTCGACGTATATACCATAAATGCTGCAAAGTAACTCTCATACCAGTTAGCATTGTTGTTAAAGTCTCCCAAATATTTTTTAAATAATTTCCCATAAGATTACCCTACTATTAAATACCAAATACCAACACCAAAAATATTAAATAATGAAATAGGTATAAACCCCTTCCAGCAAACATCCATTAACTGATCAACTCTCAATCTTGGGAAAGTCCAGCGGAACCATATCATCATAAATATCAAAAACATACTTTTACTCATAAACCAAAATAAACCCCAACCAGGAGTATCAAACATCCCAGGAATAGGGCTTTGCCATCCGCCCATAAATGCTGCAGCAGCTACTCCGCTCACTACAAACATATTTGCATATTCACTTAAAAAGAAAAATGCATATCTCATACCAGAATACTCAGTAAAAGCCCCAGCAACAAGCTCTGATTCCGCCTCTGGAATATCAAAAGGTGTACGATTACATTCTGCAACACCACTAATAAAAAATATAATAAAAGCTAAAAAGGTAAATGGATTATTAAACAACAACCAATTGGGCAGAAAACCCCAAACTACGCCACTTTGATATTGTATAATTCCTTGCATACTCATCGTACTAGTCAACATAATTACTACTACTATAGATAAAGCAGCTGGGATTTCATAACTAACAATTTGTGCAGCAGATCGCATAGCGCCATATAAAGACCATTTATTATTTGAACTCCACCCAGCTAATATTATACCAATAACTCCTAACGAGCTGACAGCTAAGATATAGAATATTCCAATATTCATATCTGCTATAATTATTGTCTGACTGAAAGGCAATGCTGAGAAAGCAATAAATGCACCTATGAACACAATGAAAGGAGCTAGAATGAATAATTTCTTATCAGCGGATGAAGGGATGATATCTTCTTTTAAAATTAATTTCAATGCATCTGCTACAGGCTGAAGTAATCCCCATCTCCACGCATGCAAACCGACACCTTGACCCATTGGACCAACCTTATCCTGAATAAAAGAAGAAATTTTTAATTCTCCATATATAGCAACTAATGCATAAACAGCAATAAAAAGGAATACTGGTACAGCACATAAGATTACCACTATAATAAATGTAAGGCCGGGCCAGGCTGCGCTCGTTGGAAACCAATCAATTAGCTGATCAACAATCATCTATCAATCTCTCCTAAAACAATATCGAGACTTCCTAAAATGGCAATTACATCGGAAAGCATCCATCCTCTAGAAATTTCATTAAGAACGCTAAGAGCAGTAAAAGCAGGAGAACGCATTTTCAACCGATATGGCTGAGGCGAACCATCACTAATTATATAGTAAGCTAAATCACCTCTAGGACTTTCTGTCCTTTGGTATATTGATCCTTTTGGTGGTCGAATTTTCTTAGGAATAGCCTGATGTACATCCCCATCCTGCGGAAGATCTTTCAAGGCTTGACGCAAAATTTTTGCGCTTTCAATCATTTCTAGCATTCGAACATAAAATCGATCCCAACAATCACCAGTAGTCCCAACAGTTCCTTCTCCAACTGGTACATCAAAATCAAAACGATCATAAATGGAATACGGCTCATCTTTGCGTAAATCCCATTTAACGCCAGACCCCCTTAAATTTGGACCTGAAACACCATAGCTAATGGCAACTTCTGGAGGTAAGACCCCTACGTCTGCCGTTCTTTCTATAAAAATCTTATTATAGGTTAATATTTCATTGTACTCTTTTAATTTGGGCTCAAAATAATCTAAAAACCCATACACCGTTTCAACAAACCCTACAGGAAGATCATGAGAAACACCACCTACCCACATATAATTATATAATAATCTTGCCCCGCATGTTAGTTCAAAAATATCAAGGATACGTTCGCGATCTCTAAACATATAAAGGAATGGTGTAAAAGCACCTACATCGAGTCCATACACACCTAAAGCAAGAAGATGACTGGCAATTCGATTCAATTCAGCCATAATTATTCGAATATATTCAACACGATCAGGGACTTTAATTTCCATTAACTTTTCCATTGCGACAACATATCCAAAATTGTTATTCATAGATGCGATATAATCGCAACGATCAGTAAACGGAATTACTTGTTCATAAGTAGAATTTTCACAATGCTTTTCAAAACATCGATGCAAGTACCCTATAATAGGCTCTATATCAGAAACAATCTCACCATCAGTAACTACTTTTAAACGCAGAACACCATGAGTACTAGGGTGTTGAGGCCCTATGTTTAAAACCATTTGATCGCCTTTAACTATTCCCATCCGTCTTTCACCTTTGGCACTACAATACCATGATATGTTTCTTGAACTTCATAATCTTTTCTTAGTGGCCATCCTTCCCAATCCTCTGGAAGTAAAATTCTTGTTAGATCTCTATGTCCTTCAAATTCGATTCCATACATATCATATGTTTCTCTTTCAAACCAATCTCCAATTCTCCAAATAGATTCAACTGATGGAACTTTTGCTTTATTACGTGGACAAGAAATTCTTATTTCAACTGCATGGCGATGAGTCATAGAATGTAAATTATATCTAACTTCTAAATCAGATTCTTCACCTAGGTCTACGCCAGTTATACACTGTAAAGAATCAAATAAGCATGCTGGATCATCACGCAAATACGTAGAAATAACTAACCAATTCTTAGATTGTATTTGGATATGATCTTGAGATGATAATTCTTTGTTAATATCATCAGAAAATTGCTGAATAAGTAATTCCGCAATATGCTCATTAGTTGTTTTATCCTCTTTCGAATCGAATGAATCATTTGAATCTTCATCAGGACTTGCTTCCGTCTCAACTTTGGCAACTTCTCGCTTTGCTTTCACAAGAGCGGCTTTTGCCTTTGAACGAGTAACGCGATCTTCAATATTATTGATCGCATCCATATCTCCTTCTAATGCTTTTTCTACAGCTTCTTTAATCAACTTCTCTAAATTATCAGTCATGCAGTCTTCCGTGTAAGAGGTCGCTCACTCTGTATTTTTTCTTGAAGTTTTAATAATCCTTCAATGAGCGCTTCTGGCCTTGGTGGGCATCCTGGCACATACACATCCACCGGAACTACTAAATCAACTCCTTTTAATACATGGTATCCATGTTGCCAATAGGGTCCTCCACTTGTAGCGCAACTACCCATAGAAATAACATATTTAGGGTTTGCCATCTGCTCATAGAGTTTCTTTACTCGAAGGGCCATTTTTAATGTAACTGTTCCAGCTACAATCATTACATCCGCTTGCCTTGGAGATGACCTTGGGATCATTCCAATTCGCATCAAATCATGCCTACTAGCTGCCGTTGCCATCATTTCAATCGCACAACAAGCTAACCCAAATTGAAAAAACCATGGAGACGTAGACCTGGCCCAGCCTAATAATTTATCAAGCGATGCAACAACCACATTATCCTGAAACTTATTTTCAAATACTCCCAATAGCTTCTCCTTCCTTTTGCGAAGCCTTTTGCCGATATCGACCTCTACCATACTTCACGTTATATTTTACCCAATCTAAATCACCTTTTTTCCAAACATATGCTAAGCCTACAATCAGTATGAGTAAAAAGATTCCCATTTCAACAAATGCTACCATACCCATATCTTTAAAAACCATAGCCCATGGAAATAGAAATACTACTTCAACATCAAAAATAAGAAATATAAGAGCTATAACATAAAAACGAATATTAAACTGCACCCACGCAGAACCTTCAGGCTCTTCTCCGCATTCATAATTATCAAGTTTATCTGGAGTTTTATCACTAGGGGCTACTAAACTTTGAATCAATAGAGGAACATATACTAAAACTATTGCTAGTATAGCAAAGATTAAAACGGTTCCAAAGTCTCGGTACATTATATTTAATACAGCTTTCGCAAGCACTGAATTTAGCAGAATGCCTTTTCCGTAGTCAAGCCAAACTTCACTATAATTTTATGTCAGCAAAGCAATTGGCAACATTAAGAGCATTATCATAAATTATAATATCATGTCTTGGGTAAATATTGGAATCCTATCTCTTATCAGCAATTTACCTAAATGGATGGTTCATCCATTTGCAAAAACATACGTTGCTGGTGAGACTACTGAGAATACAATCCAAGTAGTAAAAAAATTGAACAAACTTGGTTATGCTTGCACTGTTGATATTTTGGGAGAACATATACAATCTCCTGCTGAAGCAGAAAAAATAACAAAAGACTATTGCAGTCTTTATAGTGTAATTGATAAAGAAACATTAAACTGCAATATTTCAATTAAACTGACACATATCGGCCTGGAACTTGATGAAAAACTTTTTGAAAATAACTTTCAACAAATTATACGGCACGCAGAGTCTTACAATAATTTTCTTAGAATTGATATGGAGAACTCTCCTTACACACAAAAGACTATTGACTTGTATAAAAAAAATATTTCCAGCTATGGAAAAATAGGAATCGTATTGCAAGCATATCTTAAGCGCTCTCTTAAAGATGCTAAAACTTTAAGTGCGCCAAGTTTTAATACAAGGATTTGTAAAGGGATTTATAATGAACCATCAAATATTGCTTTAAAAGATAGAAAGGAAATACAGGATAATTTCTTTCTCATCACGAAACAAGTTCTTTCAGGTGAAGGTTTTGCTGCAATCGCCACACATGATATTCCTCTTATTGACCGTATTGAAACTTGGATTGAACAAAACAATATCTCAAATAACAGATTTGAATTCCAGGTATTATATGGCGTACCTATGGGTAATAGACTAAAACAGTTGCTTGATAAGGGCTACACTGTAAGACAGTATATTCCTTTTGGGCCAGATTGGTTCGATTATTCGTTGCGCAGGTTAAAGGAAAATCCTAAGATTATATCCTACGTCCTTGCCAACTTAGTTAGAAAAAGATAATGAATTCGTTAGATGATATTAAAGAGATTTTTTCAATGCAAACTATAGCAGTAGTTGGTATGAGCCCTAAACCTGAGCGACCTAGTCATTATGTTTCCATGTATATGAAAGATCAAGGATATAATATTATTCCTGTTAATCCAGGACACAATGAAATTGCGGGAATAAAATGTTATCCTTCTCTAAAAGAGATCAGTGAACCTGTAGATGTTGTTGACGTATTTCGACGTTCAGAATATATTGTACCAATAGCAGAGAGCGCAGTAAACATCAAGGCTAAAGCATTATGGCTTCAAGATGGAGTCATTAATCATGAAGCAGCGGAATTAGCAAATAACTCAGGGTTAATTGTTATTATGGATGATTGTATGCTTCGAAGACATCGACAGATGTAATGGATATAAAAATAAATTATTTTATCAAATGCATGAAAAATTATGCCGTATTTAAAGGAAGAGCCGATAGACCTGAATTTTGGTATTTTATTTTATACTGGATTATTCTTTATGGAGTAATAATTATGATAGATAGAACTATTGGGTATAATATTATTAATCTAAATGATTTGCCATATTCTGAGTACATACCCTTAGCGAAATTTTCTGGTGAGGTAGGTCCTTTGATACTTTTTTATCGACCATTGACAATTATACCAAGTATTGCAGCTGCCACTAGAAGGCTGCATGACATTAATATGAGTGGAAAATGGAGTATACTGCTGATAACACCACTAGCCTTCATAACTATGTTATTTTTGATTAAGAAAGGTGATGTCGTAACAAATCAATATGGCAATGTGCCTCAGTAATTAATTATTATCTGAAGATGGGGACCCTTTATGCATTCTTTGCTCATATTTTTTTAATACTTCATTAAGAGCTTCGTCTAGATCTATATCAAATACATTTGCAATAGTAATAATAGAATAAAGAAGGTCCCCTAATTCCATTTTAAGATTATCATTATATTGTATAGGGCGATCCCCATAATCACTCATTTTGAGTATTTCCTTAGCTACTTCACCAAGTTCAGACATTGTATCTAAAACTCGATGCTCAATAGGTGAATTCAATTTATTATTTTCACAAAATAATTTTACTTTTTTCTGGATATCTTTCATTAATTGTTTTACTAATTATCTCCGTAATAAAAGCCCATAGATGTGGAGTAATAAGATAATTTTATTCCTTGACTATGAAGAAATTTTATCAATTGCAGTAATTGTAAACTTTATCTCTTTATCTCCAATTTCAAGAGTAAAATCTTCATTCAGCTTTTTACCAACCATGGCTTGGCCGAAAGGTGAATGGTAGGTTACAATCATAGGATACAGATCCAACTCAAATTCAATAGGACCTAATAGGTAATAGTCTTCGGCCTTATCTTTTCCCTCTTCAAGAATTGCAACCTTATTGCCAAAGCTTACTTCATCTGTTTTAATTTCTCCAAAATCTACGAATTGAAATGGTGCATGGGACTGGAGCAATTGTTTCTTGTATACTATTAAACTCTGTTCCTCCCTTGCAGCATGGTATTCCGCATTCTCCTTCAGGTCTCCATGATCAGCCGCTTCTCTAATCTTTACTGAAGTCTCTCTCTTTTTTTTATCAATAGATTTCATTTCTTCTTCTAATGCACGGTATGTTTCCCGCAATATCAAAGTCGCCATATTTATATTCCTTTTGTTAATTAAACAACTATTTCAACAGCACCATTTTCTTAGTCTGCATATTCCCACCAGCCTGTATCTGATATATGTAGATTCCAGCACTCACGGGTTTACCATTGTCATTAGTAGCATCCCAGATGATTGACCTATATCCAGCATCTTGTCTTTGGTTGACTAAGGTCTTTACCTGTCTACCAACCATGTCGTAAATGGTAATATTCACCAGACCGTTTTCTGGTAGTTCGTAACGCAGTGTTGTGATTGGATTGAATGGATTGGGATAATTTTGATCGAGAGTAAATTTATCTGGTAGCAGTTGTTGACTATCTATAAAAAGCTCTGCAAGGCTATAGACTCGGACATGACCTGCATTACTGGCTGTCCCATCATTCAAAAGTGCCCCAATGGCTACCCGGTCCCCAGCAGAGTTCATAGAAACTGAGGTGCCGGACCAGTCATTCGCAGCTTCACCATCAATATCAGATCCGAGCTGTGTCCAACTGCTGTTACTGTACTCATAAATCCGTACATGACCTGCGTCACTGGCTGTGCCATCATTATCTGTTGCCCCAATGGCTACCCGGTCCCCAGCAGAGTTCATAGAAACTGAGGTGCCGGAAAAGTCCGATGCGGCTTCACCATCGATGTCACTGCCTAGCTGTGTCCAACTGCTGTTACTGTACTCATAAATCCGTACATGACCTGCGTTACTGCCTGTGCCAGCATTATTTGCTGCCCCAATGGCTACCCGGTCCCCAGCAGAGTTCATAGAAACTGAGTTGCCGTAAAAGTCATTCGCAGCTTCACCATCAATGTCACTGCCGAGCTGTGTCCAACTGCTGTTACTGTACTCATAAATCCGTACATGTCCTGCGTCACTGGCTGTGCCATCATTACGCCGTGCCCCTATGGCTACCCGGTCCCCAGCAGAGTTCATAGAAACTGAATAACTGGAACGGTCATTCGCAGCTTCACCATCAATGTCACTGCCGAGCTGTGTCCAACTGCTGTTACTGTACTCATAAATCCGTACATGACCTGCGTCAGTGCCTGTCCCACCATTAAAAAGTGCCCCAATGGCTACCCGGTCCCCAGCAGAGTTCATAGAAACTGAGTTGCCGGACCAGTCTCCTTGGGCTTCACCATCAATATCAGATCCGAGCTGGGTCCAGCTGCTGTTACTGTACTCATAGACTCGCACATGACCTGCATTACTGGCTGTCCCATCATTATTTTCTGCCCCAATAGCTACCCGGTCACCAGCAGAGTTCATAGAAACTGAGGTGCCGGAATAGTCTCCTTGGGCTTCACCATCAATATCAGATCCGAGCTGTGTCCAACTGCTATTACTGTACTCATAAATTCGTACATGACCTGCGTTACTGCCTGTGCCAGCATTATTTGCTGCCCCAATGGCTACCCGGTCCCCAGCAGAGTTCATAGAAACTGACCAGCCGGAATAGTCTCCTTGGGCTTCACCATCAATATCAGATCCGAGCTGGGTTTGTGAAAAGGCAAATGAAATAAATAAAAAGAGTGATAGTGTTCTAGTGTAATGTTTCATGGTATTTTCTCCCAAAAATAATATTTATTAATAAGTTGCTACTACTGGTACTATATAAGCTATAAAGAATTTTCCAGCACTGTAAATGTACGAACTGACAGTCTTATGAGACTAGTAAGAAAAATCCAGACTGCAGGGATCTTGATTTAACATTACATAATTAAGGTCAGTGGCAAATCCGTCTGTGTCAGTATATTATAGACCGTTTATTATTTAGATATTCAAAAAAGAAAGGTTTTTATGCAAATAAAAGAAAAAAAAGTTCAAAAATTTCTATCAAAAAAAATTCAACAATTAAACAATATTGTAGCAGATTTAGATTCACTAGT
>Ga0208764_10000107_pt1 | contig 43723 bp, 34 predicted proteins | sample ETNtaG_18_FD_185762 | JGI IMG/M metagenome (GOLD analysis project Ga0208764, IMG submission 185762) | Marine microbial and viral communities from oxygen minimum zone, Eastern Pacific Ocean - ETNP201302SV91 (SPAdes) (version 2) | ecosystem: Environmental > Aquatic > Marine > Oceanic ... | reverse complement strand
GGAGACGGTGCTAGTGCCTGGAAAGGTCCTGGGAAGCGGGGAGATCAGCGGCGGCCAGACGGTCGCGGCATTCAGCTTCAGCGATGGTGCCAAGACCAAGATCGAGGCATCCGGAGGAAGAACTCTCAGCATCAGGGAACTCATGGAAGAGAACCCAAACGGAAAGGGGGTGCGGATCCTTGTCTGAGTCAACGATGGTCTTCGATGCCACTGACAAGATCCTGGGCCGACTAGCCAGCAAGGTTGCCAAGGAGATGATTTCAGCTAGGAAGTCAGGCAGGCAGCAGAGGGTCATCATCATCAACGCCGAGGACGCAATAGTCTCGGGCCCCAGGACCAAGGTCCTCAGTGACTACAGGGCGAAGTACAAACTCAACCACGCAAGGAAGGGACCCTTCTTCCCGAGGATGCCTGACAAGATAATCAAGAGGACAGTCAGGGGCATGCTCCCATACCAGAAGAACAGCAGTGGCAGGGGGGCGCTAAGGGACCTCAGAGTAATGATAGGGACCCCACAGAACCTCTCCAAGGACGAGCTACCAGAGGGTCACGAGTGGGGCTCAACCGAGCACATCACTCGCAACACCCCTAACAAGTACGTCCGACTCGGCGATATCAGCTCCCACCTGGGAGTAGACGCATCGAGATGGGAGGGCGAGTGAATTGGCTAGGAAGAAGACCCCCAAGGTAGTGAACACAAGCGGCAAGCGCAAGACAGCGATTGCCCGAGCCACCATCAAGGCAGGCAAGGGGAGGGTCAGGGTAAACGGCCAACCAATCCACATCATGGAACCAGAGCTGGCTCGTAGAAAGGCACTGGAGCCAATCAGGATCGCAGAGGCCATGAACAGAATAGACAGGGTCGATATCTCCATCGACGTCAAGGGCGGCGGTCAGATGGGACAAGTCGATGCAATTCGCACCGCAATAGCTCGTGGACTGGTGAAGTACAACGACGGCGCAGAGGGCGATGACGAGGAGCTCAGGGACGAGTTCGTCAGGTTCGAGAGGAAGATGCTGGTCAACGACCCACGAAGAAAGGAGCCCAAGCATCAAATGGGGCGCGGTGCTCGAAAGAAGTGGCAGAAGTCGTACAGGTAGGTGAAGAAATGATAATCCCAGTAAGATGTTGGAGTTGTGGAAAGGTGATTGCTCACAAGTATCAGGAGTATCTGGACGCAGTCGAGGAAGGAAAGGACGCAGGGCAGGTTCTACACGATCTAGGCTTCGAGAGATATTGCTGCAGGCGCATGTTCGTCGGGCATATCGACCTCATCGACGAGGTCGCTCCATTCAGCATCGACAGGCAGCAATGAGGTCCGTCAGGGCTTTGACTGATTGCTCGCTCGCATCGAGCCCAATTGGGGCCTGTAGGTTAGTTTGGCCTATACTTCGCGGCTGGGGGTCGCGCGACCCAGGTTCAAATCCTGGCAGGCCCACCACACTGTTCCACCCGTGCAGAAGGTCAGTTTGAAGGCCCTCGCCCTCTTTGCACAATCATGAGTGGTGGCCACCAAGAGAAAGGCCACCCCGATGCCCGGATTGAGTGGCTGGCGGAGCAACTTGAGAAGCACTCTGACCTATACTACAACAAGGCCGAGCCAGAGATATCAGATGCTGAATTCGATGCTCTGAGGGACGAGCTACAGAGCATATCCCCAGAACACCCACAATTGAGCAGGGTCGGCTCAGACCCACCCCCTGGGTCGACCAAGGTCGATCACCTGTTCAGGATGATGAGCCTGGATAAGGCCACATCCGATGCCGAGGTGGCCCACTTCGTCGCAGAGACCACCGCCAAGGGGCGCAGGTTCGTCTGCCAACCGAAGCTCGATGGCTCCGCCCTATCCCTCGAGTACCGCAGAGGAAGGCTGGTTACCGCCGCAACGAGGGGTAACGGGAGGAGGGGGGAGGATGTTACCGCCAACGCAAGGAGGATGATGAACGTCCCCGAGAAACTCGATTGGAAGGGGGATTGCCACGTCAGAGGGGAGGTTGTGATGCCCCTGCAACTATTCAGGGAGAAGTATTCCGAAGTCGCGCCAAACCCAAGAAACCTGGCAGCAGGGGCATTGCGCCAGAAGTACGTAGATGCGGGGAAGGGCAGGCCTGAGGACCTGAAGTTCCTGGCATACGGCGTAGAGTTCCCTGCCGGCCAGGATCGGCATCCGGAGAGCCCAGACCCCCCAGACTTCAAACTCGATTCCGAAGTAATCTCCTGGATAAGTGATATGGGGATAGAGGCCGCTGGGAACAACGTGGTCTCCGGCGAGGACGACCAATCCACCGCAGACGCAATCCTCGCAGTGACAAGTGAATGGTTCCAGTCACGAGACTCCGCAGAGTGGGAGATTGACGGCGTTGTCGTGAAGCTGGACAGGCTCGACAAGCGAAACCTCCTCGGCGAGACCGCCCATCACCCTCGCTGGGCCTTGGCATGGAAGTTCCCCCCAGAGGAGGCAGTCACGGTACTGATGGACGTATTCTGGCAGACGGGCAGAACCGGAAACGTGACCCCAGTGTCACGGGTCGCTCCCGTCGTCGTGTCGGGGGTGACGGTCGAAAACACCACTCTCCACAACAAGGGCGAGGTCGAGCGCCTCGGAATAATGGTGGGTGACCGGGTAAGGGTGGTCAGGAGGGGTGACGTGATCCCGAAAATCACAGAGGTCATGGGGCCAGCAGACGAGGGTGACCTGTCAGGCAGGTCGCACTCGGACGGCACCGCCTTCTCCGAGCCACTGCCGGCTAGAACGAAGGTTTCGGTACCGAAAACCTGCCCTCGCTGCTCAACAGAGCTCATCGTAGATGGGGCCTTCATCAGATGCACAAACATTCACTGCCCATCCCGCCTCGAGAGGGCGATACTGTACTGGTGCAGGAAGCTAGGTATGGATGGCATCGGCGAGAAGCTGGCCGAACAGCTGTGCTCATCCGGGCTGGTGTCGAGCCTGGCCGACCTCTATCGCCTTGAGGAGCGAGAACGCGAACTGATCGCCCTAGAAAGGATGGCACAGAAGTCAGCTAGCAATGTCCTAGAGGAACTCAACTCAACTAGATCAATGACATTCAGCACCTTCATCTCTGCGCTCGGACTCCCTCGGATAGGTCCTGAAATAGCAACACTGGTCTGCTCCGAGGTCAGGGACCTCGAGGAGCTAATCCAGATGACGGAGGATAGGGACGAGGCCATTCGAAGGCTAGTCTCGATTGATCGGGTCGGAGAGACGGTCGCAACACTCCTCCTCGATGGAATCTCCGAGAGGAAGGATGCGATTATCGACCTCCATGACCAGATCGAGATCATACAAGGGGAGGAATCGACCAGCGAAGGAGTCCTATCCGGCTCCACGTTCTGCATTACCGGAACACTCAGCAGGCCCAGAAAGGAGATCTCACTCTCAATCAAGTCACAGGGGGGCAAAGTCGTCTCTTCGGTATCCGGGAGCCTGGGCTTCCTAGTTGCCGGGGAGTCATCAGGATCGAAGCTGGAGAGGGCTAAAAGGCTGGGAGTGCGAGTTATTTCCGAGTCAGAATTGGATGAAATGCTGGGTGGATCAATCCTGGAGGACCTCCCAGAGGAGAGGCAGTCTACGCTCGGTGAGTTCTGACTAACCGTACATCCCAGTCGAGGCCCCTTCGGATTCCTGTGGCGGATTGAGATGGAGTGCCATCATCTCCCTGATCTGCCCCTCTATCCTCTGGGCCTCCTCCATCAGTGGCTCGGGATCAAGTTGAACGGCGGGAAGGAGACCATCCAGGCAACCGATGATTCGCGCGGCAGCACGAGCGTCTGGGATGGTGCCCTGGCCAATCTCGCCATCGGATTCGGCGAGTATGGCCAATGCGTCAATCCCCCTCCTCCTGCATTCTCCCATCATTACTCCAGTCATTCCGCTCACAACCCCCTGCTTCAGGAGCGGAACCCCGATTCCCTTCAGCAATTCGTGCGTGGAGTCGGTGGACCCTATTCCAAGCATCGAATCCATCCCCTCGTCGTCATCGAAGATACTGTGGCTACTCTCAATCCCATGGGCGAATGAGTCCACCATTATCGTGGAACTGACACCGGAGTCCTCCAGCCAATCGATTAGACTAGACGAGAGAGGAAGGTTCAACTCCGGTGGAATCTGGATCTCCGAGGCAATCAGAACTACCTTGTCGCACTGTTCCATATTGCATATCGGCTCGCCGGCATAGAACCTCAGTGGGGGAAGGGGCTTGCCGTCTTGGACAAGGCATACCGGGGGGAGATTCGGATGCCTCACTCCTCCAACCAACTCCAACTCGAGCTTTTCGACCAAGAAGTGCGCAACTATGCTGCTGACGAATCCAACCGATGGAAAACAACTCACCAATAGGGCACCAGAAGAATTCACACCTTCGTTTACCTCGACAAGTGGTGCCTCCGCCATGGTTCTACAATCCACTCAATGGTGTTAATCGTTCCCACCCCTCCGCCTCAATTCTGAAGGACACGGATAGAATGACCATAGTCCAGGATTACCAGATTTCCCCGTCCTCGTGGAACCGGTTCGAGGAGTGCCCAAGGAAATACTGGCTTTCTCGCCAAGACCTACCTAGAAAGGCAGGCATGGCTGCTTCATTGGGCACGGCAATTCACAACACTGTAGAGGATTTGTGCAATCTGGACATTTCAGACAGGGACGAGCAGGAAGTGGGATGGTTCCAGTCCACTGCCCGAGAGGTCCTAGAGAGAAACTGGAAGGCGGAGAGACGGGAGTTCATGGAGACCCCAAGACACCCAAGGTGGAAACATGAGATGTTCAGCAAGGCTCACGAAGGCCTAATCGGTGCTCTAGGCTTCCTCTTTGAGAAGGCCGGATTGCCAAAACGAGACTTTTCTGAGGTTTCGACACAGACCTGGAGGCAAGTCCAGTCCATCGTCCTCGCAACGGAGGCTACCCTAGAGTCCGACTGTGGAAGGCTGATGGGCAGACTTGACCTATTGATCATTGACCCCGACTCCAGGGAGGGGGAAGCCGGTTGGATAGTCGCAGACCTCAAGACAGGAAGGCCACCGAGGTCAGGGCTAGACGAGAAGGTCAGAAGGCAGCTGCTATTCTACAGGGATCTAATGAGTCAGAGGAGCCCGGAACAGAAATCGATAATCGCAGAGGGTTGGTACTCTTCGAACGAGACAATCTACGTCGCAGAAGGCCCCTCCATTTTGGAGGAGGCAATCGATGCATGGGAGTCGATGAAGGTCACCGAGGACCCGTTTCAAGCCACTCCCAGCGAATCCGCTTGCTCATTTTGCGATTGGAAGGCGTGGTGCCCGGATTGGTGGGTCTCCCGTAGCGAAGGCCTACTTGATGGAGGGGGAACTTTCAGAGACGAAGTAACCAAACTCGTGCGGCTCGACCCCGATTCAGGTGCCGCACTTTTCGAACGAACAACACCCATTGGTAACGAAGGATCACTTACTGGTTCAGACTATAGATTCGGTGCTATGCTTAAGGGACAGGCACTTGAGAAAATTAGGCAGATTGAGATGGATGAGTCAGAAGGGTACCTGTTTCTAGGGAGTGTCAGAGTCGATGGCAAGATAGTCCACATGGGGGACTGGTCCGAGATTCTACCATGGACCCCTTTCCTAAAGTCGATTTCCGATTGAGTCCAGCACTTCTTCTACGGTCCCCTTGAATCTCTCTGGATACTCCCTCATGAACTTCCACAGCAGAAGGAGAGTTGCCCCCGCATCAGCATCCGCACTGTGGGCTCTCTCCAACCCTATCCCGAACATCTTGCAGAGCAATCCGAGCTTGTGCCGACCGGGAACCTCGAAACTCCTAGCAAGAACCAAAGTATCGACAATCGCCAATGGCACGGGGGCCTCCCTCCCGATCCTGATGCATTCCATTTCCACGAACCTCCAGTCGAATGCCAGAACATTGTGTCCAACGATGACAGCGCCATCCATGAGATCACACATTGAATCGGCATGCTCCTCGAAGCTTCCCGCTCCGCGAACGTCGCTATTGAAAATCCCATGAACTTTGCTCGACTCACTTGGGATCCTGCATCCGGGATCGACCAGTGAATTAAGACTCAAATGAGAGCCGTCAGAATCACTACCCACCAACGCGAATTGTACCACCCTATCCTCCCTGGGGTTGAATCCAGTAGTCTCCAAGTCGAATCCAAGAACCCTCAACCCATCCAGAATTCCAGTATTCACAACCCCCCACTCTCGCCATTGTGCATGAACCCTACCAAACGCCCCCACCCATCTACAAAGCCCAACACCCATATGAGGGGGGCTCACCTTTCTCATTCCATGGAGCAGGGCGGGCGAAGGATCTCAATGCTCCTGATCCTACTAATGCTGACCCAATCCCTCGCCGGCTGCGGGGGGATCGGCCCCGGCAGCCCGAATGCTGACCTCACCTCTGACAGAGACATGGTTAACTCCGGAGAGTCGGTAAACTTCGATGCGCGTTCTTCCACTACTCCCGAACCGACAATTATTGACGAATACAGATGGAACTTCGGAGACGGAGAGACGAAGACGACAAAGCAGGGGGTGATCAGCCATCTTTTCGACAAGGCGGGGGTCTTCGAGGTAAGGGTGGAGGTCTTCAACGACAACGGAGACTCCGATTCGGCATCTATCACAATCTTCGTCAACGCGATCCCGGAAATCATCCTGGACATTCCCGACTTTGTTAAAACAGGCCAGGAGGCCAGATTAGATGCCAGCTCATCTTTTGACCCAGAGGGAGGAGGGGTTGAAATCGTCTGGGACTTCGATGCAAGCACAGACTCAGACGGTGACAGCGACCCTCTCAACGACGAAGACGGAAGCGGTGCAGTTACACGTTTGACCACATCATCGACCGGGAATATTACCGGTTCTGTTACTGTGACTGATGACAGCGGTGGGACAAACACCACCCTCTGGACACTTCGTGTAATCTCCCGCTCCTTCCGAATCATCTGGGAGGAGGTTCATGTCGACTATGACTGGTCAGGATACCTTGAGCAGGGAGAATCCCATGAGATACAGTTCCAGCCGGGCGATGGGGCCCGGCTGATTGACGTCACAGCGACCCTAACTTTGACTCGAGATATTCTTCCGATTATGTGGCCGGAGGACAACTTCACCCTAGAGGTCGACAACCCCTCATCAGGGTGGTCTTACAGCGTAGCAACCTCTCAAGAAAACATCACACAGAACTCCTCAGCGACAATAGAGAGGAGCGAGATGAACCCTCTGCCGGAATCCGACTACACGGTATATGCGGACTCGAAGGAAGCTTTGGAGGAATCACTGCTCAGTGACCCGGATGGACGTTTCGGACAGGGCGACTGGTTCTGGATAATCACGGCTTTGGAATGCGACCCCGACACACCAGTAGATGGCGTAGACCCCGATCAAGGCAACGACTGGACATTGGAAGCACAATTCGTGGTCCTAGTTCTGAGGGTCAGCGAAGTGAGTGTCTGAACCCCTCTGAGCGAAGACCTTTCAACCACCACTCTCTGGCCATGACATGGCAAAGTCGTTCGAGATTACCAAGGTGTCCATCCGTGACCGACTGGTCATAGATGCAAAGGTGAGCATGAGCGACCCACAAGACTTCGACTTCTCCCCCAGGGCCAGTCTATCGGGCACAACCCTCAGCCTGGTAAACGAATCGGGAGACCCATCCTCCTCATTCGAGCTTGACGCCGAGCAGGCCACTACAGCAGAGAGGGACAGGATGGTGGAACTAAGGGTCAAGTTCACTGTCGAAGGGATGCATGGGGTCCTAACACACAAGACTCCTCAGCCTATGACTGGACCTAAGTCGAAGAAACTCGCCCAACCGAGTTGGAAGACCCTCCTTCCCCTCTCGATGTGATTCCAACCGTCGGGATTAAGCCGGACCCTACCGTCCAAAAGTCGCTGGACCCATAGTGTAGCCTGGATATCACATGAGCTTGCGGAGCTTGTAACCCGTGTTCGAATCGCGGTGGGTCCGCCAATCAATGATGGCCGACCGGTTCAATTAGTTCCGACCGTTGGAACTCATTCTGGACCCATAGTGTAGCCTGGATATCACTCTAGCCTCCGGAGCTGGAAACCCGTGTTCGAATCGCGGTGGGTCCGCCACAACCACGCAGCAGGTTAGGTTCAAGCCAAATTACACCCACGACACAGCATGGCATTCGCCTCGGAGAGGAGAGTCGACTTTCCGATGGTAGACCTGGCCAAAATCGTATACTATCCAAGGTTCTGGGACATGGCCCACCGATTCTACGAGGAGTCATGGGAGTTCTCTTGCGGTCTGCACTACAACGAGATATTGTCCTCTCACAACATCGCGTTCCCTCTGGTGCATAGCGAGGCCCAGTTCATCCACCCCATCTCTTATGGAGATACGGTGCATTGCACGATCACCGTACCCAGGATTGGCAAGACATCCATTCATTGGCACTACGAATTCAGAAACCAGGAGGGGACACTCTGCTGGACTGCAGATCAGGTGACAGTATGCACTGACATGCGCGAGGTCAAGTCAAAGATAGAGGTCCCAGATTGGATGAGGGAAGGCCTAGCCAAAATGAGCCCGGACCCCTAGTCCTTCGGCCATTTCTTCGATAGCGCCTTGGTTAGAGACTCGTCCATAATCGCTTCCCACCAATTGGCATCCCTCCAAACAGCATACTTCCCACGAATACCTCGCATATCCGCACCATCGAGCCTAGCCCCCTGGAGGTTGGACAAACCAAGACGGGCCTTCACCAGCCTTGCTCCTCTAAGGTCCGCACCATCAAGTGCAGCCTTCATCAAATTGGCATTACGGAGGGATGCGTTCCTCAAGTCGGCCCCCGATAGATCGGCCCCCTCCAAATCGGCTCTGTCCAGAATCGCTCTCCGCAAGTCAGCCCCCGATAGATCCACGCCACGCAGGTCCTCGCCCACATGGGATGTGAATGACCAGTCCTTGCCACCCTCTGTCAAACACTCACCTCTTCAATGACAGCTTGTCAAGGTGGTCTCTGCCTGCCTCTGTCAACACAACGAAAGAGTTCTTCCGCGGTCTTCTGCGAGGATACTCGAGGAACGAACCAACTCCCCTCGGTCCCCCTTCCAGCATCCTGCCAATATACAAGGAAACATTCCACTTCTTGACGGACCTCTTTGTCCAAATCCCCGTGTCTTCAATCAGTCTCCTGAGATCCCGAGGGGGGGTGTTCCCCTCCTTTTCCACCGATCTCATGTATTGTATCGCAGCTAATACCACGTCTGATTTGTTCTCGATACTGCATGAGTTCAGCAGCCTCGCGAATGACGAACCCCTATCGGGGAAACCACTGGCTCGAATGGATTCCAGGGTTTTCTCCAAAGCCTCCTGCCTCGCAACCCTAACCCTGGACAGGGTGGATGACCAAGTATCCTGGTTTGTCACCTTCAGCCACCGATCGCTGGCCTCCCTAGTGTAGTCAGCTAGATTGATGTCTTGTGAGCCGAGCTTCAGGAAAAGGCCACCCAATTCATCAGACTTCTTAGCGGCCACGAAACATCCTGCAAGGGCATACTTATCAGGTTATTTTTTCCCTTCTTTCCTTTACACTTCGTTCAAAAACCAACATCCGTGAGATTCAAAGAGCATCCGCCCAACGCTGCGCCGTGAGCGACGAAACCGACGGAGGTTACCCACTGGTCTTGCACTCCGAGGCAGACCCATCGCGATTGGGTGGAACAGCGGTTTGCGGCTTCTCCACGATAGGTTCCGTGGGCGTAATAGCTACATCTCATCTGATAGGCTCTCTGAAACTAAGCCCGATGGGGACGGTGCTGCATCCTAAGTTCCCTGCAGTGGCACTGATCCACGATTCGATCCCAAAGCATCCGGTCAGAGTCTACCAAGGTGATGGGATCGGGGTCTTCACTTCCGAGATTCAATTCACAAGCGAGCACGATATCTACTTCGCGAATACCGTGCTAGAGTGGTTCACCAAAGGCGGTTTTGACAGGCTAGTCGTAATCGACGGAGTAGTTAGCAATGATTTGGGAATCAAGGAGGACAGCGAGCTCTGGGGAGTCTCCTCCACCTCAACAGGGAGGAATCAACTCGACAGCTCAAGCATCCAGAGGATACAGCAGGGAGTGGTTACTGGAATAGCAGGATACCTGATTGCGGAGGGAGAGAGGAGGGGTTTGGACGTCACTGCCCTTTTGGCAGAGTGCAATCCGATTTACCCCGATGCAAGAGCCGCCCTGATTGCCGTGGAAGGATTGAGCGAGCTCGTAGGCATCGAGGTACCGGTGGAAGGTCTTCTGGAGGATGCAAGAAACATCGAAGAAAGAGTCCGAGAGGCCTTCGAGAGAGCCCAGTCGAATGCCCTCCCAGCACCAGATTCGGGAGACGACGAAGACGACGTCCCGATGATTTACTGATTAGTAGAACGGGTTGGTACCCGCATCGTGGTCAGTCATATCGACTACCTCAGTAATCCCGGGAACGCCCTCGGTGATCATCACCTCAATCCCCTCCTTCAGAGTGACGTCGACCATGCCACAACCCTGGCAACCGCCACCGAAAGCAATCATCGCCTTGCCATCATCGACACCGACAAGGTCGACATGCCCGCCATGGGATGCTACGAGGGGGTTCACCTGGCTCTCTATGACTTCCGCAACCGACTTGGAAACGTCATCGATCCAGAGCGGGTTCGGGTTCTCGAAACTAAAACCACCTCCCATCAGGGTTTCCTTGTAATCCAGAATCGTCCCATCCAGATAGGGGGCACTCCTTGCACCTACGAAAACCGTCATCCCATCTATCTCGGTCTTGATATCATCCTCTTCTGCATCATCGAACCCAATCAACTGCAAGTCATACTGGAAGCCCTTGGGCCCCCTGCCTAGAATCACTATCTTCAGAGCTACCTCATCATCATCGGCCTGCTCGGCGAACTTATCCAGCATCTCCCTAGCCTTGTCGGTAATCTCCAGCATACTGTATGTGGCAGTGAACCCTCATTCTTCAACCTGTTCTCTTTCAGACAAACTAATTCACCTGAGGCCTAATCGAAAGCACGTGGCACTTGACACGATGGGTAGGCCCCTGAGGGATCTGCGGGTGTCAGTCACTGACAGATGCAACTTCAGATGCAGGTACTGCATGCCCAGGGAGAGGTTCGGCAAGGAGCACAACTTCCTTCCCAAGAGCGACATCCTGTCCTACGAGGAAATTCAGAAGTTCGTCTTGGCATGCAAGCCACTTGGATTGAGCAAAGTTAGGATTACCGGAGGAGAGCCCCTGCTAAGGAGGGACCTCCCAAAGCTGGTGAGGCACATCTCCGACTTGGGTTTGGAGGTGGCCCTGACCACAAACGGCTCGTTCCTGAAGAGAGAGGCAGCGAGCCTTGCCGAGGCAGGATTGGATAGGGTCACAATTAGCCTTGACGCGATTGACCAGGAACTGCACTCCAGAATCACCGACTCCAATGTGACGGTCAGCGACATCCTAGAGGGGATCGAGGAGGCGACCAGTCGTGGTTTGGGGCCAATAAAGGTAAATTGCGTGGTTCAGAGAGGGGTTAACGAGTCACAGATTCCAAAGTTAGTCAGGCAATTCAGGGGCACCGGGACGATAGTCCGATTCATCGAGTTCATGGACGTGGGCAGGACCAACGGGTGGACTCCCGGACAGGTCGTGCCTACATCTGAGATTCTGGATTTCCTCTCAGAGGAGTTCGACCTCGTCCCGATCATGCGCGACTCCCCGAGCGACGTCGCCTCTAGGTGGGGCCATTCCGACGGATCGGGGGAGGTCGGGTTCATCTCATCGGTCTCCCAGCCGTTCTGCGGTGATTGCGTGAGGGCCCGCCTATCGTCAGATGGCAAACTGTTCACGTGCCTGTTCACCACAGTCGGCCACGACCTGTCAGCACTCATCAAGGACGAACGCGACGTCTCAGAGCTGACTCAGGCCATCACGGAGGTCTGGACAAAGAGATCAGACAGGTACAGCGAGGAGAGGTCTTCGGTTGGGTATTCCCTGCCTAGGATCGAGATGTCCTATATCGGCGGCTGAATGGACATCGCTGCCTCCACTATGGCCTCCCAAGGGGCATTGGCCCTGAAAGAGGGCCTCCCATAGCTCGAAACCCCGGCCGAATGGCCTGCTTCATTGAGCATGTCTACTATTTTCCTAGGACTCGGGGGTGCACCAGAACCCAACCATGCAGCAAGATCGTCAACCACAACGAGATGGCTGGACGAAATCACATCGGACTCTTCCGAAATGTGCCTCACGCTCCTCGCGACCCCCCTCCTCTCGGCCTCGACTCTCCGTTCGTCCCAGCCAAGCGGGTCATCTTCAGAGAATTCCGGCCCACTGGACTCCAGTGCAATCTCCTCAGTCATCGAGGACATCGCGTCTCGATCCCCCATCGGCCCCACCCACAGGGGCCCGGAGACTCGGGGGTCTGTCCTGTCAATGGGGAATTTCAGAGGAAGCATGCAGTGCATAGGCAGGTGAGCGAGAGAGCTCTCGTGGTGCAGTCCAGCTTCGATCGAAGCAACCACCTCATCCTTGGTAGGGGCGTGCACCCTCCATCCTATGCTCCCCTCCAATTCGTTGGCCGTGGAAATACTCTTCAGAACTCGGAAAGAAACCCTGAGATGGTGAGAATCCCAGACCGAGAGAAGAGGGGCAATCGCCCTATCGTGCCTCGCAGCTACCCTGGAGAAAGTAGCCAGCATCACCCTCATACCCGAGTCATGTGCAAGGCTATCTGTCCTAACCCTCGCACCGTAACGCCTCATCAGGGCAGTGCTCGATGAGCCAGTCAGCGCTGCAGTGTCAGTAGCACTAACTTCCATCACGCCGCTCCTGGCCATGGATTGCATGGCGGAGTCTATGAACGGCATCGGGGAACCGTAGGGATCGATGTCCACCCAATGCCTGCCACTTCTGAGTACAACGGACCTGAGGTCACCCTTCGAAGGCTCCAGTACCCCTCCTTCGGGAGGGAATTCGCCGTGAGACGCCTCCGCCCACTTCAACGCCTCTTCCTCTAGGTCAACAATGGTGGCAGAGATCCTCTTGGATTTCTCTGGAGACAACTCGTTCAGCCACCTCCTGGCCCTAAGCCCAGACGCGGTAAGGCCATCAAGGGCGTAAACCGGCCCTTCGCCTAGAAAACCCATATCCAAAGCATGCCTGAACAGCAGGACGCTTCTGGTTCTACTGCCTGCCATCGCCGGATTGTAGAACACCTTTCCCGAGGACTTGGACTTCGGCCCCTGGCCATCCTCGGGACGGTTTGGGAGGAGCATCATGGTCCTACCCTCCCTATGAGGGAACCCCCCACTGGCAATCGACATGGTTCCCGGAGGAGGACCTAACAAAAGGAATTGGCCATTCAGTAGTGGGAGAAGACTACATCCGCTTCCGAGTGAGTTACCAACCTTCCATTGTCGACAACCCTGCCGACCCTCCTGCTTCCGGGCAGTCGACTGCTAATCCACCCCTCGATCAATTCAGCAGAGTCTTCCGAGACCGCGATCACCATCCCCATCCCCATGTTGAAGGTCCGATGCATCTCCACAGGGGCTACCGAACCAACCTCTGAGATCCAATCGAATTCGGGCTGTGGCTCAAGCGGGCTATCGATGTGCCAGCCAAGCCTATCATGGAGCCTGAGTAGGTTGGACAACCCGCCTCCTGTGATGTGTGCTATTGCCTTGATACTCCCAGGGCCCACAATCCCCCGCTCTCTACGGGATTCCAGAACAAGATCGACCACAGGGTCGACATAAATCCGCGTCGGGTTCAGCAGAACCTCAGCTAGAGTCGGACGCGAACCAACCTCGGAGAACCTCTCGATTTCCCTTGAATGATGACTGGGGTCGAAGGGACATGGATCTTCTAGCGAGCAACCCGACCTCTCGATTACCGCACGGACCAGCGTGTATCCGTTAGAGTGGACCCCACTGCTTGGAAGACCAATCAAAACGTCACCCTCCTCCAGGTTCAGCCCGGTAATTCCGCCGCCCTTGGGGAACCAACCCAGTGAGGTTCCAGAGAGGTCAAGCTCCTTCACTATACCGGGCAGTGTCGCAGTCTCGCCCCCAGCAAGTGTAACTCTGGCCGTCTCACAGGCCCTGGAAAGAGAGACTCCCAGAGTAGCGTGGACCTCAGGGTCCGCAACCGGCACTGCGATGTAGTCCACGAATGCTAGAGGCTCGGCACCGACGCAAATCAGATCATTCACATTCATGGCAACGCAGTCGAACCCCACACCCCCAAGATGCCCAACCTCATTCGCAATCTGCAATTTCGAGCCTACTCCATCGGTGGCCAATGCTAGACAGGATTCTCCGAACTCGATCACGCCTCCGAACCCGCCCGGCAGGTCCACTGGTGCCCCTAGCTCTCCTGACGCCCTCTTCGACCGGGACAAGGACCCGATCAAACTAGCCACAGCCTTCCCCTCCAGATCTATGTCGACCCCACTAGATGCGTAGTCCAACGGGTCCACCATGCTATGTCGCAGAGAGGTAGCAACTTCATCCTCTCGGAAGGCAGACCTCATTTGCGAAATCTCTCAGTCACAAATCCTTCTAATTCGGTTAATATGGGGCATTTTACCTTATTTACTTATAAAAGAAAAATCACTATACTTTATATGTGGCAGGTATTTCGCGGGGCCTACGGATAGTGTGAACACTATGTATAACAAGAAAATGATAGCAATGATGCTTACCCTGAGCATGCTAGCGGCTAGTCTCGCTGGATGCGCAGGGGGGGACGATGACGACGACACGCCTGACTGGGCCATTTCGATGGCCAGCGACGTTGACGCCGTCTGGGTGGAGTCCGGATGGGACCCCATCATCCCCAACCTGAATGCCGGCGAGATGTGCGACGTAATCATCTCGGCGATGACCAAGACTGAGGCACGCGACCAAGTCGTCGACTTCACCAGGGCTTACTACACAAGCAGCCAGGGTGTAATCGGCGGATCTGGTGCAGCGTCCATCACATCGGTGTCTGACCTAAACACAGCAGGTACGACCATCGGTGTCCAGTCAGGGACAACCTCGGACCTGTACGCCAACGATAACCTCGCTATGGCGACAATCAGTGCCTTCGAGGACTTCCCATCGGTCATCACCGCTCTGAACAACGGAGACGTCATGTACGCAATGGGCGACGCACCCGTTCTCTCTCTGGAGGGCACCCTGATGGTGACCTTCTCCGACGAGAACTTCGGGTTCGCAGTCCGCGAGGACTCTGGGGAACTCCTAGACGCCCTAAACATGGCAATCGGTGGAGTAGTCGACTCTGGTGAGTACGACACAATCTACGGGGCCTCCTTCGACGGAGCAGTAACCCTAGCAGATGACACAACCGCTGACACGGCAACGGCTTACCCAACCGCAAGCGAGGGTTCGACCCTGACAGGCGTTCTGGAGTCCGGGCAGCTGAAGATCTGCACCGACCCGTTCTACCCTCCATTCGAGAGCTACGACGCAGACAACAACGTCGTCGGATTCGATGCAGATGTGGCACACGCGGTAGTCGACGAGATCGCAGCTCACTACATGGGCACAGCGAACCCAGTGTTCGTGGCCCCTGAGGACCCAGCGACCACAGTCAAGATCGGAGCATTGTACGACTCCACCGGCCCAATCGGCAACTTCGGACCAGGGTTCGACTTCGCCACTGGGGCAGCCATCGACGCACTGAACGCGATGGGAGACGACTACGTCTTCGAGCTAGTGTACGGTGACACCGGATGCGACGGTACGACCGCAGGGACCTCTGCACAGAGCCTAGTGGACTCCGGAGTAGTCGCAGTGGCTGGAGCAGCATGCTCCGGCGCTTCGATGGGAGCCAACGCGGTCCTCTCCGCAGCTGGAATCCCGATGATCTCGTTCGCGAGCACATCACCAGCCCTCAGCGACGCAACTGCTTACCCACACTTCTACAGAGTGGTCCCAAGCGATGCGATCCAGGGTGAGGCAATGTCAGACATGGTCGCTGCAGCTGGAGTAACCAGCCCAGCCCTACTGCACATGGTAAACGCATACGGCGCCGGCCTAGCTGACTCGTTCAAGACGAACTGGGAAGCAGCAGGCAACAGCGTCTGCACGCAGACCGGATACGACGAGACCACCCTTACCGATGCATCCAGCATCGTGCAGGGAGTCATCGACGCAGGAAACTGCGACTCTGTCGTCCTGATCGCATACAACACCGATGCAGCACTGATCCTAGAGACAATGGCCGGACTGGGCGCAGCCCTCCCGGTCTTCGGCTCTGACGGATTCGCTGGAGAGGCCGCCCTTGAGTCGTTCAACGCGCCCGAGGTCACCAACGGCGTTCAGAACACAAAGCCAAGAGCAGCTTCTGGAAGCGGCGACTTCGCCGCTACCTGCGCGGCTGACACGGTGTGCTCTGGTGGAATCTTCACCTCCGAGGCTTACGACGCGGTCATGATGATCGGACACGCGGCAATGATGGAGGACGGAGCCAACATGGCAACGCACATCAACATGGTCGGCAGCGGAGACGGATACGCTGGAGCAAGCGGGAACCAGGTGTTCCTGTCCAACGGAGACGTCGGCGGATCGGGGTACGATGTGTGCACCTTCCACCACGTGCCAACGTTCGGCCAGTACTTCAACTGCGACAGGATGTGGACTGCAACCGGCGGACTAGCTGACGTAGCCTTCGCAGGCACCACCGTGAAGATCGGCTTCATGGGCGATGCGACCAGCCCGGCAATCGGCGACTTCTGGGTCCCATTCCAGGCAGCAGCTGGCATCGGACTAGGTCTGGCTAACACCATTGCATACAGCAACGGTGTCCAGTTCGAGATAGTCTGGGCCGACACTGCATGCGACGGATCGACCGCGGCAACCGCGGCTCAGTCCCTAGTCGACGCAGGCGTATGGGGAGTTGCAGGAGCAGCATGCTCCGGAGCATCGATTGGAGCCAACGCTGTGCTATCCGCAGCCGGAATCCCAATGATCTCGTACGCAAGCACGTCACCAGCACTCAGCGACCACACGGCATACCCTGACTTCTTCAGGGTCGTCCCAAGCGACGCAGGGCAGGGTCTGGCACTGTCTGACCTCCTGACCGCTAACGGTGAGACCGACGTAGCACTGATCCACATGGTCAACGCATACGGCGCCGGCCTAGCTGACTCGTTCAAGACGAACTGGGAAGCAGCAGGGAACACTCTCTGCGCCGAGATCGGCTACGACGAGACCGCAACCACAGACTACTCCACAGTAGTTGCGGCTGTGAACGACAACAACTGCGGATCAGTTGTAACGGTCTCGTACAACTCCGACGGAGGCATGATCATCGGCGAGCTAGCAGCATCTGGCTTCGCTGGGCAGATCTACGGAACCGACGGAATCGCAGAGACCGCGATCGGGAACTACACGAGCGCAGACAACCTGAACGGCGTCATCGCGACCAAGCCCGCGTCAGCAGCACCAAGCGAGGTCTCCCAGACCTTCGCGTACCTGTGCGCTACCACGACCCCATGCGGCCAGGGCATCTTCACCGCTGAGGCGTTCGACGCTCTGACCATGATGGCGTTCTCCGCCTTCACCTTCCTGACCACACCAGGCATCACCGCCTCTCAGGCGATTGCAGGTACGGCAGGATCGGGATGGAACGGTGCCTCAGGCACGATCACGTTCCTAGCGAACGGTGACACCCCGGGATCCGGTTACTGCATCGGGTCCTACACTGGGTCAGTCGCAGCCGATGGCACTGAATCGCTGTCGTTCGACTGCAACCAGCACTGGGGCTCCACTGGCATCACTGATCTCTGATCAGAAAGCCATTGGTACACGTAAAGGCACCTTGGCGGGCAGAAGCCCGCCAAGGTGCCCCCAACAACAATGATTACTCCGACACCTCCCCATCTGTAAGGCAGTAGTGCCCGGGGGGAGAATCATCGATCTAATTTCCAGTCTCAAGAGTCTGAAAGAGGACCATTGGAATGATATCGCTAGGATCAGGAAGAGGCTCATTCTCGCAACACTACTGATATTAGACGCATTCTCAGGCCTTCTGTACCAGATTAGCTCCCTCAACCTGCTAGACTTAGTCCTAGCAGACAATTTACCAACAGACTTGATCTGGTGGTTCCAGGTAGTTCAGGCCCTCTCCTGCGGCTTCTTCTACGTCAAGATCCTATTCGAAGACGTAAAACCAGGACCAATCCGTAGCCTGGGCCTTGCAGGTTCCCCATTCATCATCCTCCTGGTCTTCTTGGTCACACTTGAGTTTCTTTTCGCCGGTCTAAACCATCCCAGGGCAGGGAATGCAGGATTCCTTCAGGACGAGGGCTTGCATGCAAGTGTGACATTGAACTTAACACACATCGGATTGATGACCCTGGTTCACTCCTCGACCTTCCTATCAATAGCACTTGGCCTCACCCTGACCTACAAGGTCCAGAGGTACGGGAACTTCGCACAGTCTGAGTACCTAATGATAGGCATGTTCTCTGCTTGGGTCATCTCATGGACAAACAATTACTCTCCACTTTTCGACGCCCCGAATGATGGCGTGCTAGCCTGGACACTTTTCTTCAGGGTAGTAGTCGGGGCATTCATACTCACTGGAATCGCCGGGGTCATAATTGACCTACTGGTCTACAGAGGATTCAGGCTAAGGGACGCTACTCCACAGGTGATGATGATCGCCTCGTTGGGTGTTGCGTTGGCTCTGAGGGCTCTGGCCTACCTCAGATTCTCATCAACAAAGTTTCGCTACTACTTCGACCAGGACTTCAGCCGATTTGGGGACCAGCAATGGCAGATTCCCACCACCAAAATACGACTCATCTTCGGAGACAGATCCCTTAAGCCAAGCGAGGACGCAAATGGAAACGGCGTCTTCGATGTGGAGACCTACACCCAGCAGCACGTCGAGCAGGGGCTCGTACCCGTCGGCTCACAGATTGGAGACATCATCCCGGGAACCGGGGAAGATATGGACTCAGACGGGCGGTTCGACTCGAGCCCTGAGACGTACACTCACGACGCTTGCGCTCAGTCAACAGACCCCGAAACAGGGGAGCTGCTGTTCGACGAGGCTACCGGAGAACCAATCCTAGAGAAGATCGTATCAGAGGGCTCGAGCCTTGGTAGCACCGGCGATTCGATGCCACTCATCGAGATTTACGGCAATGACAACAGAGTTCGTGACTACACCGGCGAATTGATCGATTGCGTCCCAGCGACGATCAACTACGAATACTGGAAGGGGACAGTGGCTGCTACCATTTTCGTCTCTGCAATGCTTCTCTACCTTCTGTTGACCAAGACCCGTCTCGGGATGCGCATGAGGGCCGTTGCCGACAACCCCGATCTAGCCGCTAGCAGCGGTATCAATGTGGAGAGGGTGCAGATGACCAGCGCTTTCCTTTCAGCGGGAGTTTCTGGAGTGGGAGGGGCTATGTTCGCAATGGTCATTCTGCACAACCCTGCCACCCCGTTCACCCTCCTCCTCCCTGCCTTCGCAATCATCGTCCTAGGGACTATCGGATCGATACAAGGAGCCATATTCGCATCCCTAATCGTCGGATTCGTAAAGGCGCTCGCCTCCCCAATACTGCAGGGAATAGGCTCTCCCCTAGGCCGTTCGTCATTCTATACATTGGAGGCAATCTCCCCATACGTGTTCCTGATTGCAATCTTGCTAGTGATGCCCCAGGGAATCGGGCATGCGTGGGAGGAGTGGAAGATAGAGAGAACACGGGATAAGGCCAATGTGGACTACCGGTCGAGGAGGAAATCCAGAGCGGCCCTGGCACTCCTCCCCACGGGGATTTTCGGTCTGCACCATTGGAGAAACGGCCGCTCGGACAAGGCACAGAACTTCTCCATAGCCGCAATCGCCGCCTACTTCATCCACAAGGCATCGTCCTTCATCGGCAGGGAGTCGGTATCCGACGGGGCCTGTGGTGCATCCTGCTCACAACCACTCGAACTGATGAGGGAGGAACTCAACGCCCTCGAACTGATCATCGCACCTTCCAGCGAACAGGCGGCTCGCATGGCAGAACTCAACTCGGCTATCGATGGATACTCTGCGACTAACATCGAGTTGCTCACCGGCAGGGATGACGGCACTCTGCTGGCCAGCGACTCCCCGTTCTTCTCGGAGACCCAATCCCCCCTCGACGAATCATGGCTCGAACTGATGCAGACCGAGATGCATACGGTGAACCTGATTGCCGATACGGGCGATCTAATTTGGCCCCTCGTGCCCCTACTGCTCTGGGCACTAGCTATCTGGGAGGGCATCAGGATTCTCAGGGACGAGCCAACATCTGGCATAGCCTCCAGGAACCCCCTCTGGGATGCCACTGCGTACCTAAGCAAGCTAGCCACACCCCCTGAGGCAATTGGCTCCTACTGGGCGGCGACCAAGTCCCGGATCAGAGACATAGACAGAATGCACTCGGAAGCGGTCAACAAAGCAAAGGAACGGACCACTCAGGCCCTGATTAGGATGAGGGAACTCGTTCCTGAGAGAGACTCCCCGTTAGTTCCCGAATGGCTAAACGACCCTCATGGAAGGAAGGGCAAGACGGGATCAACCATCGCATTCCTGTTCCTCCTACTAATATTGCTAGGATTCCTCTGGTGGCTCCCGATATCAGGCTCGGATACCTGGAACTGGAACAAATCCTTCCAAGTTTCCAATGTCGTTTCCACTCTATGCGTCTTCATACTGATGAGCTTCTCTTTGAACCTCCATACCGGTTACACTGGGATGGTGAACTTCGGAGTGATCTTCTTCGTCGCCATCGGGGCGGTGATGGTCGGGATTATGACCGCTCCAAAGGAGATGCACGGCTATGGATGGGATATCGGACCCGCTCTAATTGCATCCATGGTAGTTGCTGGCGCCATTGGATGGGCCCTCGCGTACCCCACGGCGAGACTCAGGGCCGACTACTTCGCCATCGTGACCATATCACTGGGAGAGATCCTCTTCAAACTGCTAGGCGCCGAGAACCTCCTAAGGAGCGGCCCCATAGTCTCAATGCAGGGGATTTCCGGCTTTCCCAAGCCACTGTACGGGTGGTGGTTCTGTGGCAGCACAGAGTACGGCCCGGGAGAGGAGCTCACATCCCCGGATGGGGTGATCAACTCCTGCAAGAGCGCCATGGTCGACTCGCCCTCGATGACCATCAGCAACCTGTTCAACTTGGGCGAGCCGGCATCCTACTTCACCCTACTAGCGATCCTCGGACTAATCTCGGTGATTGTCGTCTGGGTCATGCTAGATACCCTCATTTCCTCGCCATGGGGGAGGATTCTGAAGTCCATCAGAGAGGACGAGGAGGTCGCGCAGCACCATGGTCACGACGTCCTCACCCACAAGGCAGCAAGCTTAGCCCTCGGGGCCTCCATAGCGGCTCTGGCAGGGGCCCTGTGGCTATGGAAACTGGGAGGCATCGAGGCCAACTTTATGCAGCCGGCCAAGAGCACATTCCTAGTTTGGGCCGCGTTCGTAATCGGGGGGACAGCGAACAATCGAGGCATGGTAATCGGCGCGTTCATCATCGTCCTGATGGAGTTCGTCTTCAACGTCCTAGTCGCAGCAAGTACGCCCGACCTACCACTTTACACCACTGCGGAAAGGATCGACAGCTTGTTCATATGGGCTATCACCGAACAGTGGGAGGTAGCCAATATCTTCCTCATCGTGCTCATAGCCGGATTCCTTGTCCGATCTAGGGCAATAATGGAAACGGGAGGATGCGGCTTCATCGTATTCGCCTTCACCGGACTAGTCTTGGGCGAAAGATCTCTGCTCAGGGTCCTAAACCCCGCCGGGGAGTTCTCCATTGCAGGTGGGGGGATGGCCCACGTGAAGCTCCTCCTCGTTGGATTGCTGATGATTTTCTCGCTGAAGTACAATCCAAGGGGACTGCTCCCAGAGGTCCCAAGCAGGCCACCAAGGCCGTCTGGGGGTGAATCGCAGTGAAACCAGCGCTAAGCGTAAGGGGCCTTCGGAAGATGTTCGGGGGGCTGGTAGCAGTCGATGACGTGTCCTTCGAGGTTCAGAAGGGGGAATTCGTAGGCCTAATCGGACCAAATGGGTGTGGCAAGTCAACAACTTTCAATTGCATCAGTGGCCTTCTGGAAAAGACATCTGGGACGGTCGAGGTCTTCGGGGAGGACGTGACCGACATGAGGCCAGACCAGATTCAGAAATTCGGACTAACCCGGACGTTCCAGCATACCCGCCTATGGCGTGAGATGACAGTGGTAGAGAATGACTTGGTACCTACAAGGAATCAGTTCGGCAAGACCTTGCTGGACCGCCTTTCTTCGCTCTTTCTGCCCAAATATAACCCAGCCGAGAAGGAGAGGATAGGTAAGGCATACTCGACTCTGGACCAGCTCGAGGTCCCTCACATGGCGCACAATCTCACTAGCGAGCTCTCCGGAGGCCAGAGCAAACTGGTCGATATCGGCAGGTCGATGATGGGAGCTCCAAAACTCCTCCTCCTGGACGAACCTGTTGCAGGTGTGGCAGGGCCTCTGGCGATGAAGATATTCGAAAACCTGAGGAAGATGGTCGATGAGACGGGAATATCGGTCCTGATCATCGAGCACAACATGGATTTCATCCTCCAACAAGGGGTGGATAGGATTGTGGTGATGAACGAGGGAGAGATCCTCATGGAGGGAACCCCCGACGAGGTCAAGGGAAACCGAGCAGTAATCGAAGCGTACCTCGGGGCCGCCGGAGAGTCAACGGAGGAGGAGGAATGACGCGCGTCCTCGAAGTATCTGGCCTCGAAGGAGGCTATGGCTCGGTGCAGATACTCTACGGGATCGACATGCATGTCGATGAAGGAGAATTCGTCACGATCATCGGTCCGAACGGATGCGGCAAGTCCACCCTCATCAAGACGATCTTCGGCATAGCCACCTACTATCGTGGAGGGGTTCAGTACAGGGGTCAGGACGTCTCCGGATGGAGGACAGACCAACTAGTCAAGCACGGCATAGCATACGTCCCTCAGGTGGACAACGTATTCCCCTCCCTCTCTGTTCTCGAGAATCTACAGATGGGAGGAAACTCCCTATCACAGGGAGCCCTTAGCGAGAGGATCGAGAGGTCTCTGGACATGTTCCCCGACCTCAGGAACAGGGAGCACGACCTCGCGGCCTCCCTCTCTGGAGGGGAGAGGCAGATGCTCGCCATCTCCCGCGCTCTGATATCCGACCCCAAGTTCCTCCTGCTGGATGAGCCGACGGCAGCCCTCTCTCCCCTGTACCAGCAGCAGATAATCGAGAGAATTGACTCCCTCCGTGATGAGGGCATAACGATCCTGATCGTCGAGCAGAACGCCAGGCTCTCCCTCGCCAGGTCCGATCGCGGCTACATCATCTCCAACGGCAAGGTGGTGCACACGGGCGATGCACAGCACATCCTGACCGACCCCGAGATCGGCGAGTACTTCCTAGGATCGACTGGCGAGTGAGCACAGGTCACTTGCCCTTCAGGGACTTGGCCTGCTCCGCCCACATCATCTTCGAGACCCTTCCTGGCATCAGGCCCAGAGCGCCATTCACCGCTTCGGCAGTCTCCTTGTCCATCCTGGAGATCTGGTCGAAGGTCCTAATCCCCAGCACCTTCAGCTTCTTCTGGGTCTCGGGATCCACTCCCTTGATCAAGGTCAGGTCATCGGATTTCCGATCCCCTGCCTTCCCTATCTGGGCCCACTTGATTTGAGCCGCGCTGAGATCAGCAATGACGTTGTCATCATCCACCTCAGGCTTGCTAGACGACTCGTCGACTCCCCTCAGCTCTAGCATCGTGATTGCCTGCTTGGCCCATCCGAGCTCCGCGATCTTGCCCGGGAGAAGCTCGAGGGAGTCATTCACGACCTTGCCAGCACCAGAATCAATATTCGCAATCTGCCTGAATGTGAAAATCCCCAGAGCGTTCAACTTCCTCTGTGTGAAATCGTCAATTCCTTTGATCAAGGTCAGGTCATCGGGGTTGTTGCCTTCGGAAATCCCGATCTTCGACCAGTCCAGTGAATCGCCCCTCTGGATCACTCTCTCGATTATCTGCTCCTCTCTCCTCTCCCTCTCCATCTCATCGGTGAATTGCTCTGCGTCCCTTCCAGCCAATTCCGCTTTCCTCAGGGCCGCATTGAGATTCCTCTTAGCTGCTTCAGCATCCGCCTTGGCCTCCTCGGCCTCCTCCTCTTCCATCTCTGCGACCAATCGGGCCTCCTCTGCCTCGGCCTCCTCTACCTCGGCTCTCTTTATCGCCTCAGCAGCCGCCGCCTTGGCTAACTCTACCTCCTCTTCCGCCTTGACAATAGCATCACTAGCCTCTATCGACAATCGCTCCTTCTTGTCGTCCTCGTCCTCTTTTACCTGGACCTCTTCTGTAACGGGCTCTTTCTTGGACGATTCTAGGGCCGCCTTCTTCTTCTCCATCTCGGCTTCGAGCCTCTTCATCTCAGCCTCTAACTGCTCGATATCGGCTCGACTGTCGGAAACACCCCCCTCTCCTCCGATTTCACTCACCTCTGTCGGTAGTTCCTCGGGTACCTCAAGTTTCTCCTCTTCGTTTGCAGGGCTCTCCTCATCCTCTCCCGTGATTTCGACCAACGAGATGCCAGAGCCCTCCATCAACTTGGAAACGACCTCAGGAATGAATCGGAGTGACTCCTTCATCCGATGGCTGTCGTCCGTCTCGTGGAGGCTAACGTTCTCACATCCCTCTGCGACCCTGCGAGAAAAGCTGATTGGAACCACCTCGTCGTATTTGCCATGCATTATTGCAGTCGGATGCGCAGGTCTGGGCCAGGACATCTTCTCGGCCGATTCCATGAATTCCCATGGGAGCACTATGTCCAGTTCGTAGCCGGTGTATCTCCTCTCTCCGGTCGTCTTCCATGCGCTTCTGCCTGCTTCCTCCATTCCTTCCCAGTTCTCAGCTAGCCCGAATGCCGGTGCTAAAAGCAGCAGCCTCGTTTCTGCCTGCGGTCTCATCGAGGATGCATTTGCTGCGGCAAGCCCGCCCATGGAGGATCCAACGACCAGATCAAAATCTCCTTTGTCGAGAAGGCGAATGAGGACCTCCGTCTGACTCGCTATGCTCCATCCCAACTCGGACATCTTCGGTGCGGTGACGTCCCATCCAAGGGCTTCCACCATGTACGTTGGCTTGGAACCGGTGGGACTGCCTTCGAAACCGTGAGCGAACAGCACCCTCAGGAATACTCCCCCAAGTCGCAGAACGAGATTCTGAGGAACTCGCTTTCGGTCTCTTCTCGCTCCATCGGGGTCGAATCATCACCCAGGACCCTCATGTGGATCTCAGCGGTTACCTCCACAGTGGCTTCGAAGAGGTGCCCCCCTCTGACCACGTGATCATCGTCCGAGGCAACAATGTGAATGTGAGAGAAGGGACCATCCGGTCCCGGAGCAAGGTTTCCTTGCATCGAGAGAAGCTCCATCGGCTCATCCACAACTACCTTCTGGTAGACTCCCTCAGAGTCTAGGAAACCTATCGCCGTGTTCCTTACCCTGCCTATTCCACTCGTAAGGGCAGCTGCCGTAATCCCGTGTTCACTGAGACTTCTGATAGAGGCATGCAACTCCTCCCCCTTGTCGAGCCGGATGAAAAGGTCCCGGCCAATTCGACGATGCTCCATGCTTGTCCATTCGGGTCTAAGACTTCAAACTCACCATCACCAATTCACTCGGAGGGCTTCCAATTCCAACTCCACTAGAAGTGTAAAACAATCAGAAAAGAGCCCTGAGAGTACAACATTTCTCCACTGGAAGCAAAGGGGTTCGATTTTCCAACCATACTGTTCATAGGCCGTGTCTGCCGACTGGCAAAGCCCGGTGGTAAATAAGATGACAATGGCAGCACATGACGCCTCCGCCAGATGGAGAACATTCCTCGAGGAGGCTAAGGAGACAGAGGTGATGACCCTGCTCTCAAGGCAGTCCAACTTCCCATACCTCTCAGTTCCGTTCCACGAGCTCCAGACCTTCGACCCCGACTTCGCCGAGGACGTTCTCCAGTTTCCCAAGCAGGTGCTAGCCGCGGGATCCAAGACCCTGATGGAGATCTGCAGGGAAAGGGGGGAAGAAATTGACGCATTGCTCAGAGTCGGCGAACTCCCTGGCGACACCCGTGTCCCTCTGAGGGAAATCGGGAGCTCCGACATAGACAAGCTTCGCAGCGTAGATGTAATCGTGACCAAGATATCCGAGATCAAGCCAAGGATACACAGAGCCGTCTTCCGATGCGAGTCATGCGGCGTCGAGATCGAAGTAGACCAGGAAAACGAGCGAGAGCTGAAGGAGCCCCTGAAATGCCCAGACGGCGATGGATGCGGTCTTCCCAAAGCACAAACCAGGTTCGATCTGATACTCATCAGCTCCCGGATGGTGAACAACCAGTGGATTGAGATCCAAGAGCAGCCTGAGTACGTACCAAGTGGAGCGCAGCCAAGGAGGGGGATGGTTCTGATTGAGGGCGACCAGGTCAACAAGCACCTACCCGGGGAGAGAATAACCGCGAATGTCATCCCCGTAGTGAGAAGCGAGGTCAGAAACCGCAAGAAGACGCCGATGTTCGATGTGATTTTCCACCTGATCAGCTCAGAGCACGAGAGCACACCTTTCACGGAGATCGCAATTGACGAGGAGGACAGTGCTAGAATCCTAGAGGTGTCTAAGAGGGACGACCTGATGTCCCTGATTCAACGCTCAATAGCACCCTCCATCTTCGCGACCGGCATACTAGGGCACGTGAAGCGCTCGCTCGCCCTGCAACTGTTCGGAGGTGTCTCACGCAGGCTGAATGACAAGACCAGGTCCAGAGGCGACATCCACATACTGCTCATGGGTGACCCAGGGGTCGCCAAGTCACAACTCCTCTCATTCATCTCAGCACTCTCTCCGAGAGGGAGGTTCGCCACTGGCGGCGGGGTATCGGGTGCAGGTCTAACTGCTGCTGCAGTTAGGGACGCATTCGGCGATGGGAGATTCGCCCTCGAGGCAGGGGTGCTACCACTTTCTGACAGAGGGCTCGCCGCAATCGACGAGTTCGACAAGATATCCACTGACGACAGGAGGATGATGCACCCAGCCATGGAACAGCAGCAGGTCCACGTCGCCAAGGGCGGGATAACCGCAACGCTACACTCCAGATGCGCCATTCTTGCGGCTGCGAATCCAGAGGATGGCAGATTCAGCAAGAGAGGGCCAAATCAAAGCGTCATGAGGTCATTCAATGAGACCGGCCTGCCTGCTCCATTGGCTTCCAGATTCGACATAATTTGGATGATCAGGGACGAGGTTAGGATTCACGACGACGAGAGGATAGCTAGGCACATCCTGGATAATCGGACCACTGGGAAGAGCGAGGCCCTCATGGAGAACTCAATCGAACTGGGACCATCCGATCCAGAGGATGAATCATTCATAGTCACCACTGAAGACGGTGAAGAGCACCTAACTCGGAATTTCCTCAGGAAGTACATCGCATTCGCGAAGAGAACCATCCACCCCCAACTGGACCAAGAGGCGAAGAATGCGATTCTCAAGTATTACACCGAGGAGAGGCAGTCCTTCGGACGAGAGGACCAAGGAGCATCCCAATACGAATCCGAAAAGGAAAAGGACACAGTGATTCCGATCACTGCCAGGGCACTCGAGGCTCTGATCCGCCTGACCGAGGCCCATGCAAGGATGCACCTCCAGGAAGTAGCCACAGTGGAGAACGCCAAAGTAGCCCTGGCCGTATTCAGGCACTGGAGGGAAGAATCGGGAATAGAAGACGAATCAGAGCTTCACTCGGGAGTTTCTGTTAAGGCCCGCTCAAACAACTCCGTGATAATGAACATGGTCCGGGACATCTGCTCGGAAAAGGGCGAGGCAGAACTGACTGAGATCTACAATCTCGCCCTCCCACGGAAGATTTCAGAGAACGAGGTAGACCGAGTCGTCAGCAAGATGCTCCAGACCGGCGAGTTGTACGAAGCATCAACCGACACATACCGTTTCACCCGCTGAGCCTATGAGTCCGACCCCCTCCCTAGGTAATGCAAATGGAGCCAATCGGAGACGTCAAGGAACCCGAAGCGCTTGACCCAGTGTCCTTGGGATTCATGTGCGGCCTCGAGATACACCAGCAGTTGGACACTGCAAAACTCCATTCCAGAATGCCGAGCAAGCTCTACGAATACAAGTCCGATGATATCCCCGTCGACTGGCCCAGATCAACTAGGAGACTTCGAGCCTCCAGAGGAGAGGGTGGCGAGACCGATGTTGCAGCAAGATTCGAGCAGAGGAGGAATCGAACCTTCGAGTACGTCCAACCCCCGAACGCGGGTCTGATTGAGTTGGACGAATCCCCTCCCAGAAACCACGAACCAGAGGCAGTCGACGTGGTCCTAACCATGGCCGCAATGATGAATGCAAAGCCCATACCAAACCTTCAGACGATGAGGAAGACGGTAGTTGACGGTTCCAATACCAGCGGCTTCCAGAGGACTACGATAGTGGCAACGGATGGAAAGATAGAGACCGATTCGGCCCAGGTGGGAATAGACCTCATCTCCCTCGAGGAGGATTCAGCGAGGAAGCTGGACACCAAGCAAAGTGAAGTGGGGGAAACGGTCGTCTACAACCTGGACAGGTTGGGAGTCCCGCTGGTGGAGGTCGCAACGGCACCGGATGTGCGCTCACCGGAGCACGCCAAGGAAACCGCGATTGCCCTTGGACGTCTTCTTCGTGACACCCGCAGGGTAAGGAGGGGACTAGGCTCGATCAGACAGGACCTCAATGTCAGCATAGCGTGTGGTGACAGGGTCGAGATCAAAGGCTGCCAGGATCTGGATTGGATACCTCAGATCATCCGTCTCGAAATGGCCCGGCAGCTCCACTTCTATCGCCTCGCCAACGAACTCCGAAGCGAAGCAGAACTCCCCCCGCTCCCACCTGATAGGAAGATGGACTCCAAGCCAGTGGAAAACCGCGTCCAGCTTGCCACGTCAAATAGAATACCATTGGATGTCCATGAGATCTCCGAGATATTCTCCGATTGCGAATCTGAAATGGTCTCTTCGTCCCTAGAGTCCGGCTCCTCGGTCCTTGGAATACGTCTGCCGGGATTCTCGGGCCGCCTCGGTAAGAAGACCACTATCGAAAATGGCGCTCAGCCGCCCAGACTGGGTAGGGAACTAGCTAGCGCCGCCAAGCTAGCCGGGGTGCAAGGAATCTTCCACTCCGACGAACTTCCCGCCTATGGGATTGGGTCCAATGAGGTAGATGCCGTGAGGGTCGCGCTGACCCTCTCAGACGGCGACGCCTTCGTCCTGTGCGTCGCTCCAAGGTGGCAGGGGGAATTAGCACTAGAGTCCGTTGTCAACAGAGCCAGGATGGCCTTCCACAGAATCCCACAGGAGGTCCGAAACGTCGTCATTCGCAAGGGGAAGCCAGAGGATGGTACAACCACGGCATTGCGCCCCCTCCCCGGGGGCGCCAGAATGTACCCAGAGACTGACATCCCTGTCTTGGAGATCCCTCCTGACAGGTGGACCTCGATATGTGAAAACCTGCCTTTGACCGTCCAAGAGAGGAAGGAGCGGCTAGGGGTCCTTGACCTGTCCCCGAACCAAGTTGAGGCGCTACTCAATGGCGAGATCGACGACCTCCTATTCCAAGGCATAGAGGGCCCCCTCGATCTCCCCCCGAAAGCATGGGCAAGCGCACTGCTCGAAAGCGGCACCGCCAAGCCACACGCGCTGGCCGCATCAGTCCACCTCCGAGAAAGGGGTTTGTTGACCAGGGAGGGGGCCGAGACTCTTCTCGACGAATCGTCGGAGGCACCCATCGAGGAATTGGTTTCGTGGATGTCATCAGAATCAGAGTCCCGGGGCTTCCTACCTGCTGACACATCATCAATCGAGGAGGCAGTGGATGCAGTAATCAGCGAGAGATCCGACTTCATCGAAGAGCGAGGAATGGGTGCTGTCGGGCCTCTGATGGGGATGGTGATGCAGAAGCTAGGCGGTTCGGCTGATGGGAAGGCGGTCAGCAAGATACTGAGGGATAGGATCAATGAGAAAATCGATTGACTCATCGAGTAGGGATTGATAATTTCAATCTGCATGATTATCAACTATCTTCATAGACCTATTTTTTCCACCATCGGAATCCATGTCTGACATAATGAAACCAGCATCCGTTGTGGCACTAGTGGCTCTGGTTTTGATAGCCCCATCCATCCAGGACATACTCTCCGAAGAGGCTTCCAAATTCATAGACGACAATGAATCTGCACATGTCGGCCTACCAACCGAGTGGGAGGGAAAACAGGTAATCTGCGTGCACTTCCCAGAATCCTCGCCGCATGACAAGTTTTCCCGAGGCGTCACGATGATTGGGTCCGATGGGGTTGAGTTGGGGGTGAACGAGGACCTCAACAGGACCGGAGCTTGCGTCGGTGGCTTCGATGGCTACTCCAATGGATTGGATTTCATGATGGACTCTACTAGATTGGCAAATGGGGGCCTTTCGGTCGGTTACGATGTTGGACAGTGGGGGGAATTCGTCCACACCATAGGGGGCTTGAATGCAGATACTATTGAGGGGGACTTCGATGGGGCGTACTGGGCTCTTGATCACAATGGAGTTCGTTCCACGGTCGGAATCGGAGACTTGGTAATGTCCGAGGGGGACGTGCTCTCTTGGAGCATCAGCACCTGGTGAAATTCGCAAGTATGAAGTGATGAGGGCACACCAGAGGAACGGGGTGAACGATTGTACGACTTCCATAACGTTGCACTGTCGCCAACCCAGTCAATTTTCCTGAACATCGCAATACTTTCGATTATCGTTATTTCTCTGATTAGGAGCGAGCGGTCTTTGAGGGACCATAGCCAGTGGGCCATGCTCTTCCTACTAGCAGTATTCGGAGTCTCGGGCAGGATACTCCTGGACCCAATCCCAAATGTTCAGCCGGTAACGGTCCTGGTCCTGCTGGCGGGCGCGTACTTCGGAGCTCCTCGTGCCATCGCACTCGGTGCGACCATCGCACTAGCGTCGAACGTGATGCTTCTCGGACACGGCCCTTGGACCCTTTTCCAGGCCATCGGTTGGGGGGGCGTCTCTCTAGTGGGTGCTATCTTAGCGAATCGCATCGTCGTAGAAGGGAATGTCAGAATCGGACTTCTGTCTGTAATCGCAGCGATATCCGGACTGGCATTCAACTGGTTCGTCTCCCTGAGCATACTGTTGGAAGTTGGCCCCTCGATGCTGATTCCATACTTGTTGAACGGCCTGGTCTTCGACTTGTACCACGTAGCTGGGAACGTGCTGTTCGTTGCATGGATGGCATCCCCATTGGGTGAGATGATGCACAGACACCGTTCTTCTCCGTCATTCTTAGCGGTGAGAGATCGTGCCCCCAACTGATGAATTAACCATGGTCCTCGTCACCAGGCAGGACTTGCAACTATCGAAGGGAAAGCTTGCTGCGCAATGCGCTCACGCCTCAGCGGAGTGCGTACTAGCCGCAAAAAGAAACAGCCCAAGGTCACTGGATAGGTACCTAAGGAAGGGCGCGAGGAAGATAGTATGCAAGGTACCTGACCTTGTTTCCCTGAAGGAGGTCCATTCCAGAGCCAAGAAGGCGGGTCTGGTCTGCCACTTGGTCACCGACGCGGGTCACACTGAGATACCTCCTGGGACTGAGACGGTGGTGGGGGTCGGCCCCGGTCCCAGAGACCAGATCGACAAGATCACCGGACAGCTCTCCTTGGTCGGCTAGTACGGATTCACCCCCAAGGACAAGCATGAGTTCTGTCAGAAGGGTCTTGAGCCAAGCCCGCGTGCGAGGGTTGTGGTGACGCATGCCCCACTATCAGACGAGGCCCGTGCAGACCTCCTGTCCCAATGTGATGGCCTCCGGGGGCTCACTACTTGGCTCGATAGCATAGACAGAAGGCCGGGGCTGGACGAACTCGACTCGAGGCTCTCCTCCTTGGATTTCAACATCGAGGCGCTGGAGGATTGCATAGGCTACTCCGATGACGGGTACCAGAGGAACGTGATCAAGAGGACCGAGAACTACGAGCTGGTTGCCATATGTTGGAAGCCTGGCCAGGATACGCCGATTCACGACCACGTGGGAAGCGACTGCGCCTTCCTGATCGCCTCCGGAGTATCCACCGAGACCGTCTACGAGACCAATGAGGAAGGACTCGCATACCCAGTCTCCGACAGGAGATACATGCCGGGGGAGGTCTGTGCCGCAGCAGAGCCGGACATCCACAGGGTGTCTAACGAGGAGACCACCAACCTGATCAACTTGCACGTATACACTCCGCCACTAAGCGGATTCCAGATTTATGCCCCAGCCGAGTGATCAGCGTCCTCTTTCGTGTATCAACTGAGTTGCCTGTTGCGACCACATCATCTTGGTTACCCTACCCGGTGTGAACTCCATTGCGTCATTGATTACCTCTGCTGTGAGAGGGTCCATTTTCGATAGCTGGTCGTAGGTGTGTATCCCAAGGACGTTCAACTTCTTCTGGGCGAACTCGTCAACTCCCTGTATCCTCGTCAGGTCATCCGGCCTCTGACCCTCTGCTTCTCCAATCTGGGCCCAGTTCACCTGAACAGCCTTCAGGCCGACCCTCTCCAGGATCAGCTCCTCCCTGTCCATTAGGTTGGCCTTCAGGTTCAACTCGGCATGAGCAGCCTCCCTCTCGGCTTTCATCGCCGCCGTCTCAACACCTACGAGGGCCTCCTCCTTGCCTTTCATCTCGCTCTGTAGCTTGACAACCTCGGCCTCTACCTGCTCGGCTTTCTTCGCCGTTTCTGACTTGAACTTCTTGCTTTCTTCGATCTCCTGCTGGACCTTGATCTTCTGAGCCTCTGCCTTCTTTGCCTCTTCCTCGACCCTTGCAATCTCCTTCTGCTTGGCCTTCACTTCCGCTGCCAGTGTCTTGGCTGCCGCCATCTCGGTCTTCATCTGGTCCTTTACGTCCTTCAGGGCACCCTTTGCCTCAGTGGCCTCGGCTTTCGAGGCCTCCAGCGCCTCTTGCTTCTTCGCCATCGTGCTCTCCATCTTCGATTCTGCCAACTCTCGCTTTGCCCGGAACTCCTCGAGTTGCTGCTCGGCCTTCGACTTCGCTTTGCCAGATGCCTTGATTTGCTTCTCAGCAACTTTTCTTTCCATCTTGGCTTTCATGAGCTCCGCTTCTGCCTTCGCCGCAGCCTTGCCTTCCTTGGCGACCTCAGTCCCCAACTTCTTCGCTTCGGACATCGCATCCTTGGCTTCCTTCCCGAACTCCTTGGCAGCGACATTCTCAGTCTTAGCCTTCTCCTTGAGTTCCCTCTCCTTCTCCTTGAGCTCTTCCGGAGAGAGCTTCGAACCAGTCTTCAGATCCTCCAGTGCCTTCTTTGCGGCCGCCGCCTGCTTCTCTGCAGCCTTCCTTCCAGCCTCTGCCTTCTTCGCTTCCACCTCGGCTTTCGCTACTGCCTTGGCTTCCTTAGCTGCCGCCTTGGCATCCCCTAGCTGCGCCTTCTTAGCCTTCTTCAGCTCGGCTTGAGCAGCGGCGGCCTCTGCCTTCGCCTCTGCCTCTGCAGCCTTCGCCTCTTTCGGATCCGAGGGGGCCTTCTTCGCCTTCTTCACTGGCTCGGCCTTCGCCTCTGGCTCTGGCTCTGGCTCGGCCTTCGCCTCTGGCTCTGGCTCTGGCGCCGCAGACTTCTTTGTCACCTTCCCATATTTCTTCTGTAGGCCCTTGATCATAGTCCCATAGTTGCCTTCGAACTTCTTCAATAGCTTCGGAATGTTCGCAATTTGCTTCGAACGCTCGGGTTCTTCCAAGAACTGTTTGTATGTTGCTTGGGCTAGTTTAGCAGCCTGTTCTGCAGACGGTCCTGTCGCCACGGCTCTTGGAGGAAATCCATCACTTAAGGATTTGACCGGATTGAACTCCCAGATTCAAGCCTGTACTCATCAAGAACTTCACTGAAAAGTTGTATGTCAGACTCGAATGTTTCTGGGAGCAGGGGGCCAAAAGAAAAGCGGAAGAAGCGAGAATACGGTGTGACGTAGGAAGGGTCCTTTGAATGAGGCCTGGCCATATCGCAATCAGAAGCACAGAGTATTGCAGCACCACGCTTGAATAGCCTCCTGTTCAACTCCCTGCTCTCCATGCCCTCGGGTAGCTCCAGCCAATGGTAGAACCCACCATCGCCAGTGTACACTCCCAGGCCCATTTCCTCGAATGCCTCCCCATACCTCTCGCGTTGCCAGTTGTAGTGCTCTTCGACGGCCTTCCTGGCCTTCTTTACCCGCTCTGGCTCTAGAAGCTTGACTGCATATTGCTGAGAGGGGTGGCTGACCCCTCCCATTCCGAAGCTGGAGTAGTTCGACAGCGTCTCGATGTTCCTCTTGCTGGCGACTATCCACCCAACGCGAATGCCAGGAGACTGGAGTCCCTTTGTGCAGGCCCCGGCGATGAACACATTGCTCCTGTCCAGATCCTTGACGAATTGGATCCCGCTCACCGAGGGGGAATGGAACATCTCGTATGCCTCATCTAGGAGAATGCCATTCTTCGGCTGTTCCGCCAACTGGATTAGGTGCTCCAGCTCATCCCCCCACCGAGTCTGACCAGATGGGTTCTGCGGGTTGGAAATTATCGGCATTAGGCGAGTCTTCGCATTCAGGCCACTGCGGTCGAAGTACTCGTCATTGCTAGGGTGGAAGCCATTCTCCTTGGTGAAGGGGACTATCTGGAAGTCAGTCTTCGTCTGCTCCATTATATCGAGGTAAGCCGGCCACTCGATGTTCCCGATCCTAGCTTGCACGCTCTCCTTCAGGAACGCCAAGACCGTGTATATCCCAGGCCTCCCTCCTGCGAACACCATCACGTTCTCCGGAGCGATGTCTGAACCGTACTGTGAGTTGTAGTAATTCGCAATGGCATCCCGCAATTCGGGATGCCCCCATGCCTTGGGGTAGAAACGATCCTCCCATGTGACGTCTATGCTATCGGGGAGAGCAGGGCCTCCGAAACTCTCCAAAGGCGTCGTCAGGGGGAACCCCTGGGACCATGGATGAGTCCCCTCGTCCCCCATGAAGCTCCCGAACGAGTCCTTGAACGCATACAGAGTCTCGTAGATACCCATGGGGGGGCAGTTGTCAGAGAGGAAGGACTCTACGTCACCCCCCGGTGCTCCCATGGCCTTCGCAAGGAGTTCCCCAAATTAGTTTGACCATCCAGAAACCGAAACTAACCGTTCCGAAAAAACCGTTAATACAACCATTCTACTTCGGAGGCTATGAGCCAACAGTATGTACCGAACAAATCCCTTTCAATTGCACTAGCACTCCTTTTCCTGGGGATGTCAGCCTCTATGGGATTCCAGCCAGAAACCAGGGAATACCTAGACGATGAGACCGGCCCCATGGCTACTCACGAGAATCTGAACTTCCCGGGTTCCACCGTCGGTTCGATTCACTCCCTCACGGCTCTAGGGGCCTCATATGACTACACATGCGTGGTTCTTGACAATAACCAGATGAAGTGCTGGGGCAGCAACTATGGCTCGTTCTTGGGCCATTCGCAGGACAGATTCTCCGTCCCAAATGAATACACCCCAGTATCGGTAAATGACGTCGATGATACCGTCTGCTGCATCTCAGACGTGATCGAGACGAGCCCGGACGGCCGCCACACAGGCGCACTCACATCAACCGGCGATATCTATGCATGGGGGGAGGACTACTCGGGGCAGATCGGACATGGCCACATTAGCTGCTTCAATGTCTGCAACCAGCCGCATGGCCCATCTGTGATGCCTGGAAGCAGGACCTTCGTGGCAGTAGCTACCGGCATATGGCACACCTGTGGAATAACCGATCCCGACATGTCCGTGTGGTGCTGGGGGTTCAACTCCGATGGACAGCTTGGAACCGGCGACAACAATGACAGGAACGCCCCTACCGAGATAACCCTCCCACAAGGGCGCCATCCGGTTTCCCTCAATACCGGGTATGCGTCCACCTGCGCAATCCTGGACAACGGTACCGGGTTGTGCTGGGGGGCGAACGACTTCGGACATCTCGGCGATGGGACCTACAATGACAGGAACGAGCCAACGCCAATCTCAGTACTCCCAGATAACAGGTCCCTGATTGCCATGGACCTAGGTGCCGGGCACACCTGCGGCATTCTAGACGACGGAATGGTGAACTGCTGGGGGAACAGCACGTTCTGCAATGGGGACGGCGCAACCTGCGCCAACACCACATCAGGTGGGAGATTGGGTGACGGTACTGAAACCAGCTCCACATACCCCCGGACCGTCGCCCTTCCAGCAGGGAGGACGGCGATATCGATAGACGCTGGCATCGATCACACCTGTGCTATACTTGATGACAGCAGCGCCGTCTGCTGGGGCCTCAACGAACAGGGTCAGCTAGGTGACGGCACCACCACCAACAGCACGACTCCAGTGCAAGTCTCAATGCCCGCAGGACTCGGAGTAGCGGAGATCTCAGCGGGTTTGAAACACACCTGCGCAGTAGCGACAAACGGATCCGTCTACTGCTGGGGCCACCACGTAGAAGGCGCCTTGGGAATAGGCGAGGACGTCGATAGCGACGTTCCAGCTTACGTCGACCTAGGCCTCGGAAGGCACGCACTGATGAGCGAGCGGGACGATGACGACGACGGGATCGTCAACATCTTTGACCCCTACCCAGAAGGATGCCCAGTCGGCTATTTCGCAACTGACGGAACCTGCTTGGAGGCCGAGCCCGGCCATTACGCAGACGGTGTCCACCCGTACGAGCAATTCCCCTGCGAACAAGGGACATTCCAGCCAAGCACAGGCCAGACATATTGCATAGATGCCAGTCCCGGGCACTTCGTCGCGGGTGCAGGCTCCCCCATCCAGAACCCCTGTGAGGCGGGGAGCTACCAGCCGGATTCAGGTCAGACCTCCTGCATCCTCGCGGATCCCGGGAACTACGTCTCAGAAGAAGGCTCGATCCGCCAGAACCAGTGCTCTTCTGGCACCTACCAGGGTGAGTCAGGAGGCTCAACATGCATGGACGCGAGCCCAGGCTACTTCGTGGGCTCCTTCGCAGCCGTGGAGCAGACCCCATGCCCCGCCGGCTCCTATCAGATGTTGACAGCCGCCACATCATGCTTCCAAGCAGGGCCCGGGTTCCACGTCCCATCCGAGGGAGACTCCCAACAGCACCCATGCACCCAGGGTACGTACTCCTCCCAGCAGGGACAGGCGAATTGCACGGAGGCTTCACCCGGCTTCTTCGTTGACGCAGTGCAACAGAACTCGCAGTCGCCGTGCCAGCCGGGTGAGTTCCAGAACTCCCCGGGCCAGGTCTCCTGCTTGGAGACGGATCCCGGACACTACACAGACTCGGAGGGGTCGTCTAATCAGACTCCCTGCGAAGCCGGGAGCTACCAGCCGGCCTCGGCCCAGACCTCGTGCATCCTTTCTGACCCCGGCTACTACTCGGTTGCAGGGGCAACGTCACAGTCCCAATGCGAGAACGGGACCTACTCCTCTGAGTCGGGCCAACCATCCTGCACTCCCGCCGAACCCGGCTTCTTCGTCGACTTGGACGGTGCCACTGGTGCTACGCCCTGCCCACCGGGCGAGTTCCAGTCCGAAGCGGGATCCTCGGGATGCGAATCCCCGCCACCCGGCCAAGTGGCTAGCCCGGACGGCTCGTCAACCTCGGCCTGCCCCCCAGGAAAGTACCAGCCAGGAGACCAAGTGAGCTGCATGGAAGCCTCCCCTGGTAACTACGTGAACCAGTCCGGCGCGTCTTCGCAGACCCAATGCGAAGCAGGGACGTTCCAAGCCCAACCAGGACAGGCTTCATGCGATCCCGCGTCCCCTGGAAGCTACGTAGACTCGATCGGATCAACCAGCCAGACCCCATGCCCCAAGGGCGCCTACCAGTCATTCGGGGGACAGCAATCCTGCTTTTCGGCCATGCCTGGGAACTACGTGCCGGAGGAAGGGGCCGTTTCCCAGACCACCTGCAAGGCCGGTAGCTACCAGCCAGACGAGGGTGCTGATAGCTGCATCCCCGCGTCCCCTGGAAGCTACGTCTCCTCTTCGGCAGCGATCTCGCAGAATCCATGCCAACCCGGAACATACCAACCGGCCGAGGGTACGGCCGGCTGCTTCCCAGCGGAATCGGGGAGCTTCGTTTCAGAGACCGGCGCAACCGAGCAATCATCGTGCCCATCCGGGACCGAGCAGGAACAGGGCGGGCAGACGGCATGCATCGACATCGAGAGGCCCCTGTGGATGTCCATACTGATGTTCGGGGTACCTGCTATCGTCCTCGGGACCATGGCCATGCTCTATGTGGCAAACAAGAAGAAATCCGCCGGTGGTAGCCGCGACAAGGCATACATGTACTCAGAGGACATCAGGAAGAAGTAGCATCCCTCGTAAGACACACCAGTTATGTGAAAGGCCCCCTAGGGGGGCCCATGAGGGATTACCCAGGCGACCGAGTAGACCTGCGGAGCGACACGGTCACACAACCGACGCCGCCAATGAGGGAGGCCATGTCAAAGGCCGCAGTCGGCGATGACGTCTGGGGAGACGACCCCACAGTGATACAACTCCAGGAGATGGTCGCCGGGATGCTCGGAAAGGAGGCAGCCCTATTCGTCCCCTCTGGAACCATGTCGAACAACATCGCAATAAAATCGCAAACGAACCACGGAGATGAGATAGTCACCCATCGCAAGAGCCACATCTACCTATGGGAATCAGGCGCGTATGCATCCCTGGCCGGATGCTCCATCTCGTTAGTGGACGGAGACTGGGGGCAGATGTCACCCGAGGGCGTCCAAAACGCGATTAGGAAGACCGCCGGCAGCAACTCCCATTTCCCCGATTGTAAATTGGTGTGCGCGGAGAACACCGCAAACGTCGGAGGCGGGTCGATCTACCAGCAGGAAGACCTGGACGGGATATGCAAAGTAGCCCATGAGAACGACTGCCGAGCTCACTTGGATGGTGCACGGCTGTTCAATGCCGTGATCGGCAGTGGCACGGACCCAGCTCGGATGGTCAGGGATTTCGATACCATCTCCGTTTGCCTTTCCAAGGGCCTAGGAGCCCCAGTCGGCTCGGTTCTAGTCGGAGACCGAGAAACGATCTCCAGATCTCACCGATGGAGGAAGACCTTCGGAGGGGGGATGAGGCAATCAGGGATACTCGCTGCGGCAGGGATTCATGCCTTGGAGAACAACATAGGACGACTCTCCGAGGACCACGTCCGGGCATCCAGGCTCGCAGAGGCAATCAGCGGAATGAGCTCCTTCTCGGTCGAACTGGAGGGAGTCCAATCCAACATGGTCTACGTGAAATGCGACGAAGGCAGCGCGAAGGAGGTGGCCAGCAGGCTGGCTAGCCGGGGGGTGGACGTGAGCGAGGAAACAGGCTCCATAGTCAGGGCGGTAACGCACCTCCACATCACTGACGAGGACATAGACAGGGCCATTGAGGCCTTCGAAGCCTCACAATGACCCGTAACCGTTCAATAACTCCCCCACCTCGAGAAGAGCATGAGGCGACTGTGGGCACTAGCTCTGGTAGCGCTCATCGTCATTCCAATCCAAGCCTCTGCCTCCACAGATAGCCTCTGGGACAAAGCCAGGATTACGGACGATTCGGGGACACTCTCGGGAACCATCGGGGGACTATCCATTGAACTCTCAAACACCACCAACGAGGAATCAACATCCGGGATACTAGATTTGCCGAGCATAGTGGAGGTCTACACAGCGACTTGGTGCTCCAACTGCGTCAAGACAGAAAAGGCCCTGGACGATGCTATCGGAGATCTCGAGGTTACCAGGATACACTACCACAGGCACCTCTACGAGACTCTGGACCCATTTGGCAGCAACTCGACCGACTCCAGGTGGGTCGAAACCTATGGGGCCGGGTCCCTACTCTCCACGGAGAGGTCAATCCCGGCATCCGACGGAGGGGTCATCAAAGTCCCCGGAACAGAAAGATCCGCCCCGAGCAAGGTCTTCGATGGGGAGAGGATGTATACGGGAATCAGCACCAAGTCAAACAGCCTGCTTACCGACTATTCAACCGCTCTGGCATTTGGCTCCACGCACCCCTTCGCATCAAACGGCTCAATCTCCCTAGAAGTGTCCGCCGCGAATCCTACTGCCGATCCCTTGGACTACGTCTTCCAGTGGGAGATCAGCCTCTGGTCCGAGGGAGATGCTCCATGGGAGGTGAACAGTTGGTTGATGTTCGTAGAGCATACTGCGCACTACCCAGAGGGTAGCAACGGCAAGGCGAACTACAGCCATGTCCTCCACGAGGCGGTCAACATATCCCCACCACTTGCAGGGAAACTCTCCATCGTGCCCCCAGAACCATGGGACGGCGATGACATGTCGGTAGTCCTAGTAGTCGACTGGGAAGCCCGAGGGTCCGCCAATGGTGCGAACTCCCTCCCAGCTCCGGGAGTAGCCACCCTATTGTGCATGCTTGCCGCTTTGGTACCTAGGCGCCAGAGGGATTCCGAGCCATTGCAATGAGCGCCAACAGTTGGGTTGAATAACCACCCCCGAGCATGGTCAATGCTCTGAGGTGACATGTTGGCGACAAGGGAACATTGTGTTACCAGCGAGAGGGTCCCAAGGGGACCAATGCCAGAGTGGCTCAGGGACCAGATCAAGCGCCAGTCTTTGGGCGAGCAAAGCACAGACACGAACCTACACGGGAGGGTACTGGTAGTCTATCCCACAGAGAAATCCAGGATGCAACTGCTCTCCTCAATAGGCCTCCGAGGAGCAGTGGACCGTACTCTGCACCACACGATCGAGTCCCTCATATCATCACTGGTCGCGGACCTCAGGATGCCTCGAGTACTCTCCAATGACGGCCCGTTGCTGTCTGTTATTCACAGCGAGTGCAGGAGGGAAGCGGCAAGACTCGGATTCCCGCTCATCAACCCATTGCCGGACATGAGGTGGGGGAAGGGAAAGACCGAGGCCCTAGCCGAACTCCACTACCAGCTTTCCATGGAGATGGCGGTCAGTAGGTGGCAAGGACCCGGGATGGTGACTTTCAGAAGGGTCATAGAACGCCTGGAGGAGAAACTACGATTCACCCACCCGGATATGGCAGTCGGCCGAATCATCGACTCATTGGAGAGTGGCATCACCCCATTCACGGTCTCTGACATAGATGGCATAATCATGCTTGACCACTCACCGACCCTATGTCGATCCCATACCGAGATGCTCCTATCCCTGTCGAAGCACAGCCCAATCCACCAACTCGCTCATCCTGGAAATTTCCGACTCGGGCATCACGGCAGCCTCCTCGTCGATGAGCACCCTGTCAAGGATCCGCATGACCTCCCGAACTGGGTCCCCGGTGGCAGGACTACTGCAAAGGCAGTTCCATCGGCAGTCACCAGGATCCTTCTCAGGAGGGAGGCCCACTCCTTCGACGTCACGACACGACTGGTCTCAGAGAGGCTCGCTAGGGGTGACTCGGAGATAATCATAATCGATCCCGCCGTCGAGAAAAACAGACACAGATGGGAGCAGCAACTCGGGGCAATCGGAATTTGCCTAGAGAGGAGGAGAGAACCACCCTCGTCCCACCCCATTGGGCACTGGATATTGCGACTCGCAAGTCTTGCTCATGGCCCTGATGCATTCTCGCTAGAGAATCTGAGGGCCCTTTCCCTGCAGAGCTCGATCACTCCGTTTGAGATTACTTCCGAGCACCCAAAAGACTCCGAGATTTCACCTTCCGCCGACTCCGAGCTACTAACAAAACTAGCGAGGAACGAACACGTCCTCGGAGGTCCAGGAGCTCTACTCAAGTGGATAGAGACCCTCTCGCGACCACCTTCCGACGAGAGGGACGGGCCATCAAAGGAAGCGGCACAATGGTGGCTTCTCTGCTTGGCCAATTCTCTTTTCCCCATCCTCCGGGCCCCGGATAGGGAACTGGTACGGGACCTCGGGCAGCCGATTGGTTGCTACACGGGCTCTGTGCTCCCCCTGCCGGACATCGCCCTGGACGGAGACCAATGGCTGAATAACACCCTGTCCCTAATCGACCTCGATTCTGAGATGCAGCTCTACCGGGGGCAGGGACTCTCCCCAGCGGCAGCAGTCCATGCACTGGTTAGCGACCGGGCGGTCCTGAGGGAGATGCAGCGAAGATCAGGACAGGGAGTCCCAACCCTTGGGTCCGATTGGGTGGAAGAACTAGCCTCAATAGCCGAGCAATCGTCTGCAGTCCCAGGTGGCCCGAACTTCTCCGGGAACGTCTCAGTGCTAAGTCCGAGCGAGGCTCTTGGATGCACCTCAGAACTGATTGTCATGGCGAACCTTTCCAGCTCCTCATGGGACCTAAGGGTCCCCAAGACGCCGTTCCTGGGTGAGGAGGAACGCCATTCCTTAGGCATCCTCAGGCCCGATGCCCCGATCAGGGATGCCAGGCACAGCCTGCAGCACATCCTGCATTCCTCGCCAGAAGTGATAATCCTCGATCCGAGCATGGATGAAACGGCCCCACCATCCGCACCAATCAGGGAATGGGCCAGCGACTCCGATGTCGAGGGAATCGAGGAGGGGGATTACCAGTTCTCCTTTGCATTCGTCTCCCCGAGGGATGCCAGGCAGGACGACGGCTTGCGAATCAGGGAGTCACGAGACCCATCCAAGCCCCCAATCAACCCTAGCGCGATCTCGATTCCAATCGACACACACGTCCAGAGGGACCGTGAAAGAAGACAGCCCTCAATCGCCGAGGAGGATGGGTATCTGCCGGAAGATGCTGGAGAGCACATATTCTCCCTCGAGGGACTAAAATTCCATGGAAGGAGCCCTCCCGGGGTCGAAAACCCCCGAACAAACCGGAGGTGGCCAGTCGTGGGGGGCCTATCAGGAGGGAAACCATCCCTCTCGATAGACCCGAGACCGCTAAACCCCTCCCCAACCGGATCATCAGTGACCGACTCCAGACACGGACACTCAGAGGGGATGTCACTGGATGTCCCCATCTGGTCGCCAACCAGACTCCAGACTTGGCTGAGGTGCCCTAGGAGTGGGTGGCTCTCGAGGGAACTGGATGCAGGCACGGAAGAACTGCAAGGCGAGGACATCGACAACAGGACCTATGGGGAACTGCTTCACAATGTCCATCACGACATCATCGCAAAAATCCTGGATTTCCCAACTAGCGAGGAACGAACCTTCGACGGTGAATCTGGGCATTCGAGCGTCGGGAAATCAGGCTTGAATCCGAACGAGATGATGAAGATAGCACTGGAGTCCCTCGATTCGAGGGCCCCTTGGCTGGAGAGATCAGACGCAGTCTCCACACAGCGCCTGAGGTCCTTGACCGGGATGTCAAGACAGGAGTGGAGCAACTGGCTCGCCGATCCTACCCCGACACCCCCTGCCGGTAGGGTGGGCAGCATCGTCTCAGCAGAACTGCAGATTGCCGACTCTGCTCCCATATCCATAGAGTGGATGATTGGGAAAGAAGGCTCAAACAACGTAGTCATCTCGCTCCCAAAGGAACTCTCCGGGTACGGTTATACCGAGCCCATCAAGGTCAGGGGGTGGGTAGATCGAGTAG
>Ga0208764_10000105_pt1 | contig 43940 bp, 52 predicted proteins | sample ETNtaG_18_FD_185762 | JGI IMG/M metagenome (GOLD analysis project Ga0208764, IMG submission 185762) | Marine microbial and viral communities from oxygen minimum zone, Eastern Pacific Ocean - ETNP201302SV91 (SPAdes) (version 2) | ecosystem: Environmental > Aquatic > Marine > Oceanic ... | reverse complement strand
TTTCTTGTCTTTGAAAAAGGACCCTCTGTTGATATGAAATTACAGTGGGCAACATACAGAGATGCTGCTGATCAATGTTCTCTTTCTCGTATTTGGGGAGGAATTCATCCTTATATAGATGATATCCCTGGCAGAATAATGGGTAAGACTATAGGTGAAGACGCTTTTGCAAAGGGGCAACTTTTATTTGAAGAGAAAAGTATTGTAACAGGAAATGAATTTATAGATAATATAGTATCTGTGTACCCTAATCCCTTACCTCCAAATAGAAATTTAATTGTACTAAACGAAACTTCTAAAAATATTGATAAAATAGAATTCTTTAATTTATCAGGTGAAATTATTTTTTCTAAGAATATTAATGATAACCATAAAAAAATTATATTAAAACTTAATAATTTAGCTGTTGGTATTCATTTACTTTTGATCCATTTTGAAGATGGCTCAGCAAGATCTACTAAAATTATTTTAAATGATGATTTCTAAAAACTATTCATTTCTTATTTTATTTCTAGTAATATCTTGCTCTAAAAAAAATAATTTCAGTCAGGTCTCAGTTGATTTGCCAGGTTACAATCATTCAAAATATCATGTGAACTTTAAAACAGACTTTAATACATCAACAAACATCTCATATTGGTTAGATCAAAATGAGGTTATTTCCTCTTTGACTTATCAGGGAGATTCTTTTGATATAGTATTACCTTATCTAAAACCATCATCCAATTATTTGTTTAAAATAAATGAATTTTCAAAATCAGAAAATATTAATTCTTCTATTTTATATTCATTTAAGACAAGAAGTCTACCAAATGTTTTTCCTTCTTTTGATTTAGTAAAAGACTCTTCATTTTCTTTTGATGGTTTTCTTTTGTTTAGAACTCAAGAAGATCCTGGTATTCAGTTTATGATGGATGATGATGGCGAAATTGTATGGTATAGTATTAGTGATTCAGTCTTATCTAGACCATTTAATATAGGATTAAAAAATACTTATATTTCCTTATCAAAGAGAAATATTATTAATGAAGTAAGCTTTGAAGGTGACACATTATTTTCAAAAATTTCTAACTCACATAGTTTTCACCATGATATTTTAAAATTTAGTGAAAACAAAAAATCATATTATGTTGGCCTTACATATGAATACTATAATTATTATAAAAATGGAATTGATTCCTTAATGGGTGATGGGATTGTTGTATATGATGAAAATGGTGAGAAAATATGGAGATGGAATATTTTTGATCATATAGAACCGGATAAAGAACAATATTTAATCCGTGATGATTGGAGTCATGGAAATGGAATTGATATAGATTCTGATGGGAATTATCTTATTTCATTTAGAAATTTTGATCAAATTTGGAAAATTAATTCTATTAGTGGAGATGTAATGTGGAGACTAGGAAAAGGAGGTGATTTTAATTTAGATAATAAAGATGTTTTCTATCAACAACATGCAATACATAAGGTTAACAAAAGTCAATATATGCTCTTTGATAATGGGTCGTCAGAATATAGGAAGTCATCACGAGCTCTTGTTTTCTCTTTAGATGAGATAAATAAAAAATTTAATCATGAAAAGAGTGTGTTCCTGCCAGACAACTTATTTACTTTCAAGCAGGGTAGTGTTTACTTAATTGATGATGAAAATTATCTTTTTTCAAGTTCAGTAAATAATAAAACAATAATATCTGATAGTTCAGGAAAAATTTTATGGAATTTATCAAGTGATCATTCATTTTATAGAGTATATTATATTGACAATAAAAAGTTATTGTAAATTTAATTCTACGTATTGTTTAGAGCTTCAAAAAGATTTTGATGAGTTATTTTAAATTATTCTTTACTTTTTTAAAAACAGGGACAATATCTTTCGGTGGTTATATGATGTTGATAGCTATGATTCAACATGAGTTCTCTGTCAGAAAAAAAATTTTAAGCAAAAAAAAAATACTAGATGCAATTACAATGGCAAGTTTTCTGCCTGGTCCAATGGCTATAAATGTTGCATCTTATATTGGGTTTCTAATTAGAGGATGGAAAGGAGCTGTTATATCATTTATTGGAGTTTTACTGCCTTCATTTATTATAATGGTGATATTTTCACATCTATATCTAAACTCTAGAAATATTCCTGGTTTTTCATCATTCTTTGATGGAGTAATGCCTGTTGTTGCAGCAGTTATTTTTTCTGTTGGATTTGGGTTTTATAAAGACTCAAAAGATAAAATATTTTCACTTCTACTTGTAATCTTAAGTTTTGCTCTGACCTCATTAATAAAAGGCTATATTTCAATCATTTTGCCATTGCTGATATGCGGTGGTCTTAACTTACTTTATAATGGAGATAAAATAAAAAAAATTACTAACCCCAAGAAAGCATTTATAAGGATAAAGGGAATTGTTATTGCTTCATTAATTATGATTCTACTATTTGTTTTTTTGAATAATGCGCCTATTAATTCCCTTAATTTTAATCTTTCAAAAGTTTTTGCTAATATCTCTCTCACATTATTTGGGGGAGGATATGTATTTATACCCTATCTAGATAAAATTATTGTTGAACAAATTGGTTGGCTTACAAAAAGAGAATTTATTGACTCCATCGCTATGGGTCAAATAACTCCAGGTCCTATTTTAATAACAGCAACTTTTATCGGATATAAGATTAATGGAATAACAGGAGCTTTTTTTTCAACACTTTCTATATTCTTACCCTCTTCTGTTGTAATTATTTTCTTTTCTAGGGTGTATTACTTCGTGAAAAAAAATAATACTGTGAAACTCATTATTAAAGGGTTTAAAATTGGCATAATAGGATTAATATATTATTCTGGTTATATAATTATGTTTAAACAATTAGAATCTTTTAATGTTTTAAGTATTTCTATATGTATATTTTCTTTTATTATTTTAAATAAAACTAAAATCCACCCATTGTTTTTAATTTTAATTTTTGGACTCTTAGGATACTTTTTAGAAATATAATCAATGAAATTTTTTCAAATAATTGGAACTCAAAGATCTGGATCTAATTTGTTTAGATTGATGCTAAATGAGTTTGAAAATGTTTTTGCTCCTCATCCTCCCCATTTACTTAATACATTTTATCCTTTGATAGATAAATACAATAATCTAGATAATAAGAAAAACACACAAAGATTGATTGATGATATGTTGAGATGGATCAAAAATAATCCAATTAAATGGAGCGATTTACCAACTCCTGAAAGAATCTTAAGCTCTATTGAGGATAGAAACCTTTTTGAAATATTTAGAGCAATATATACATATAATAATCCCACTTTTTGGTGCTGTAAAAGTCTCCAAAACTTTAAGTTCTATAATATTAAAGAATTTCAAAATTTGAATCCTATTTACGTATATATATATAGAGACGGGAGAGATGTTGCCTCTTCTTTTAAAAAAGCTCCAATTGGTGATAAGCACATATATTTTCTTGCAAAAAAATGGTATTCTGATCAGGTTATTTGTGATAATATAAAAAAAAATACACCTATTGAAAATTTTTTTTCTGTGAAGTATGAGGACTTACTTGAAGATCCAGCTATGGTTCTAAATAATCTTTGTATAAAGTATGATATTAAGTATAATAAAGATTTTTTAAACTTTTATTTATCTAATGAATCTAAGAAAGCTTCAGATTCTGGTGGATTATGGGAGAATTTATCAAAGCCGTTAATTAGGAATAATAAAGAAAAGTTCAAAAAAGAATTGAGCGAAAAGGAACTGTTAATTTTTGAGTCAATCAATAACAATATTTTAACTAAACTAGGTTATGATCTGGAAAATAATATTTCAAAATTAGACATCTCATTTACTCCTGATCAATTAAATAATTTTAAAGATCTAAATGAGGAACTTAAATCACTTATAATGTCTAATAATAATTTAGCTGAGATAGAATTGAGGGAAAAACAAAGAAATGAACTTTTAAAATCTATAGGTTAGCTCGACTTCAGTTCAAAATTTTTTCCATCAGATTCAAGGTAAGGAGAACCTGTCATCCACTCTCCACAATTAAAATAATAACAACCTTCAGGTAGTTTTTTCTTAGTTCTGACATGACTATGACCAAAAACAAAGACATCAATGTTATTTTCTTTTCTATATTCTATGCAATAATCTATAATTCTTTTATCATTTCTTTTTGCGTTTTCTGAAATATTCATCATTTTTTTTGAACCTGAGAGAAATTTTCCGAGAGGTATTCCAATGTCAGGGTGAATCCATCTGAATAAAAATTGACAGATTTTATTTTTAAAAATTAACTTTAGAAATTTAAAGCCTAAATCACCTTTTCCTATTCCATCACCATGGCCTACAAGAATGTTTTTTTTATTTAAAAGAAATTCTTGAGGTTTATTGTACACTTTTATTCCAAGTTCTTGAAAGTAGTTCAGAACCCACATATCACGATTACCTAAAAAATAATGAAAATTAACTCCTTGATCTATTAATTTAGAAATAGTAGAAAGAAATCTTAAATTTTCTTTAGGTATGACATTTCTATATTCAAACCAAAAATCAAAAACATCTCCCATCAGAAAAACTTCTTGAGCGTCTTTACTAATATTATTTAACCAGGAAATTATTTTTTTTTCTCTATTAGATGATGATTCTTTATTAGGTCTTCCTAGATGAAAGTCACCAGCAAAATATGCTTTATTCTTCTTCTTTAATTGAAGGTTGATCAGTTTCATTTTCTTTAATATCATTATTATCAACTTCTTTCTCAATTTCTAAAGTACTTTTAAATGGTCTTTTACCAATGAGTTCCTCAAGATCATTTTGAAATAAGATTTCTTTTTCAAGAAGTTTTTTTGCTATTTTCTCTAACTGCTCTTTCTTCTCTAATAGTAAATTTTTTGTTCTTTCGTATGCGTTGTCAACAATTCTTTTGACTTCAGAATCAATCTTTTCAGCTGTAGAATCAGAGTATGGTTTAGTAAAATTATAGTCAGACTGTTTAGAATCAAAAAATGAAATGTTACCTATATTTTTATTCATTCCATAAACGGAAACAATACTGTATGCCAATTTAGTTATTCTTTCCAAGTCACTTAATGCTCCAGTGGATATCTTACCAAAAACTATTTCTTCAGCTGCCCTTCCTCCTAGTGCCATACACATATCGTCTAATAACTGGTCGGTTTGATAGAGATATTGTTCTTTAGGAAGGTATTGAGCATAACCAAGAGCAGCTATTCCTCTTGGTACAATACTAACTTTCACTAATGGGTCAGCGTGTTCTAGATACCAACCGGCTACAGCATGGCCAGCCTCATGGTATGCAACTATTTTCTTTTCTTCTGGTGATATAATTTTATTTTTCTTTTCTAGGCCACCAATAACTCTATCAATTGCGTCTTGAAAATCTGACATTTCTATAGATGTTTTGTCCTTTCTTGCGGCAATTAATGCAGATTCATTACATACATTTGCAATTTCTGCTCCAGCGAATCCCGGAGTCTGAGCTGCTAAATTTTTGACATTTACATCAGCATTTAATTTTAAAGGTCTCACGTGAACTTTAAAAATTTCTTCTCTTCCCTTGAGGTCAGGTTTATCTATTGAAATTTGTCTGTCAAATCTTCCAGGTCTAAGTAATGCGGAATCTAAAACATCTGGCCTATTTGTCGCAGCTAAAATAATAACTCCAGAGTCAGTTGAAAATCCATCCATCTCAACTAATAATGAGTTAAGTGTATTTTCTCTTTCGTCATTTGAACCTGGCATTTGGCCTCTTCCTCTGCTTCTACCTATTGCATCAATTTCATCAATGAAAACAATACAAGGAGCTTTTTCTTTTGCTTTTTTAAATAAGTCTCTTACTCTAGCAGCACCAACACCAACAAACATTTCAACAAAATCAGATCCAGATAAGGAATAAAAAGGAACATGTGCTTCACCTGCAACGGCTTTAGCTAATAGTGTTTTTCCTGTACCTGGTGATCCAACAAGTATAGCTCCCTTAGGAATTTTCCCACCTAATTTTGTAAATTTCTTAGGATTTTTTAAGAATTCTACTATTTCTTTAACTTCTTCCTTAGCCTCGTCTAATCCTGCTACATCTTTAAAAGATAATTTTATTTTACTTTCTTTATCAAATAACGAAGCTTTTGACTTACTAATATTAAAAATTTGACCTCCCGGGCCTCCTCCTGTAGACATCCTTCTTAGTAAGAACCAAAAACCAATTAGAATTAATATTGTAAAACCCCAAGTTTGTAAAAAAGAATATATGTCTGTTCTTTTTTCGGTTAAATATTCTATTTCGTATGTATTTTCTTTTCCAAGTGAACTAATTAGGTCATCATATCTTTTTTCAAAAGATTCTATTGATGAGACTTCAAGCCTATAATGAGGGCCATATGTATTATTAAGTAAACTAGAAGACTCCAATTCATCTTTATAAGCTGAATTAAGTAGAGCTTCTTCTTTTAATGATATTTCAATTATTTCTTGATTTTTTATTACTACTATTTTTGATATATCATGGCTTCTAATCATTTTTTGGAATCGATTGTAATCGATAGTTATAGGGTTTGTGGAAAAAAAACTAAAAGAAAGATAGATGAATATAGAAATTAAAAACACAACCCATATCTGGTTATTGAAGTTGTTATTAATTAGTTTATTATTAGAGTTTTTTTTCATTTTTTTGATTTAAAATCTTTAATTATTCCATCTCCCCACAATGTTTCTAAGTTATATAAATTTCTTTTCTCCTCATCAAATACATGAGCAACAACATTTACAAAATCAATTAGCACCCATTCACTATTAACTTTACCTTCTTTTTTCCAAGGTCTCTCTTTGTATTTTTTATAAACATCAGCTTCAATTCCATCTGCAATTGAATCAACATGTGTGTTAGAGTTACCCGTAGCTAAAACGAAATAATCAGTAACTGAGTTTTTAATTTTTTTTAAATCAATTATTCTTATATCCTCTGCCTTTTTGTTTTCCATACAATCGGCGATGTAAGAGCTAAGTCTACTTGAATTTATATTTTGATTTAATTTCAATATATATTGCTAAATATTATATAATTATATGAGCAAAAAACCTGCCAAAAATCTATTTGAAGACAAAACTAATGTTTATGTGACAGAATGTCTCTCAACAAATGATTTTTTAATACAATTATTATTAAAAAATAAGATAAAAGAAGGCTCAATGGTTCGTGCTGATTTTCAGACAAAAGGTAAGGGCCAAAGAAACAATTCATGGGAATCTAAAAGAGGGAAAAATCTTCTTTTCTCTTTTGTTCTATTTCCTGAAATAAAATTATCTGATCAATTTTTACTTCATATTATTACTTCATTATCAATTTATAATGTTTTAAAAAAAATTGGCCTTAGTAATATCAAAATAAAATGGCCAAATGATATTTATATCAACAAGAAAAAAATATGTGGTATTCTAATCGAAAGTCAGATTTTTAAAAAGAAAATAAAAAGGTCAGTTATAGGAGTTGGTATTAATATTAATCAAAATCATTTTGGGGATATAAATGCCACTTCAGTTTTTAAAGAAGTGAATAAAAAAATGGATAGGAGTGAGATTTTAAGTTTATTTAAATCAAGCTTCAAAAAGGAATATTTTGAAATAAATACTGCAAAAAAAATATCGTATAAGGAAAAATTATATGGTTATAATGAACTCCTAAACTATAAATCTTTAAATAAAAGATTTTTAGGTAAAATTGTTGACGTAAAAGATGATGGCAAGATTTCGCTTATGGTTAATGATAAAATTAAAGATTTTGAGTTTGGTAGTATTGAGTTATTAATATAATTATTTCAAATTATACTAAAAGAAACTAATTTTAAGTATGTCAAAATATATAATACTTTCTGCACCATCTGGATCTGGGAAATCTACACTTGCCTCTTATCTGATTGAAAATATAAAATCTTTATCATTTTCTGTGTCTTCTACAACTCGAAAAATTAGAAAAAATGAAATTCATGGTATTAATTATTATTTTATCTCAAAAGATAAATTTAATAATCATATAAAAAATGGTGACTTTATTGAATGGGAACAAGTTTATAATGATGACTTTAAGGGAACACTAAAAAATGAAATAAAAAGGTTGTTAGATAATGATAAAAATATAGTATTTGATGTTGATGTAGTAGGTGGGTTAAATTTAAAAGAATATTTTGGAAGAGATTCTTTGTCAATTTTTATTGATGTTCCGAGTTCAAAAGATTTAAAGTCAAGACTTAATAAAAGGGGTACAGATTCTGAAAATAAAATTAAAGAAAGGCTTGAAAAGGCAAAAGTAGAAATATCTCAAAAAGATAGATTTGATGTAATTATTATGAATAGCGATATTAAAAAGGCGTGTAAAGATATTTTAGATGTAGTTATCAAATTTATATCTGTATGACAATTGGTTTATTTTTTGGCTCTTTTAACCCGATACACAATGGTCATATAGGTATTGCAAGAGAGGTTCTAAAACAATCAGATATTGATCATATTTGGATGGTCCTATCACCAAAAAGTCCAGATAAGGAAGAAGTGTTAAGTAAAGAAGATAGAAATGAGCTAATGAAATCAGCTTTAATATCTGAAAAAGAAATTACTGTCTCAACTATTGAGTTTGATATGAAAACACCTAATTACACGTATCAAACTTTAATTAAAATATCTAAGAGTTATCCCGATGATAAATTTATAATTATAATGGGTGAGGATAATTATAAAAATTTAAGTAAATGGAAAGAAAGTAATTATATATTAGATAACTATGAAATTTTAGTGTACCCTAGAAAATCTAAATCAAAAAATAAAAATTATTTTTCAGGAAGATTATTTAATATTTCATCATCTATGGTAAGAGAAAAAATTGCTAGAAAAGAAGACGTATCTAATCTAGTGCCAATAAATGTTATGAAAGAAATTTCAAAAAAAAATTATTATTCTAAATAGTAGTTATCTCTACTTCTTTGGATTTTATAATTTCATCTATTTTGTTGATTTTATTATTGGTTATTTTCTGAATCTCATTTTCTCCGTTGCTAATTGCATCTTCTGAGACTCCTTCATTGGATAGCTTTTTTACAAGTTCATTAGATTCTTTTCTGACTGACCTTATGCTTATCTTACCTTTCTCACCTTCACTTTTTATTTGTTTAACTAGAACTAATCTTCTCTCTTCTGTCAGAGGTGGTATATTAATTATAATATTCTCGCCATCATTTTGTGGGTTCAGACCCAAATCACTATTGACAATTGATTTTTCAATGTCTTGAATTATTGTTTTTTCCCATGGCTTAATAAAAAGAGTCCTGCTGTCTGGCGTTGTTATTGATGCAACTTGTAGAAGAGGCGTTGGTACACCATAGTACTCTACCATAATTCCATCAAGCATACTTGGTGTAGCTTTTCCAGCTCTAATTTTTTTTAATTCTGTTATTAAAAATTGAATGGATTTATCCATTCTCTCTTTGGTGTCTTCTAAAATTAAATCTATTTCTTCCATTATTTTAATAAATTAAAGTCCCAATTTTTTTTCCTTCTACCAACTTAATCAAGTTGCCTGGTTTATTCATATCAAATACTATAATAGGTAAATTATTTTCTTTACATAAAGTAAATGCAGTCATGTCCATAATTTTAAGATTTCTTTCGTAAGCTTCATCAAATGATATTTCATTAAATTTTACAGCGTCTTTAACCTTTTCAGGATCAGAGTCATATACTCCATCAACCCTAGTTCCTTTAAGTACGATGTTGGCTTCAATTTCTACAGCTCTAAGGCTAGCAGTAGAATCAGTGGTAAAATAAGGTTTGCCTAGTCCAGCTCCAAAAATTACGATTCTTCCTTTTTCTAAATGTCTTATAGCTCTTCTCCTTATAAATGGTTCGCACACTTGATCTATATTAAAACCTGACATTAGTCTGGTATCACATTCTAACTTTTCTAGGTGACTTTGTAATGCCATACTATTCATTAATGTGGCAAGCATCCCCATATAATCTCCCTGAACTCTATTAATTCCAGATTTTTCTGATTCAATGCCTCTGTAAATATTTCCTCCTCCTATTACTATGGCAATTTCAATTCCGTTATCATGAATATTTTTAATTTGTTGGGAGTATTTTTCTAAAAGAGAAGAGTCAATACCATAATTTTTCTCACCCATCAACGCCTCGCCACTTAACTTTAAGAGTATTCTTTTGTATTTCATTTTGTTAATTATAAATGTAAATATTAAATAATGAATTTTTATCTACTTCAATAAGTAATTTTTTAAAAATTTAATTTGTATTCAAAAATTTGTAATAAATAAAAAAGAATATAATTTTGCTGACCTTTGAGCTTAATAGGCAAAATATTGTAAATTTTAAGTATGGGGGGATACCAAAGCGGCCAACTGGGGCAGACTGTAAATCTGTTGACTTATGTCTTCGCAGGTTCGAATCCTGCTCCCCCCACTTTTTTACAATAAATAAGCGGGCGTAGCTCAGTTGGTAGAGCGACAGCCTTCCAAGCTGTAGGTCGAGGGTTCGAATCTCTTCGCCCGCTCTTATGCCGATGTAGCTCAGAGGTAGAGCACTTCCTTGGTAAGGAAGAGGTCACGGGTTCAATTCCCGTCATCGGCTCGAAAAAAATGTTAAAAATTGTATTATTATATAAATAAGTTAAATTTGAGTTAAATTTTAAAATTATGGCAAAAGAATCCTTTGATAGATCGAAACCCCATGTAAATATTGGGACAGTAGGTCACGTTGATCATGGTAAAACAACTCTTACAGCTGCTATTACTAAAGTCCTTGCGGATAAAGGTTTAGCAGAGAAGAGAGATTTTGAACAAATTGATAATGCTCCCGAAGAAAAAGAAAGGGGTATTACTATTAATACTGCGCATGTTGAATATCAAACTGATAATAGACATTACGCTCATGTTGATTGTCCTGGTCACGCAGATTATGTAAAAAATATGGTAACTGGTGCAGCACAGATGGATGGAGGAATCCTAGTTGTGGCTGGAACTGATGGACCAATGCCTCAGACAAGAGAGCATATCCTTTTAGCTAGACAGGTAGGAGTTCCTGCTTTAGTTGTATTCATTAATAAGGTAGACCTTGTTGATGACGCTGAACTTTTGGAGTTAGTTGAAATGGAAATAAGAGAACTTTTAAGTTTCTATAAATTCCCTGGTGATGATATTCCTATAGTTCAAGGTTCTGCATTGGGAGCACTTAACGGTGAAGCTAAATGGGTTGATAAAATCATGGAACTAATGGATCAAGTTGATTCTTATATTCCTGAGCCTACTAGAGAGACTGATAAAGATTTTTTAATGCCTGTTGAAGATGTATTTTCTATTACTGGTAGAGGTACTGTAGCAACAGGAAGAATTGAAAGAGGTATAGTAAATACTAGTGATTCTGTTGATATTATTGGTATGGGTGCTGAAGATTTAAAATCAACTATAACAGGAGTTGAAATGTTTAGAAAGATTTTAGATAAAGGTCAGGCTGGAGATAATGCGGGTCTTCTTCTTAGAGGTATCGAGAAAACAGATATCAAAAGAGGAATGATTATATGTAAACCAGGTTCTGTAACACCTCATGCTCATTTTAAGGCTGAAGTTTATGTGTTATCTAAAGAAGAGGGTGGAAGACATACGCCTTTCTTTAATAAGTATAGACCTCAATTCTATATGAGAACAACTGATGTTACTGGTGAAATTATGTTACCAGATAAGGTTGAGATGGTAATGCCTGGAGATAACTTAACTATCGAAGTTAAATTGATTAATAAAGTTGCTCTTGAGCAAGGACTAAGATTTGCTATTAGAGAGGGTGGAAGAACAGTTGGAGCAGGTCAGGTAACAGAAATTTTAGACTAAAATTTTATAAAACTTTTTTTAACTAATTATTTAACTTATTTATTTGTTAAATAATAACAATTATTCTAAATTTGCAGGCCGTTGGCCTGCATTTTAGTATACGGGTGTAGCTCAATTGGTAGAGTAGCGGTCTCCAAAACCGTTGGTTGGGTGTTCGAGTCACTCCACCCGTGCTTGGCCGTTTTAATTTTTTTGGTATGAATAAATTAATTGTTTTAATCTCTGAATCTTATCAAGAAATGGTAAATAAAGTTACCTGGCCATCGATTAACAGTCTACAAAGCAGTTCTGTTTTGGTGTTAGTTGCATCCTTAATATTTGCCCTTTTCATCGGTATTATTGATTTAGGATTTGAAAACGTTATGTCTCTTTTTTACGAGAATTTTTAAAATATAAAAATATATAGATGAGTTTAAATTGGTATGTATTGAGGGCTATAAGTGGAAAAGAAAATAAGATAAAAACTTATTTAGAGAAGGAGATAACAAGAAATGAACTAGAAAAATTTATTCCTGAGGTAATGATACCATATGAAAAAGTATATGTGATGCGAGGCGGAAAGAAAAAAATTAAAGAAAAAAATTATTTCCCCGGATATGTATTGGTGTCTGCAGATTTCTCTCACGGAGAAGTACAACATGTCATTAAAAATGTTCCCGGTGTAATAGGTTTTCTTGGTTCGGGTTCTGGTGCTTCAAGAGTTCCAATTCCATTAAGAGAAGCAGAAATAAATAGAATATTTGGAAAATTTGATGAGACTAATAGTGAAGACGAAACTATGATGACACCATTTGTAGTTGGTGAGGATGTGAAAGTTATGGACGGTCCTTTTAGTGGATTTACTGGATCAATCGCTCAAGTTTTTGAAGATAGAAAAAAAGTGAATGTTACAGTTAAAATTTTTGGTAGAAATACACCTGTAGAACTTAATTATTATCAGGTTGAAAAATCAAGTTAAATAATATGGCAAAACAAATAGACGGATATTTAAAATTACAAGTGAGAGGTGGTCAGGCTAATCCTGCTCCTCCTGTTGGTCCTGCCCTGGGTAGTAAGGGTGTAAATATTATGGAGTTTTGTAATCAGTTCAATGCAAGAACAGATGATAGAAAGGGACAGGTATTGCCAGTTGTAATAACTATATATAAAGATAAATCTTTTGATTTCGTAATTAAAACACCGCCTGCTGCTGTATTAATTTTGCAGGCTGCCAATAAAAAGAAAGGTTCTGATCAACCAAATTTGAATAAGGTTGCATCGATTTCTTGGGATCAGGTAAAGGACATTGCTGAAACAAAAATGAAAGATTTAAATGCTTTTAAAATTGGTTCTGCTATGAAAATGGTAGCTGGCACAGCTAGAAGCATGGGAGTTAGAGTAAAGGGAACATTTCCAGAAAATTTAAATTAAATGGGTAGACTAACAAAAAATAAAAAAGAGGTACAAGGCAAGTATGATGTGGAAAAACATTACACTGTGGAAGAAGCATCTAAAATTGTGAAAGACATATCAACAACAAAATTTGATGCATCAATCGATCTAGACATAAGGCTTGGGGTTGATCCAAAAAAAGCTGATCAAATGGTAAGAGGGAATGTTACTCTTCCTCATGGAACTGGAAAAACAATTAAAGTTTTAGCATTGTGTTCCCCAGATAAAGAAGAAGAGGCAAAAAAAGCAGGTGCAGATCATGTAGGTCTTGATAAATACATAAAAAAAATTGGTGAAGGATGGACAGATATTGATGTAATAATAACTATGCCAGCCCTAATGGCAAAACTTGGCAAACTAGGTAAGGTGTTAGGACCGAGGGGATTAATGCCTAATCCAAAATCAGGTACAGTTACTAATGATATTGGGAAAGCTATTCAAGATGTTAAAAAAGGAAAAATTGATTTTAAAGTTGACAAGGCTGGTATAATTCATGCTTCAGTTGCAAAAGTATCATTCGAGCCAAAGAAGATTCAAGAAAATACTATGGAGTTGTTAAATACTGTAATGAAATTAAAACCTTCTTCATCGAAGGGTATTTATTTTAAAAGCGTTAATCTTTCTAGCACAATGAGTACTTCTATTAAGATTGATAGTTCTATGTTAATGAGTTAAAATGAGAAAAGAAAATAAAGTAGAGTTAGTAAAAGGTTTAACAGAAAAGTTCAAAGAAAATAATATTTTCTATTTACTTGATGCTTCTGGGTTAACTGTAGACCAGGTAAATTCTTTTAGAAAAAAATGCTTCAAGCAAGATGTTGAATATAAGGTTGTAAAGAATACTTTTATAAAAAAAGCTCTTGAAAATCAAGAAGAAGATTATTCTGAAATAATAAATGGTGACTCATTAAAAGGATTCTCTGGTTTATTATTTGCTAATCAAACTCCTAGCGGACCAGCTAAGGTTTTAAAAGATTTTAGAAAATCTCTAGATTCTGATCATCCTACATTAAAGGCTGCTTCAATTGAATCTGATATTTTCTTAGGAGATAAAAATTTAGATTCGTTATCTAAGTTGAAAGGAAAAGAAGAAATTATTGGAGATATAGTATTGCTACTTCAGTCTCCAGCTAAAAATATTATTTCATTACTTAAAAGTTCTGAAAATAAAATTTCAGGTGTTGTTAAGGCACTTGAGAACAAATAAGAATAGTGTATAAACTTTAAATTAAATTAAAATGGCAGATATTAAGAAGATAGCTAAAGATCTTGTAAACCTTTCGGTTAAAGATGTAAGTGAATTAGCTAATATATTAAAAGACGAATATGGTATTGAACCAGCAGCAGCAGCAACTGTAGTAGCAGGTGCAGCAGCAGGAGGTGCAGCAGACGCTGGAGCAGCTGAAGAAAAATCAAGTTTTGATATTATGTTAAAATCAGCTGGAGCATCGAAGTTAGCTGTAGTTAAATTAGTAAAAGAAATTACTGGACTTGGGCTAAAAGACGCTAAAGATATGGTTGATGGAGCTCCAAAAGCAATTAAGGAAGGTGTTCCAAAAGATGAAGCTGAGTCAGCTAAAAAACAGCTAGAAGAAGCTGGGGCTGAGGTTGAATTAAGCTAATTATCATTTAATACTTTTTATTCCCACACAAAAAAGTGTGTGGGATATTTATAACTTAAAAATATAATCAATTGAAAATATCATCTAATAGAATAGACTTTTCTAAATTAAAAAATACAGTCGACTACCCAGACTTTCTGGATGTACAATTACAATCATACAAAGACTTTTTTCAACTTGAGACTCCTCCTGAGAAAAGAGATAATGAAGGTCTTTTTAAGGTTTTTATAGAAAACTTCCCAATATCTGACTCTAGAGAAAATTTTGTCTTGGAATTTATTGACTATACTGTTGATCCACCTAAATATTCAGTTGGAGAATGTATAGATAGAGGTCTTACATATTCTCTCCCATTAAAAGCTAAGTTAAGATTGATCTGTAATGATGAAGATAATGATGATTTTGAAACAATAGAACAAGAAGTATTTTTAGGTAATATTCCTTACATGACTAATAAAGGATCTTTTGTAATAAATGGTGCAGAAAGAGTCATTGTATCTCAGTTACATAGATCTCCTGGTGTATTTTTTGCTCAAAGTAAACACACAAATGGTACGCCGTTGTACTCTGCAAGAATTATTCCATTTAGAGGTTCTTGGATTGAGTTTGCTACGGATGTGAATAATGTGATGTATGCATATATAGATAGAAAAAAGAAGTTTCCAATAACTACTCTACTTAGAGCTATTGGATTTGGTTCTGATAAAGATATTTTAGATATATTTAAATTATCTGAAGAAGTTGAAGCTAAAAAAACCACTCTAAAAAAAGCCTTAGGGAGAAAGCTTGCTGCAAGGGTTCTAAAGACTTGGGTTGAGGATTTTGTTGATGAGGACACAGGAGAAGTGATTTCAGTTGATAGAAATGAATTAATCTTAGATAGAGATCACATCCTTGAAGAAGAAGATATTGATATAATAATTGAATCAGAAGCTCCTTATGTTACCATACATAGAGAAGATATTAATGCAGGTGAATTTGCCATTATTTATAATACATTAAAAAAAGATGTCTCAAACTCTGAAAAAGAAGCTTTAGAGGAGATATATAGACAGCTTAGAAATACTGAAGCTCCTGATGAACAAACTGCTAGAGATATTATTCAAAATTTATTCTTTAGTGATAAGAGATATGATTTAGGTGAAGTTGGTAGATATAGAATTAATAAAAAGTTAAATATTGATACTGATTATAATGTAAGAGTCCTAACTAACGAAGACATTATATTAATTGTTAAATATCTCATAACATTAATAAATGCAAAGACAGTTGTTGATGATATAGATCATTTAAGTAACAGAAGAGTTAGAACGGTAGGTGAACAGCTTTATTCTCAGTTTGGTGTTGGATTAGCTAGAATGTCTAGAACAATAAAAGAGAGAATGAATGTAAGGGATAATGAAGATTTTAAACCTGTTGATTTAATTAATGCTAGAACTTTAACTTCTGTAATTAATTCATTTTTTGGAACTAATCAGTTATCTCAATTCATGGATCAAACAAATCCATTAGCTGAAATTACTCATAAAAGAAGAATGTCAGCTCTTGGGCCTGGTGGTTTATCTAGAGAAAGAGCTGGTTTTGAAGTCAGAGATGTGCATTACACTCACTACGGAAGGTTGTGCACAATTGAAACTCCAGAAGGTCCAAATATTGGTCTTATTTCATCATTATGTGTTCACGCTAAGGTGAATAATATGGGATTCATTGAAACTCCTTACAGGGAAGTCTCTAATGGAAAAGTTAATATGACTGGTAAAATAAGTTATTTAACTGCTGAAGAAGAAGATGAATCTTACATTGCTCAGGCTAATGTACCATTAAAAACAAATGGTGAGTTTGTCGAAAATACTGTTAAGGCTAGATATGAGGGAGATTTTCCTTTGGCAAAAAACAAGGAATTAAAGTATATGGATGTAGCTCCTAATCAAATTGTTTCAGTTGCTGCTTCGCTAATTCCTTTTCTTGAACATGATGATGCCAACAGAGCATTAATGGGTTCCAATATGATGAGACAGGCAGTACCACTAATGAGACCAGATTCTCCGATTGTAGGAACTGGAATGGAGTACAGAGTAGCTAAAGATTCTAGATCTACAATAGTTGCAGAAGGTAAGGGAACGGTTTCTTATGTTGATTCTAACAAGATAGAAATAAAATATGATTTAGATGCTAATGAAAAATTAATTTCTTTTGATGAGAATTCTAAAACATATGATCTTATAAAATTTAGGAGAACCAACCAAGACACCTGTGTTAATTTAACTCCAACTGTTAAATCAGGAGAAAAAGTTAAAAAAGGTCAAGTTATATGTGAAGGCTTCGCAACTCAAGACGGTGAGCTTGCTTTAGGTAGAAATTTAAAAGTTGCTTTTATGCCATGGAAAGGGTATAACTTTGAAGATGCAATTGTAATATCTGAAAAAGTTGTAAAAGAAGATGTTTTCACATCTCTACATATTGAAGAATTTAAACTTGAGGTAAGAGATACAAAAAGAGGTGAAGAAGAGTTTACTAATGAAATTCCAAATGTTAGTGATGAGGCAATTAAAGATTTAGATGAGAATGGTGTTATTAGGGTTGGAGCTAAAGTTACAGAGGGGGATATTTTAATTGGTAAAATAACTCCGAAGGGTGAAACGGATCCAACACCAGAGGAAAGACTTTTAAGAGCAATCTTTGGAGATAAAGCTGGTGATGTTAAAGATGCTTCATTAAAAGCGCCGCCTTCTTTAAATGGAGTTGTGGTTGACACAAAACTTTTTACTAGACAGAGGAAAGATAAAGAATCTAAGAAATTAGCAAAGAAACAAATTGAGTTATTAAAAGCTGATTATGGAAAGTCACTTGTAGAACTTAAAGAGAAGTTAATCTTTAAATTTGATAAGTTGTTAAAAAACAAAAAGTGTAATGGGATAAGTCATAAGTATGGAGATCAACTTGTAAAGGCAGGTGTTAAGTTTAGTAGAAAAATGATAGAGGATAAGTTATTTCCAAAGAAGAATATATATTATGATATAAACAGCTTAAATGTTCCTGAAGAATCTAGTCTTATTCAGGATGTTGTTCTAGAGGAATGGACTGATGATAAAAAAATAAATGATTCGGTGTCTAGGGCTGTAAAAAATTATGTTATAAAAAGAAATGATTTAGCTTCAGGATATAAGAAAGAAAAATTTTCACTTGAAGTTGGTGATGAGTTAGCGCCTGGCATAGTACAGATGGCCAAAGTATATGTTGCTAAGAAAAGAAAATTAAAAGTTGGTGATAAAATGGCAGGGAGGCATGGTAACAAAGGAGTTGTTGCTAGAATTGTAAAAGAAGAGGACATGCCGTTCCTAGAAGATGGTTCAACTGTTGATATAGTTCTTAATCCATTAGGTGTTCCATCTAGGATGAATATAGGTCAGCTTTATGAGACTGCACTAGGTTGGGCCGGATTAAAACTCAACAAAAAGTATAGAACCCCAATATTTGATGGAGCTACTGCTGATGAGGTAAGTAAAGAGATTGACAAAGCAGGACTTCCTTCTTTTGGGCGAACTCATCTATATGATGGTTCTACCGGAAAAAGATTTGACCAACAAGTTACTGTTGGTGTAATATATATGCTTAAGTTAGGTCATTTGATTGATGACAAAATGCATTCAAGATCTATTGGGCCTTATTCTTTAATTACACAACAACCTCTTGGAGGTAAAGCTCAATTTGGTGGGCAACGTTTTGGAGAAATGGAAGTTTGGGCTTTAGAGGCATTTGGCGCTTCTCATGTACTCCAAGAAATATTAACTATTAAATCTGATGATATAGTAGGTAGAGCAAGAGCTTATGAAGCTATTGTTAAAGGTGAAAATATGCAGACCCCAGGTATTCCTGAATCATTTAATGTATTGGTTCATGAACTAAGAGGTTTGGCATTAGAAATTACAATGAAATAAAAATTTTAATAAACAGTTTATGATATCTAACAAAATCAATAAATCGACTAACTTCTCAAAAATCATAGTAAGTTTAGCTTCTCCGGAATCTATACTTGAAAATTCTTTTGGTGAAGTAACAGCTCCTGAAACTATTAATTATAGGACTTTTAAACCAGAAATGGGTGGTCTCTTTTGTGAGAGAACTTTTGGGCCTGTAAAAGATTGGGAATGTCATTGTGGAAAATACAAGAGAATAAGGTATAAAGGTATTATATGTGATAGGTGTGGTGTTGAAGTAACAGAGAAGAAAGTTAGAAGAGAGAGAATGGGTCACATCGAGCTAGTTGTACCTGTTGCTCATATCTGGTATTTTAGAACTTTACCTAATAAGATTGGATACATGCTAGGAGTTCCTGCTAAGAAACTTAATCAAGTTGTTTATTATGAGAGATATGTTGTTATAAATCCTGGTGTAAAAGAAGAAGATGGATGTCAGAAGATGGATTTATTAACTGAAGAAGAATATCTAAATATTGTAGATTCGCTTCCGAAAGATAATTATTTATTACCTAATGATGATCCTAATAAATTCATCGCAAAGATGGGTGCACAAGCTATAAGTGAACTTTTATCTCAAATAGATCTTGACTCTTTATCTGTTGATCTTAGATATAAAGCTGCAAATGAGACATCTCAACAAAGGAAAGCAGAAGCTCTTAAAAGGCTTAGGGTAATTGAGTCTTTCAGAGATTCTAGAGAGAATATAGATAATAAGCCTGAGTGGATGATTGTGAAGATGATTCCAGTTATTCCACCTGAGTTAAGGCCACTTGTACCATTAGATGGAGGTAGATTTGCTACATCAGATCTTAATGATTTATATAGAAGAGTAATAATAAGAAACAATAGACTTAAAAGGTTACTTGAAATCAGAGCTCCTGAGGTTATACTTAGAAATGAGAAAAGAATGCTCCAAGAAGCTGTAGATTCTTTATTTGATAATTCAAGGAGGATTAATGCAGTCAGAGCAGATGGTAATAGATCCTTAAAGTCTTTAACTGATATGCTTAAAGGAAAGCAGGGTAGGTTTAGACAAAATCTTTTAGGTAAAAGAGTTGATTATTCTGGAAGGTCTGTAATTGTTGTTGGACCAAAACTCAAAATGCATGAATGTGGTCTTCCAAAAGATATGGCCGCAGAATTGTTTAAACCCTTTATAATAAGAAAGCTAATCGAGAGGGGTATCGTTAAGACGGTTAAGTCTGCAAAAAAACTTGTTGACAAAAAAGAGCCAGTAATTTGGGATATTTTAGAAAACGTTTTAGTAGGTCATCCTGTTCTACTAAATAGAGCTCCTACTCTTCATAGATTAGGAATTCAAGCCTTTCAACCAAAATTAATTGAAGGTAAAGCTATAGAGCTACATCCGCTAGCTTGTACTGCTTTCAATGCTGACTTTGATGGTGACCAGATGGCTGTTCATGTTCCTTTAGGCCATGAGGCAGTTATTGAAGCTTCTCTTTTGATGCTAGGATCTAACAATATACTTAATCCTGCTAATGGTGCTCCAATTACTGTTCCATCTCAGGATATGGTATTAGGTTTATATTATGTGTCTAAAGGAAGAAAATCAACTAAAGACCACCCTCTTAAAGGTGAAGGTCTTATTTTTTCTAGTTCAAGGGAGGTTATTATTGCTTTTAATGAAGATAAATTAGATAAAAACGCATACATTAAGATTAGAACTGATGTGAGATCAGCAGATGGAACTTTAGATAATAAAGTGATTGAAACTGTTGCCGGAAGAGTTTTATTTAATAATTTGATTCCTAAGGAAGTAGGATATATCGATGAACTACTCACAAAAAAGAAATTACAACAGATAATTTCAACAGTATATAAGGTATGTGGAATATCTAGAACAGCTAATTTCCTCGATGATATCAAAGAGCTTGGTTTCAAAATGGCATATGAAGGTGGTTTGTCTATGGGATTAGGAGATATTCAAATTCCTGATGCTAAACAATCTTTAGTAGATTCAGCTAAGAAAGAAGTCAAATCTGTATGGGATAATTATTACATGGGACTCATAACAGATAATGAAAGATATAATCAGGTTATTGATATATGGACTAGATCAAATACTAGACTTACTACAACACTGATGAATCAACTTGAGAATAATGATCAAGGTTTTAATCCAATTTACATGATGATGGATTCAGGAGCAAGAGGATCAAGGGAACAGATAAGACAGTTAGGTGGTATGAGAGGATTGATGGCTAAGCCACAGAAAAATTTATCAGGATCTGTTGGAGAAATTATTGAAAATCCAATTCTTTCAAATTTCAAAGAAGGTCTTGATGTAATTGAGTATTTTATTTCAACTCACGGTGCAAGAAAAGGACTAGCCGATACTGCTCTTAAGACTGCTGATGCAGGTTATTTGACGAGAAGATTGGTTGATGTAGCTCAGGATGTCATTATCAATGAGAGAGATTGTGGTACATTAAGAGGTGTTACAGTAAGTGCATTAAAAGATAATGAAGATATAGTAGAACCATTATCAGAAAGAATACTTGGAAGGGTTACTGTACATGATGTATACGATCCAATTTCAAATGATCTTATTATCGAATCTGGAGAAGAAATAGATGAGATTATAGCTCAAACTATTGACCAGACTAGTATCGAAGAAATAGAAATAAGATCAGTACTTACTTGTGAGACAACAAGGGGTGCTTGTGCTAAATGTTATGGTAGAAATTTAGCTAATGGTCAGATGGTAAATACTGGAGAAGCTGTAGGAGTAATTGCTGCTCAGTCAATTGGTGAGCCTGGAACACAGCTTACATTGAGGACATTCCACGTAGGTGGAACGGCATCTAATATAGCTATAGATGCAAATGTTAAAGCTAAGTTTGATGGTAAAATTGTTTTTGATGGTATTAGATTTGTATCTACAAAGGATGGTGAAGGAAACAAAGCAGAGGTAGTAATGGCTAGAAGTGGCGAGCTTAGGTTAGTTAATGATAAAGGTATAACGCTTATTTCTAATAATGTTCCTTATGGGTCATACTTAAAGGTAAAGGACGGTCAGAAAGTAACTAAAGGAGACATTCTATGTAATTGGGATCCTTATAATGCTGTTATTTTATCTGAACTTAAGGGTAAAATTGATTTTGAATCAATTGAAGAAGGTATTACTTTCAAAGAAGAATTTGATGAGCAAACTGGACACAAAGAGAAGGTTATTGTAGAGTGTAGAGATAAGACTAAAAACCCCGCAATAGTTGTTAAATCTAAGGATGGGGAAAAAGCATATAATATTCCTGTAGGAGCTCACCTTTCAGTTGAAAAGGGAGGTTCTGTAAATCCTGGAACTATTTTATCAAAAATACCAAGAATTATTGGGCAGTCTAGAGATATTACGGGAGGTCTTCCTAGAGTAACCGAGTTATTCGAAGCAAGAAATCCATCAAATCCTGCTGTTGTTAGTGAAATTGATGGAGTTGTATCTTATGGAGGAATAAAGAGAGGAAATAGAGAAATCTTTATTGAGTCTAAAGATGGTACTAAGAAAAAATATTTAGTTTCATTATCAAAACATATTTTAGTTCAAGATAATGACTATGTTAAAGCAGGGTCTCCATTATCTGATGGAGCAATAACACCTGCTGATATTTTATCAATTAAAGGACCAACTGAAGTTCAGGATTATTTAGTTAATGAAATTCAAGAAGTTTATAGATTACAAGGTGTTAAAATTAATGATAAACACATAGAAGTCATTGTTAGACAAATGATGCAAAAAGTAATTATCATTGATCCAGGAGATACTAGCTTCTTACAAGATGAAAAAGTTGATAAACTTGTATTTAATAATGTAAATGATAATATTTTTGAACAAAAGGTTGTAATTAATCCTGGTGATTCTTCAGCATTTAAAGAGAGTCAAATAATTTCATCTAGAGAATTGAGAGACGAAAATTCTTCTCTGAGAAGAAATGATAAGAAAATAGTTGAAGTCAGAAATGCAGATGCAGCAGTTTCTAGACCTTCTCTGCAAGGAATTACTAGAGCATCTTTAGGTACGGAAAGCTTTATATCTGCCGCCTCTTTCCAAGAAACTACAAAAGTTTTAAGTGAAGCTTCTATCAGAGGTAAAGTTGATGATTTAAGGGGACTTAAAGAAAATGTAATCGTGGGTCATTTAATACCTGCAGGTACAGGATTAAAGGAGTATACTGATATGATTGTAGGTTCTGAGAGGGAGTATGATGCATTAATGACAAAATCTAAAGAAGATGTTGTGATTGATGAATCTGTAAATGCTGATTTGCTTGAAGAAAATAAACAGGATAAAAAATGAATCAAAAACAAAATCAGATAAACATCGAGTTGTCAGATGAAATATCTAAAGGGAAATATGCAAATTTAGCTATGATAGCTCATTCAAGTAGTGAGTTTGTTATTGATTTTATTCAGCTTATGCCTGGGGTACCAAAGGCTAAAGTAAATTCTAGAATTATTATTACACCTGAGCATGCAAAAAAATTTTCTATTGCTTTAAATGATAATATTTCAAAGTATGAGCAAAAATATGATGAAATTAAGGATTTTAACGAATTGCCTAAATTTCCATTAGATATTAATAGTCAACCAAACAAATAATTTATATAGCTAGAAAGACATAAAAAATTTTGTTTAAGACGTATGAATTTCTATTTTTGCGTCGCATTTAAATAATATTATGCCAACGATACAACAATTAGTAAGAAAAGGAAGAAAGAAGCTTAAGTCTAAATCAAAGTCTCCTGCTTTAGACTCATGTCCTCAAAAAAGGGGTGTATGTACAAGAGTATATACAACTACTCCTAAGAAGCCAAACTCAGCTATGAGAAAAGTTGCAAGAGTTAGATTATCTCATGGTAAAGAAGTTAATGCTTACATTCCAGGGGAGGGTCACAACTTGCAGGAACACTCTATAGTATTAATAAGAGGTGGTAGAGTGAAAGATTTACCAGGTGTAAGATATCATGTTATAAGAGGTACATTGGATACTGGAGGTGTTGATGATAGAACTCAGAGAAGATCTAAGTATGGTGCTAAAAGACCAAAAGCAAAGAAATAGTAAATGAGAAAATCTAAACCTAAGAAAAGATATTTTTTACCTGATCCTATATATAAGGATACCCTAGTTACCCAGTTTGTTAATAATTTAATGCATGACGGAAAAAAGAGTGTTTCTTATGCAATTTTTTACGATTCACTAAAGATAGTTGAAGATAAAACTAAGGAAAAAGGCCTCGAATTATGGAAAAAAGCTCTCAATAATGTTATGCCTTCAGTTGAGGTTAAAAGTAGGAGAGTTGGAGGTGCTAACTTCCAAGTACCTATTGAAGTAAGGCCAAATAGAAAAATAACTTTAAGTCAAAAATGGTTAATTCAGTATGCTAGAAGTAGAAATGAAAAGTCTATGGTAGAAAGGCTTGCCAATGAAATTATTGCAGCATCTAAAGGCGAAGGCGGTGCTGTTAAAAAGAAAGATGACACTCATAGAATGGCTGAGGCAAATAAGGCATTCTCTCATTTTAGGTTTTAATTTTATATAATGGCAGGAATTAAAGATTTAAATTATCTTAGAAACATCGGAATCATGGCTCACATTGATGCCGGTAAAACTACTACGACAGAAAGAATATTATATTACACAGGCTTAAGTCATAAAATTGGTGAAGTTCATGATGGTGCAGCAACTATGGACTGGATGGAGCAAGAACAAGAAAGAGGAATTACAATTACTTCAGCTGCAACTACTACATATTGGAAGTATCCTACAAAACAAGGAAAGCTTATAGATAACACAAGTGACTTTAGAGTAAATATTATAGATACTCCTGGTCACGTTGACTTTACTGTTGAGGTAGAAAGATCACTTAGAGTTCTTGATGGTGCAGTTGCATTATTTTGTGCTGTTTCAGGTGTTGAGCCTCAGTCTGAAACTGTATGGAGACAAGCTGATAAGTATAAAGTACCTAGAATTTGTTTTGTTAATAAAATGGATAGAGCTGGTGCTGATTTTTTAAATGTTGTTAAAGAGATTAAGGAAAAGTTAAATGCAAAACCAGTTCCTCTTCAAATTCCAATTGGCGCTGAAGAAGGGTTTAAAGGTGTTGTTGACTTAATTACTAACGAAGCAATTGTGTGGAATGAGGATGATATGGGCATGACATATAATGTGGTTGATATACCAGATAATCTTAAAGACACAGTTGATGAGTGGAGGCAAAATTTAGTTGAAAATGTTGCTGAATATGATGACAATTTACTTGAAAAGTTTTTTGAAGATCCTAATTCTATAACCAAGGAAGAAATGATGGCTGCGATTAGGAAAGCTGTGATTGATATGTCTTTCTCTCCAGTCATGTGTGGTTCTGCTTTTAAAAACAAAGGTGTTCAAGCACTTTTGGATGCAGTATGTTCATATCTACCTTCACCTCTAGATTTACCACCAGTATCAGGTACAAACCCAGACAATGAAGAAGAGACATCTAGAAAACCAAGTAATGATGAGCCATTTGCTGCTCTTGCTTTTAAAATTGCAACAGACCCATTTGTAGGTAGATTGTGTTTTTTCAGAGTATATTCTGGTAAACTTGATGCTGGATCTTATATTTTTAATAATAGAAACGGTAAAAAGGAAAGAATTTCTAGGCTTATGCAAATGCATTCAAATAAGCAAAACCCTATAGATACTGTAAATGCTGGAGATATTTGTGCAGGTGTTGGGTTTAAAGATATTAAAACTGGAGATACTCTCTCTGATGAAAAATCTAAAATTGTCTTAGAGTCAATGTCATTCCCTGATCCTGTAATTGGTTACGCGATAGAACCTAAGCAACAAGCTGATGTTGATAAATTAGGAATGGCAGTAAGTAAGCTAGTTGAAGAAGATCCTACATTAAGAGTTAATACTGATGAGGAAACTGGTCAAACTGTTCTTAGAGGAATGGGAGAGCTTCATTTAGAGATTATTATTGACAGACTTAAAAGAGAGTTTAAAGTAGAAATAAATCAAGGTGCTCCTCAGGTAGCATATAAAGAATCTATATTATCATCTACTACTCATCAGGAGGTTTATAAAAAACAATCGGGAGGTAGAGGTAAGTTTGCTGATATCGTATTTGAGATAGGACCTAGAGATGAGGATGCCGAGGGTGATGGTCTTCAATTTGTAAATCAAATTACTGGAGGTAAAATTCCAAGAGAATTTATTCCTGCTGTTGAAAAAGGTTTTAAAAATGCAATGAATAATGGTCCTCTAGCTGGTTTCCCTGTGCAGTCTCTAAAGGTAAGGTTATATGATGGATCTTTTCATGATGTTGATTCTGACTCACTTTCTTTTGAGCTTGCTGCAGGTATAGCATTTAAACAGGCTGCTAAAAAAGCTGATCCTGTTTTAATGGAGCCTATTATGTCTGTTGAAGTAACTACTCCGGATGAGTATACTGGTGGTGTAACTGGAGATCTTAATAAAAGAAGAGGGATAATGAAAGGTATGGATATGAAGGGTAATTCTCAGATTATTAAGGCTGATGTCCCGCTTTCTGCTCTATTTGGGTATGTGACTGATCTTAGAACATTAAGTTCTGGGAGAGCGTCTGCTTCTTTGACTTTTTCTCATTATAGTAGTGTTCCAAAAAATATTGCTGAAGAAATAATAAAAAAAAATAACGGAGAAATAAATTAATACAAAATGTCACAAAAAATCAGAATTAAATTAAAATCATTTGACTATAATCTTGTAGACAAAAGTTCTGAGAAGATTGTTAAGGCAGTTAAGACGACAGGAGCTATAGTTAGTGGTCCAATACCTTTACCAACAAGAAAAGAAATTTTTACTGTTCTGAGGTCTCCTCATGTCAATAAGACGTCTAGAGAACAATTTAAACTCTGTACTTACAAAAGATTATTGGATATTTATTCTAATAGCAGTCAGACAGTTGATGCTTTAATGAAACTTGAATTACCAAGTGGAGTAGATGTTGAAATAAAAGTTTAATATTTTAAATTTTGAATTTTATGGTCTGTGCTATTACTTCGTAATGCCGATGATTAAATTTTATAAACTTCTTGTAGTTCTTCTACTATTTTCAAACTACTCATTCTCTCAAAACTTTCTTAATACATCTGGAAAATCTATAATAAATGAGAAAGGTGATACTATAATTTTAAGGGGTATGGGGTTAGGAGGATGGATGGTTCAGGAAGGGTATATGATGGCTCCAGGTGGATTTTCTTCTACGCAATATCAAATAAAAGATAAAATCACAGAGTTAATTGGAGAAGAAGAAACCCAAAATTTTTATGATAATTGGCTTAAGAATCATGTTACTAAAACTGATATAGACTCAATGAAATCTTGGGGTTTTAATTTGGTGAGAGCACCAATACATTACAACTTATTTACTTTACCAATAGAGGGAGAACCTTTTCCAGGTTCTTATACCGAATTAAATATAGGTTTTAAGCTTTTAGACTCTTTGCTTAGCTGGTGTATAGAAAATGAAATTTATCTTATGATTGATCTCCACGCAGCTCCAGGAGGTCAAGGGTACAATGCAGATATTTCAGATTATGATCCAACAAAACCTTCTCTTTGGGAGAGTGAACTAAATCAAAATAAGACTGTTGAACTATGGAAAAGATTATCACAGAGATATAAAAATGAGCAATGGATAGCAGGATATGATTTAATTAATGAACCAAACTGGGAAATTCCTGGTGGAGTATTACTAAAAGATTTGTATGTTCAATTAACTAACGTAATTAGAGCTGAAGGAGATAACCATATCTTGTTTATAGAAGGTAACTGGTTTGCAAATGATTTTACTGGTTTGACACCTCCATGGGATGATAATCTTGTTTATAGTCCTCATAAATATTGGAGTCCAGTAGATCAGGGGTATTTAGATTGGATGTTACCACTTCGAGATACATTGAACGTTCCTCTTTTTGTAGGAGAAACAGGTGAAAACTCAAATTTTTGGTACAGGGATGCTGTAAAAGTTTTTGAAGAAAATGGAATTGGTTGGGCTTGGTGGCCTCTAAAGAGAATTGGTGCAATTCAACCGCCACTATCTATAAATTATAATGACAAGTATAAAATGCTAGTTGATTATTGGAATGGAGGAAATATAATTCCGTCAAAAGAAGATGCTATTGCTGGTCTAAATCAACTTACTGAAGATATTAAAATCGAAAATTGTTTTTATCATAAAGATATTATTGATGCTATGTTTAGGCAGCCTTTTTCAAATTTGACAGTGCCTTATGCAAATAATTTAATACCAGGTAAAATTTATGCTTCAGATTTTGATATGGGCATCATGGGAGAAGCATATTATGACGCCGGTGCAGAAGCAAATTATGGTGGTGATTTCTCTCCTTGGAATAATGGATGGTCATTAAGGAATGATAATGTCGATATTCAAGAAAGTAAAGATTCTGAATCAAATGGTTATAATGTTGGCTGGATAGAAAAAGATGAATGGATGAAATATTCTTTCCAATTAGATGAAACTGGGGTATATAACGTTAATGTGAGAGTTGCCACTGAAGATGATGATGGCAGTTTTTATTTTAAATTAAATGGTCAGCAGGTTTCTAAAATGATTGATGTGCCTAAGACAGATTCTTGGGAGAATTGGGTAGATCTAAAACTAGACTCTTTAGTTATAGATGAAGGAGATGAAAGTTTAGTGTTTCATGTTAATAGAGGCACATTTAATCTAGGTTTTTATGAATTTATTAAGGTGTCTAATATTTCAGAAATAGAAACAGGTTATGTCTCTGCTAATACCTATAACCAAAATTCAATTAACATAAATTTCAATAAAAATATTAAAAACTTTATTTCAGTTGGTCAATTAGGTTTTAAAGTTTTTATTAATGATCAAGAAGTAGAAGTAATAGATGTTTTAAATTCTACTTCTCCAAGGTCAATAATCTTGAACCTAGCTGTTGAGATTAAACCAGGTGATGTGATTACGATCTCTTACTCAGGCAATTCCATTAAATCAACAGACGAAAATTTACTAGAAATATTTTTGGATGAAATTGTGAAAAATACTATATCCTATATTCATAATGTCCCAGGTAAAATTGAAGCTGAACATTATTTTTTCCAAAAAGGAATGGAATTGGAGAATGCATCAGACGAGGGTGATGGAAAAAATATTGCAAGTTTGGATAACGGAGACTATGCTGATTATTACATTAAAGTTAATTCTTCGGGCACTTATAATGTTACATATAGATCTGCTGCTGATCCAAATTGGTCGTCTGGGGGCCAACTGGAACTAAGTTTATTAGACCCTGAGACAGGAAACTATAATTCTATTCAAAATATGATTTTACCAACAACAAGTGGGTGGCAAAGTTGGGAAAGCACAAGCAAGCCATTAACTCTTTCTGAAGGAAGTCATCAACTTAGGTTAAAAATTTTAGAGGGTCCCTTTAATTTAAACTGGTTTGCTTTTGATGATTCAGTATCAATTGGGATACCTATTCCTGGATATATTCAGGCCGAAGATTATATATTCCAGTCTGGAACATCATTAGAAATGACAGAAGATGAGGGAGGTGGTCAGAATATTGGTTATTTAGATTCAGCAGATTATGTTGATTATGTTGTAGATGTCTCTGAAACTGGTCTTTATGACTTAAGTTATAGAGTTGCTTCTGATGGGAGTGAGGATTATGCAAATGGTGGTACCATTGAATTACAACTTCTAATTGATTCTGCTAACTATGAAGTTTTACATACTATATCTTTCCCTTCTACTAATGGCTGGCAGGATTGGGTTACTTTCAATGACTTCCCTAAGATACATCTTGAGTCTGGTAACAGAAAACTTAGATTTTTCTTTAAAAAAACACCTTTTAATTTAAATTGGATCTTATTTGAAGAGTTTGAAGGTACGGTATTAGGTCTGGAAAAAAATGATATAAGATTAAAAATATATCCTAACCCAACTTCTGAAAAAATCACTGTTGAATCAGACTTTATAACTAATGATATTATTACTTATAAGTTAGTAGATTCTAATGGTAGAGTTTTTGCTAACAGGAGTAAATTATATACATCAAAAATCTATGAAGAAATACTTTTAAATGGTATAAATAAAGGACTCTTTTTTTTAGTTATTTACGAAGGAGGCAACTTACTAGAAATCAGGAAAATTATTAAGTCTAATTAGTAGAATTATTTGTCAATTTTTTATTAAAAAATAACTTTTCTATTATTTGACAGGATATCTTAAATTGTTATCTTTGCACACATTTTAGGTAAAGAATATATACAAAATGTCAGGAATTATAGGAAAAAAATTAGGTATGACAAACGTTTTTGACGTTAGGGGTAGAAGTGTGGGATGTACTGTAATTGAAGCAGGGCCTTGTTTTGTTACTCAAATCAAAGATAGAGACAAGGATGGGTATAGGGCAATTCAGTTATCTTATGATGATTTAAAGTCTAGTAAGGTTAATAAGTCTACTAAAGGACATTTTGCGGTTTCTAATGTAGAACCTAAAAAGAAGATAGTTGAGTTTAGAAATTTTAGAAAAGAGTTTGACAATAAGGTCAAATTGGGTATGGAAGTAAAACTTGCGGATGTTTTTAACGAAAATGAGTTTCTTGATGTCACCTCAATTTCTAAAGGAAAAGGATTTCAAGGTGTAGTGAAAAGACATAATTTCTCAGGTGTTGGTCAAAATACACATGGTCAACATAACAGGAATAGAGCTCCTGGTTCGATTGGTGCAGGTTCAACACCTTCTAGAGTTTTTAAAGGAATGAGGATGGCTGGTAGAACAGGTGGTGATAAAGTAACAATGCAAAACCTTAGGATTTTAAAGATTGATAAAAATGAAAATTTAATTTACGTTGGAGGATCTGTTCCTGGATCTAAGAACTCATATGTAGTTTTATCAAATTAATAAACTAATGAAAATAGATATAAATAAAATTTCAGGGAAAACAAGTGGAAAAAAGATTACTTTATCTGATAAAATTTTCTCTATTGAACCAAATGATCATGCCATATATCTTGATGTAAAAAGTTATTTAGCTAATCAGAGACAAGGTAATAGTAAGGTAAAAGGTAGGTCTGAAATTGTAGGTTCTACAAGGAAAATTAAGAAGCAAAAGGGGACAGGTACTGCAAGAGCTGGGAGTATAAAATCTCCATTATTCAAAGGTGGAGGTCAAATCTTTGGACCACAACCTAGAGAATATAAAAATAAAATAAACAGAAAAGTAAAAGATTTAGCTAGAAAGTCTGCTCTTTCTCATAAGATAAAAGAGAAGTCAGTTGTTATCTTGGAAAATTTTGATTTAAAATCCCCAAAGACAAAAGATTACGTTAGTATTCTTTCAAACTTTTCAATTGAAAATAAAAAATCATTACTCTTAACTTCTGAAAGTAATAAAAATATTGTGTTATCCACTAATAATTTGAAAAATGCAATTGTTAAAAAAGTTGATGATATCAACACTTATGATATAGTCAATGCTGATAGTGTATTATTTGTAGAGGATTCTATTAAAAAATTAAATGAAATTTTAAAGTAAAATGGCAATACTCATAAAACCAATTCTTACTGAAAAGGCTACCTCATCTAATGATAAGGGGAAGTTTTCCTTTATTGTTGACACAAAGGCTAATAAGGTTCAGGTAAAGAAAGCTGTCGAAAAAACTTATGATGTTAATGTTGTCAGTGTTAATACTATAAATGTCTTGGGTAAATCAACATCTAAGTTTACAAAGACAGGTATAGTTAGCGGAAGAAAACCGTCATATAAAAAAGCTATTGTTCAATTAAAAGAAGGTGAGTTCATTGATTTCTACTCACAAATTTAAATTTTAAGAGATGTCAAAAAAAATTAAACCAGTTACTCCAGGTCTTAGATTTAGAATTGCCCCTTCTTTTGATGATATAACTTCAACTTCTCCGGAAAAGTCACTTTTAAAATCACTTAAAAAATCTGGAGGCAGAAATAGTAGTGGTAAAATGACCGTTAGAAATATTGGTGGAGGTCATAAAAGAAAAATGAGACTTATTGATTTCAAAAGAATCAAAGATGATATTGAAGCTTCAGTAAAATCTATTGAATACGATCCAAATAGATCGGCCAATATTGCTTTAATATCATATGTTGATGGTGAAAAAAGTTATATTATTGCCCCAAATGGTCTCAAAGTAGGTAATAAAGTTATATCTGGTAATTCTTCTCCAATTGAAGTTGGAAATTGTTTGAGCTTGGAAAGTATCCCTTTAGGAACAATAATTCATAACGTAGAATTATTCCCAATGAAAGGTGCTGCAATGGCACGAAGTGCGGGTTCGTATATACAGCTTGTTGCAAAAGAAGGTAAATATGCAACTTTAAAATTACCATCTGGAGAAATGAGATTGGTTCTCCTAACTTGCAGAGCTACAATCGGTGCTGTATCAAATTCTGACCATATGAATACAAGACTAGGAAAAGCAGGTAGAAATAGGTGGTTAGGTAAAAGACCAAGAGTTAGAGCTGTAGCTATGAATCCTGTAGATCATCCTATGGGTGGTGGTGAAGGAAAAGCTAGTGGAGGTCACCCTAGATCTAGAAATGGCCTTTACAGTAAGGGTCTCAAGACTAGAAAGAAAAATAAATATTCAGATAAACTTATTGTTAAAAAAAGAAAGTAGAAAATGGCTAGATCATTAAAAAAAGGACCATATATTGATTTCAGACTTAGAAAAAAGATTGAAGATGCTAATGACAAAGGTAACAAAGGTGTTATTAAAACATGGTCAAGAAGATCTATGATATCTCCTGATTTTGTTGGACATACTTTTGCTGTCCATAATGGAAATAAGTTCATTCCAGTGTATGTCACTGAAAATATGGTAGGCCATAAATTAGGAGAATTTTCTCCTACTAGAAACTTTAGGGGACATATCAATAAAAAGAATAAATAATGGAGGCAATAGCAAAACTTAAAAACGTCCCGACATCTACAAGAAAAATGAGATTGATAGCTGACCTTATTAGAGGTATGGGCGTTGACTTAGCATTAAATACTTTAAAGTTTGATTCTAAAATTGCATCCAAGAGAATGGAAAAGCTATTGCTTTCTGCTATTTCTAACTGGCAAGAAAAAAATAAAGATCAGAAAATTGAGGATGCAGAGCTATTTATCAAAGAAATTTTTGTAGATGGTGGTAAGATGATAAAGAGATTGAGACCTGCACCACAAGGTAGAGCTCATAGAATTAGAAAGAGATCTAATCATGTTACAATTGTATTAGATAGCTTAAATAAACAAAATAAAAAAGATGGGACAAAAAATTAATCCAATAGGTTTAAGATTAGGAATCATTAAAGGTTGGGAATCTAGCTGGTACGGAGGAAAAAATTTCTCTGAAAAAATCGTTGAAGATCATAAGATAAGAAACTATATAAGTCTCAGAATACCTAGAGGTGGTATTTCTAAAGTTGTTATTGAGCGAACAATGAAAATGCTAGAAATTACCATTCATACTGCTAGACCTGGTATTATTATTGGTAAAGGAGGCTCTGAAGTTGATAAACTTAAAAATGAGCTAAAAAAAATTACTGGAAAAGATATCCAAATCAATATTTTTGAAATAAAGAGACCAGAAATAGATGCAAAACTAATTGGTGATTCAATTGCTCAGCAGTTGAGAGCTAGAATATCACACAGAAGAGCTATGAAGCAAGCCATAGCATCTGCAATGAGAGTAGGAGCTAAAGGAATTAAAGTTAAAGTCTCAGGTAGAATTGGAGGAGCTGAGATGGCTAGATCCGAACAATACAAAGAGGGACAAACTCCATTACACACAATTAGAGCTGATATTGATTACGCAATTTGTGAGTCTCAGACTATTTACGGTAAAATTGGTGTTAAGGTATGGGTATATAAGGGTGAAGTTGTTGGGAAGAGAAGCCTATCATTAAATGTTGGAAGTAAAAATACTTTTAAAGCTTAATTAAAGAAAAATGTTACAACCAAAAAGAACAAAATTTAGGAAAAAGCAGAAAGGTCGAGTAAAAGGTATTGCTCAGAGAGGTCATACTATAAGTTTTGGGTCTTTTGGAACAAAATCTTTAGAGGCTGGCTGGATTACTTCAAGACAAATAGAAGCTGCTAGAATTGCTGTAACTAGAAAAATGAAACGTGAAGGTCAAGTGTGGATAAGAATTTTTCCTGATAAGCCAATCACAAAAAAACCTGCAGAGGTAAGGATGGGTAAGGGTAAAGGTGCTCCTGAGTATTGGGTTGCCGTAGTTAAACCTGGAACAATAATGTTCGAGGTTGGTGGTGTAACTATTGCTGAAGCTAAAGAGGCATTGAGATTAGCTGCACAGAAATTACCAGTTAGAACAAAATTTGTAACTAGAAGAGATTACGCAGAATAACATGAAAAATTCGGAATTAAGAGCTTTATCGGTTGAAGAACTTCAAAAGAAGTTAGTTGTTGAGAAAGAAAATATTGAAAAGTTAATTTTCTCACATGCAGCTACTCCTATTGAAAATCCTATGAGAATTAAAGTTGCAAGAAGATTTGTAGCAAGAATTAAAACAGAAATAAATAATAAGGCATTAAAAGCTTAATGATATGGAAAGAAACTTAAGAAAACAGAGAGAGGGAATAGTTACTAGTAATAAAATGGATAAGACTATTACAGTTGAAGTACAGAGAAGAGTTAAGCACCCTATTTATGGTAAATTTGTTAAGAAATCATCAAAACTTACTGCTCATGATGAAAAAAACCAATGTGATATTGGTGATTTGGTTAGGGTAATGGAGACTAGACCTATAAGTAAGAATAAGAGGTGGAGATTAACTAAAATAGTTGAAAAAGTAAAATAGTTATGATACAACAAGAAAGTAGATTAAAAGTTGCTGATAATAGTGGTGCTAAGGAGGTACTTTGCATCAGAGTGCTTGGTGGTACAAAGAAAAGATATGCCTCAGTTGGAGATAAGATTGTTGTCTCTGTAAAACATGCTATACCTTCAAGTTCTGTCAAAAAGGGAGCAGTTACAAGGGCTGTTGTTGTAAGAACAAAAAAAGAAGTTAGAAGAAGAGATGGTTCTTATATAAGATTTGAAGATAATGCAGCAATTTTATTAAATGAAAATGATGAATTAAAAGGTACGAGGGTATTTGGTCCTGTTGCAAGAGAGCTTAGAGAAAAAAACTTTATGAAAATACTTTCACTAGCACCTGAGGTACTATAAATATATATATATGAAAATACATATTAAAAAAGGAGATACAGTTCATATTTTATCTGGGAATGATAAAGGTAAGTCTGCAAAAGTTCTTACTGTATTTCCATCTAAGTATAAAGCAATTGTTGAGGGTCTTAATCTTTCAACTAAACATATAAAACCTTCAGCTGATAACCCAAAAGGAGGTATTGAAAAACAAGAATCACCAATCCATATAAGTAATCTCATGTTAGTTGATCCTGCTGATGGTAAACCAACAAAGATTTACAGGAAAAGAAACAAAGAAGGTAAAATCGATAGATTATCAAAAAAAACTAATAAAATAATATAATAATGGGATTTCCAAGATTAAAGAAAAAATATATTGATGAAATTTCTCCAGCTCTAATGGAAAAACTTCAATATAAATCTGTTATGCAGGTTCCAAAGATTAAAAAGATTTCAATTAACCAAGGATTAGGTGCTGCAGTGAATGATAAAAAATTAATTCAAGCTGGTGTTGATGAACTTACATTAATAACTGGACAGAAGGCTGTAGCTACAAAAGCTAAGAAGTCCATATCAAACTTTAAGTTGAGAGAGGATCTTCCAATTGGAGTAAAAGTTACTTTAAGAGGGGATATGATGTATGAATTTTTGGATAGATTAATATCTGTATCTCTTCCTAGAGTACGAGATTTCAGAGGTCTAAATAATAAGGGTTTTGATGGAAATGGTAACTACACATTAGGAGTAAAAGAGCAGATTATCTTTCCAGAGATAAGTATAGATAAAATAAATAAGGTAACAGGAATGAATATCACAATAGTTATTGATTCAAATACTGATAAAGAAAGTTATGAGTTGTTAAAGGCTTTTGGTATGCCTTTCATCTCAAAAAATTAAATTTAAATTATGGCAAAAAACGCAGTTAAAGTAAGAGATCTAAAAAGAAGAAAGCTTGTTGAAAAGCTCGCTGCCAAAAGGGCGGAGCTTAAGGCTAAAGGTGACTGGGAAGGACTTGATAAACTCCCAAGAAACTCATCTTCTGTTAGACTACATAATAGGTGTAGCTTATCCGGTAGGCCAAAAGGTTATATGAGAAAGTTTGGTATATCTAGACTAGAATTTAGAAAGATGGCCTCTGAGGGTAAGATACCTGGTATAACTAAAGCTAGTTGGTAACTTTTACTTTAAATGATTAAATTTGCAAGCTTTTTAAAAAAAGAATATGAATACTGATACAATTGCAGACTTTTTAACAAGAATAAGAAACGCTATAACAGCAAATAAAAGGATTGTTGAGATTCCTGCATCAAATATTAAAAAAGAAATTACAAAGGTCCTTCATGATAAGGGTTTTATAACTAATTATAAGTTAGAGGATAAAGGTCCACAAGGAACTATTAAAATTGCTCTAAAATATAATCCAAGAACAAATCTATCAGCTATTGAGAAAATTTCAAGAGTCAGCAAGCCTGGTTTAAGAAAGTATGTCAACTCTGAAAATTTACCTAGGGTAATTAATGGGCTTGGAATAGCAATTTTATCTACCTCTAAAGGTGTTATAACTGATAAAGAGGCTAAGAAATTAAAAATAGGTGGAGAAGTTTTATGTTATGTTTATTAATTAAATGATATGTCTAGAATAGGTTTAAATCCAATTTCAATTCCAGAAGGTGTGACAGTAAATGTTAATGGCTCCGTCGTTAATGTTAAGGGTCCAAAAGGTGAACTTAATCAGAATTTTGATCCTGATTTTAAGATAAAAGTCGAAGATAACGTATTGACAGTGAGTAGGCCATCTGAACAGAAAAGACATAAGTCACTTCATGGCCTTTACAGATCTTTAATCAATAATGCTATTAATGGTGTGTCAGAAGGGTATGAACATAAACTAGAATTAGTTGGTGTAGGTTACAAGGCTTCTAATCAAGGTAATTTATTAAATTTAAGTCTTGGTTATTCTCACAATATATATTTTCAGATACCTGAAGAGTTAAAAGTAGTTACTGAAACCCAGAAAGGAAAACCTCCTGTGATTATTTTAAATGGTATTGATAAACAGCTTATTGGCCAAATTTCTGCAAAATTGAAATCTTTAAGACCAGTTGAGCCATATAAAGGTAAAGGAGTTAAGTTCGTTGGTGAATATGTGAGAAGAAAAGTTGGTAAAACTGCTGCTGCTGCCTAAATTTTAAAATTATGAGTATAAATAAGGAAAAAAGAAGACTTAAAATAAGAAAGAGTATTAGATCTAAAATATCAGGGACAAAGGAAAGACCTAGAGTCTCAGTATTCAAGAGTAATAAAGCAATTTACTCTCAGATTATTGATGATCTAAGTGGAAGTACATTAGTTTCTTGTTCATCTGTAGACATAAAGAAATTTGGTAAAAACAATATAGAATCTTCAAAAGAGGTAGGAGTTAAACTAGCTGAAAAAGCTAAGAAAAAAGGAATCAAAAAAGTGCTTTTTGACAGAGGAGGTTACGTATATCATGGTAAAATAAAATCTTTTGCTGAAGGAGCAAGAGAAGGAGGATTAATTTTTTAATAATATGAAAAACATTAAAGCAAGTGATTTAGAATTAAAGGAAAAAGTTGTCTCAATTCAAAGAGTAGCTAAGGTTGTAAAGGGAGGTAGAAGGTTTAGTTTTTCTGCTATTGTAGTGGTTGGAAATGAAAATGGCGTTGTTGGTTATGGATTAGGTAAAGCTAACGAAGTCACTAATGCTATAATTAAAGGAACTGATGATGCTAAGAAAAATCTAATTAATGTTCCTGTATATAAGAATACTATTCCGCATGAAATTCTTGGTAAATATGGTGGAGGACTTGTCCTTATGAAGCCAGCTTCACCGGGTACTGGTGTAATAGCAGGTGGTGCTATGAGAGCTGTAATGGAAAGTGCTGGAATTAAAGATGTTTTAGCAAAGTCTAAAGGTTCTTCAAACCCTCATAATGTTGTGAAAGCAACTTTTGATGGGTTAATTAGGTTGCGAGATCCACTTGCAATTGCTAAGCAGAGAGGTGTAAGTTTAAAAAAGGTATTTAATGGCTAAAGAAAAAAAAATAAAGGTTTCTATTACTCAAGTTAAGAGTACAATATCTCAAACTTCCAGACAGAAGAAGACAATTTCTGCATTAGGTTTAGGTAAAATTAATAGAACTGTAGAAAAGATAATGACACCTCAATTGAGAGGTATGATTAATAAAGTAAATCATTTAATTGAAGTAAAAGAATTAAAATAATGAAACTACATACTTTAAAACCAGCAGAGGGATCAACAAAATCAGGTAAGAGGATAGCTAGAGGTCAAGGTTCTGGAAGAGGAGGAACATCTACTAGAGGTCATAATGGTGCTCAATCAAGATCAGGTTATTCAAGAAAAGCCGGATTTGAGGGGGGGCAAATGCCATTATATAGGAGAGTTCCAAAGTTTGGTTTTAGATCTCCAAATAGGATAGAAACCAAACCTATTAACTTAGATACTATTCAGACTCTATGTGAAGCATCTAAGGTAAAAGAAATTAATCCTGAATTTTTAATTAAGAACGGTTATGCTAAAAAGTCTGATCTTATTAAAGTTCTTGGTAGAGGTAAACTAAAAGCTAAAGTCAATGTTACTTCACACTATTTTTCAGCTTCTGCAGTTAAAGAGATTGAGAAATTAGGTGGAAAAATTAAGAAATTAATTAATGATTAAACTGATTGATACAATAAAAAATATCTTCTCAATAGAAGAGCTAAGAGATAGAATTATCAATACTGTATTCTTTTTGATAATCTTTCGATTAGGTTCTTTTGTTGTGCTTCCTGGAATAGATCCTTCAAAGCTACAACAAAGTGCAGGTGGTATTTTTGGTCTTTTAGATACTTTCTTAGGTGGTGCGTTTAGTAATGCATCTATTTTTGCTTTAGGTATAATGCCTTATATTTCCGCCTCAATTGTAGTACAGCTTCTTGGTGTGGCTTTACCATATTTTCAAAAACTTCAGAAAGAGGGAGATAGCGGAAGAAAAAAAATGACTCAAATAACCAGGTACTTGACAATAGTAATATGTTTATTTCAAAGTACAGCTTATATATCAGGAACTATACCTGCAGAGGCTATTCTTGTACAAAATAAGTTTTTATTTACGATTTCTAGTTTAGTGATTTTAACCTCTGGGACAATATTCTGTATGTGGCTTGGAGAAAAGATAACTGATAAGGGTATAGGAAACGGTATTTCAATGCTTATAATGATAGGTATAATCTCAAGATTCCCTGGAAGTATTGTTGCCGAAGCTTTATCTAGAGGTATGAGCCAGGCTCTCTTCTTTTTAATAGAAATTGGAGTGCTGTTTTTAGTAGTTATGTTTACTGTAATGCTTGTTCAAGCAATAAGAAGAATTCCAGTTCAATACGCAAAACAAGTCGTAGGTAGTAGCCTTTATGGTGGTAAAAGACAATATCTTCCTTTAAAGGTTAATTCTTCAGGAGTTATGCCTATAATTTTTGCACAGGCTTTGATGTTTTTACCTGCTATAATTGGCCTTCAGTTTGCTGAAAATTCAGATTTTTTTCAATATATTGCAACCTCTTTTTCAAACATGCAGTCTTGGTTGTATAATGTAACCTTTGCAGTATTGATAATTGCGTTTACATTTTTTTATACCGCAATTACAGTCAATCCTAATAAAATGGCTGATGATATGAAAAGAAATAACGGATTTATTCCGGGAATTAAACCTGGTCCTGAAACATCGGATTTTATATCTAATGTCATGGATAGGATAACTCTTCCTGGTTCTATTCTTTTAGCTGTAGTAGCAATACTACCTGCTTTTGCAATGATGTTTGGTGTAAACCAGAGTTTTGCTCAGTTTTATGGTGGAACATCTTTGCTAATTATGGTCGGAGTAATATTGGATACCTTGCAGCAAATAGAAAGTTATTTACTGATGAGACATTATGATGGTATGATGAAATCAGGTAAAATAAAAGGAAGAAGTGTTTAATTATGGCTAAACAGAAAGCAATAGAACAAGATGGTATAGTGACTGAAGCACTGTCTAACGCAATGTTTAGAGTTAAATTAGACAATGGGCATATTGTGACGGCTCATATTTCTGGTAAGATGAGAATGTTTTATATCAGACTCTTGCCTGGAGATAAGGTAAAACTTGAGATGTCACCATATGATTTAACAAAAGCTAGAATAACATTTAGATATAAGTAAAATGAAAGTTAAAGCATCAGTTAAGAAAAGAAGTAATGACTGTAAGGTCATAAGGAGGAAGGGTAAGGTTTATGTAATTAATAAAAAAAATCCTCGATTTAAACAGAGGCAAGGATAGATTATGAGAATTGCAGGTATAGATATTCCAGATAATAAAAGAGGAGAGGTTGCATTGACCTACATATATGGTCTTGGCAGAAGCTCTGCTATAAAAATATTAAATGAGGCAGGAGTCGGTTTGGAGAAAAAGGTTTCTGATTGGACTGAAGATGAATCAAATAAAATTAGAAATATTATTTCTAATCAATTTAAGACTGAAGGAGATCTTAAGTCTGAAGTAAGACTAAATATCAAAAGATTATTAGATATTGGATGCTACAGAGGTTTGAGACATAGAAGAGGTCTCCCCGTTAGAGGTCAGAAGACAAAAAATAACTCTAGAACAAGAAAAGGGAAAAGAAAAACAGTTGCAAATAAAAAGAAAGCAGTTAAATAATGAATAAGAAGAAAGATAAGTCTAAAAAGAGAGTTGTTGTTGTTAAAAGTAATGGACAAGCTCACATAAAGTGTTCTTTTAACAATATCATCATTTCTATTACTAATGAAACAGGTCAGGTTATATCATGGTCTTCTGCTGGTAAAATGGGTTTTAGAGGTTCTAAGAAGAATACACCATTTGCAGCTCAAATAGCTACAGAAGATGCTGTAAAAACTGCATTTGAACTTGGTCTAAGAAAAGTAGATATTTTTATTAAAGGTCCTGGTGCCGGAAGAGATTCTGCAATCAGAGCCATGCAAAATGCTGGTTTAGATGTTATGTCTATTAATGATGTAACTCCATTACCGCATAATGGATGTAGACCACCTAAAAGAAGAAGAGTTTAAATTATTAAATAATGGCAAGATATACTGGACCTAAATCTAAGATTTCAAGAAAATATGGTGAGCCCATATTTGGTGATACAAAGGCATTAGAAAAAAAACCACACCCTCCAGGTCAGCATGGGAGAGGGAGGAGAAGAAAAAAATCGGAATACGCTATACAGCTTGCTGAGAAGCAAAAAGCAAAGTACTTGTATGGTATTTTAGAGAAACAATTTAGAAATATGTTTGACAAGGCAACTAGAAAAGATGGTATAACTGGTGAAAATCTATTACAACTACTAGAAGCTAGGCTTGATAATGTTGTTTATAGATTAGGAATTGCACCAACAAGACGATCAGCTAGACAACTTGTTGTTCATAAACATATTACTGTCAATGGAAACCTTGTAAATATACCTTCATATACTCTTAAAGAAGGTGATATGGTAGCTGTAAGAGAACGATCTAAATCTCTAGTTGCAATATCTGATAGTGTATCTAATAAAACTGCTAATAAGTATAAGTGGTTAGAGTGGGATGATAAATCTCTTCTTGGAAAACTTGTAACTTATCCTGAAAGAGAATCAATTCCAGAAAATATTAATGAACAATTAATTGTTGAATTGTATTCAAAATAAAAAATATTGTATAAATAAACTTTAAAAATTATGTCACTACTTTCATTTCAATTACCAGATAAGATAGTAATGGAAAAAGCCGATGATTTCCACGGTATTTTTACATTCTCTCCCCTACAACCAGGTTACGCACTAACTATTGGTAATGCTGTAAGAAGAGTATTATTATCCTCATTAGAAGGATATGCTATTACTGGAATTAAAATTCCAGGTATACAACATGAGTTTTCAACTATAGATGGTATAGTAGAAGATGTTTCTGAAATAATTTTAAACTTAAAAACTATAAGGTTTAAGTCTTTAACAGAAAATCCAGAGAAAAGTGTAGTAGTATCATTTGATAAAAAAGGCACATTTACTGGTGGAGATATTGCTAAAGGTACAAGCTCTTATGAGGTGCTTAATCCTGATCAAGAGATATGTACACTTAGTAAAAAAGTTAAATTTTCTATTGAACTTAAAATAGAGAAGGGAAGAGGATACGTTTCATCTGAAGAAAACAACTCTAGCTCATCTGATGTTGACTTTATTTCTATTGATTCTGTATTTACCCCAATCATAAATGTAAAGTATAGTATTGAAAATACTAGAGTTGAACAAAAAACTGATTTTGAAAAACTGATTTTAGATATTCAAACTGATGGTTCTATTCATCCAGAAGATGCGTTGAAAGGTTCTGCTCAGTTGCTAATTAAACATTTCTATTTATTCTCTGATAATGATATGGAGTTTGCTGAAGATAATTCAGATGAAATAGAGGTTGTTGACGAAGAATTACTTCATATGAGAAAACTTCTTAAGACTTCATTAAATGATCTTGATTTATCAGTTAGAGCATATAACTGTCTTAAAGCTGCTGATATTAAAACTTTAGGTGATCTTGTAAGCATAGAGATATCAGATATGATGAAATTTAGAAATTTCGGAAAAAAATCTTTAACTGAACTTGAGGAGCTTGTTGATAACAAAGGCCTTAATTTTGGTATGGATTTAGCTAAATATAATTTGGATTAATGAGACACGGTAAAAGATTTAACCATTTAAGTAGGAAAGCTCCACATAGAAAGTCTATGCTTTCTAATATGGCGTCATCTTTGATTTTACATAAAAAGATTGAGACAACTTTGGCAAAAGCTAAAGCTCTAAGAAAGTTTATTGAGCCTTTGTTAACTAAATCTAAGTCTGATACAACACATTCCAGAAGGTCTGTCTTTTCTCTTTTACAAGATAAAGACGCAGTAAATGAATTATTTAATAAGGTAGCAGAAAAGATTGCTTTAAGACCAGGTGGATATACTAGAATTATTAAAACGGGATTTAGATTAGGAGATAATGCTGAGATGTCTATAATTGAATTGGTTGATTACAATACTTTATTGTTAGGGGGAGAAGAGAGTGATAAAGGCACTAAATCTAGAAGAAGAAGAAGAAAGAAGACTAAGGCAGAAGTTGGTTCTGGAGAAGAGCCTAAAACTACCAAAAAAGAAAACAAAGTAGTTAAAAAAGACTCTAAAGATTCAAAAGATAAAAAGTCGAAATAGTATCTTTATTAAAATTGATAATTTAAAGGGATTAAATTTATTTAATCCCTTTTTTATTATATATTTTTGAAACAAAAATGGAATTGAAATCTAGAAAACCGGCAGTTCTATTACTTGAAGATGGATCAATCTTCGAAGGAATATCTCTTGGTAAAATTGGAATTGCTACTGGTGAAATATGTTTCAATACAGGAATGACTGGGTATCAAGAGATTTATACTGATCCATCATATTTCGGTCAAATCATAATTAATACCTCATCACATATTGGAAATTATGGGACTATTGAAGAAGAACAAGAAAGTAATTTTCCTCAGATCAATGGAGTCATAATTAATGAGTATTCGGAAATTTATAGTAGATCTAATTCTGATGAAAGTCTAGAAGAATATTTTATAAAAAATAATACTGTAGCAATATATGATATTGATACTAGAAAATTAGTGAAACATATAAGAGATAAAGGTGCAATGAATGCAATTATTTCTAGTGAGATTCTTGA
>Ga0208764_10000104_pt1 | contig 43954 bp, 52 predicted proteins | sample ETNtaG_18_FD_185762 | JGI IMG/M metagenome (GOLD analysis project Ga0208764, IMG submission 185762) | Marine microbial and viral communities from oxygen minimum zone, Eastern Pacific Ocean - ETNP201302SV91 (SPAdes) (version 2) | ecosystem: Environmental > Aquatic > Marine > Oceanic ... | reverse complement strand
GGATTTGGTTCATGGGCATATCTAGTAAGAAACTTCATGGTTGGAATAATGCAAGAAGATTTTATCACTGCAAAAAAAACTATGGGTATCAGCAAAAAGAAAATAATATACAAACATGCACTAAAGAATGCTGCACCGCCAATTGTAACAATACTCGCACTTAGCCTTTCAGGTTCATTAGGTGGTGCCATTATCACTGAAGCAGTGTTTGACTGGCCTGGTATGGGGAGATTATATTTTGAAGCAATTAATGTGATGGATCTTCCTGTAATAATTGGCTCTACATATGTACTCACAGTTTTATTTTTGATTAGTATTTTCATAGCTGATTTACTTTATGGATATTTCGATCCCCGTGTGAGAACTGGACATGAGTAGCATTTCTAGTGAAGATATTAAGCGTGAATTTGCCAAAAGTACGCTTGGAATAATTGGAATTTCAATCATTGTTGTTTTAATCACAGTTTCTATTATTGCTGTAACAACTATTCCGGTATCTACATTTCAAGAATGGAATAATCCAGAAAAATGGTTGGACTACCCAAAAACATCAATACCAATTTGGGTAAATTATTTTACGCATGAAAAAATACCTGAGCATGAAATTTTAGAGCCAGAAGTATTTCAAAGTAATTCAGACAATGTGTATTTATCATCACAACAATTTATTGTAAATTTTGAATTTGATGACTTTCCAAGTGATTTTGTCTACGAGTTCCAAACTAAATATTCAAACTCTCATTTAATTACAATTAATTTACTTCGTCCTGATGGAGAGGAAATTAATCTATTAACAACATCTCTTCCATATTCTAAAGATGAAACTGTTTACAAACAAAGAATTTTTTCAACAGATAAAATGATAAAAAAGAATCTCATGATGGAAGAAAGTATTTTTGCGTTTGATATTTCAGAAAAAAGTGTGATGAGTATAATATTCTCTGATCTAACTGAAAACAAAGTTTTGAAAGGAAAATACACATTTGTGATAAACATGTATGGTGTTGATAATCAAAGTGAGATTATTGATTCTAGAATTATTTTGGGTGGTAAGGCATTTGGTTTAATGGGTACGGATGAGCTAAGAAGAGACTTGGCAGTTGGTCTTCTCTGGGGAACACCGCTTGCATTATTTATTGGGATATCTGTCGCAGTTGGTTCTGTCATTGCTGGATTGATTTATGGTGTATATTCTGGATACAAAGGTAAAATAACCGATGAATCAATGATGCGTTTTAATGATGTAATCTATGCATTACCTGCACTTCCATTCCTAATAATACTAGCAGTGACAATCAGTAATAGTATATTCTTAATGATTGGATTTTTGATGATATTTAGTTGGGTTGGAATAGCTAAAGTCTCAAGAAGTATGTCATTACAAATTAAGACTAGACAGTATGTTGAGGCTGCAAAGGTTATGGGTCAAAAAGACAGGAAAATCATATTTAGACATATAATTCCACAACTTCTGCCATACACATTTGCCAGTATTGCAATTTCTGTTCCAGCCGCAATCACAACAGAAGCAGGTTTAAGTTTTCTTGGATTAGGAGATCCATCATTTCCAACATGGGGTCAAATACTTCATGATGCGAATACATATGGTGCTGCCGCCCAAGGACTATGGTGGTGGATAGTTCCCCCGGGATTATTGATTGCAATAACTGGCCTTGCATTTGTCTTTATAGGAAATTCACTTGATTCAATAATTAATCCAAAACTAAAAAGGTAGTTAACTTTCAAAAGTAAACTTTCTAATTAGATCAATTGTGATATCATTCAGTTTTATGGTGTAGGTAGCAGAATTAGGATCTGTATCCTTTGTTTCAGCCAAAAGTTCAGCAAATTTTGTTTTTTTCTCTTCAGTTGCACCTGCTTCATGTGTACATAGAGTAAACGCCTTCAAATGTAAATTATTTTTTAACAAATATGAAATGAACTTTTTATAACTTTCAGTGTTAAACCAATCAATATTTTTTTCATCACATGCAGAGATCCATACATCAATAGAATTATGGAAAAAGACTTTTTTGCGAATATTATCTAATGATAGTTTTGTATTTGACATTTCAGTATTGCTAAAACATTGCACGCTTCATGGTAGAGCCACATCTAGGACACTCTCTTGCATTATACACTTTATGACATATTAGACATTCATATTTTACTTTACTTCCACTGTCATTATTTTGTCCAAATAGACCACTACCAAATCCACCAGAGCTACTTGAACTACCACCAAATCCACCTCTCATACGATTCATCATTCGCCTTCTTAATAAAATTGGAAATGCAATAAATATTGCCAATGCCGCACCTAAACCATAAGGAAATGGTAAAACCATTTGCAAACCGATACTAACAGCCAATGATGCAAATAAAAATATCAAATATGACTTGTAGTTAATCAAGATAAACATACTAGTTGTAATTTGAATATAAGGTTTTGTCAGAAATTTTTAGTTTCCATTATATGTTTTCAGTAACTGAAATTGGTATCGCATTTCCTGAACTATCCCAAGCAAAAATATCTTCTTCATTATATGGTGATTTTACAATTAGTGATATTAAACCAAAAAAATTATTCAGATCTTCTAATGATGGTTCAGCAGAACCTTCTGGGTGTGAATGTGCCATTCCTATATAGCTCAAATCTAGTGGTAAAAAACTTGATGGGAATCCAGCAAATGTTGGACCTGTTTCTGAAAATGGTGGAATTACTAAACTCTCAACTAAAACATTGCCTTTCTTTGACTTTCCTTTTAAAATTAAAACCATCTCATCTGGATGGTTCATTTTACAATAAGATAAAATCCCTTCCTGTGACTCTTTTGTTAGTGTAACACTCCTCTCTATTTTTTTAGTTTTGAAAATCATTTTCACTGTAGACTATTTTGTAGGTTATTCCTGATGCCTGCTTTAGATTTAATTCCAATTTTGAGATCATATCATGAACTGAATTCTTACTAGAATCAATCTGGCTTTGAATCAAAGAGATTTTAGATTCTGCATCCAGTGTGTTTAATTTTGATTTTTCCAAATCATTTACTGATTTCAGTAATCTATTGTTATCGAAAATACGTAAATTATCATTCAGTTCAGTTTTTTTTGTGACAAATACAGCTTTCTGCTCAATTAATTGTGGGATTAAGTTCTGAATATTGGTTATTGCGCTTTTAGATTTTTCAATATCTTTTACAGATACTGAACCTGATTCAATTCCAGATCTAACTGAATCCAGAATTGTTTTGACGCTAGACTCGTTTACATCAGACAAAACATCATATGGTGATGAAGCTAACCGCTCGGTCATAATTTTTAATGGTTTATCAAGTGATGAAACATAAACGTATTTGTTTAACGGTCGAGATATCTTAATGAATTGCTCTTCAATTTCTTTTTTTAGTAATTTTTCTTCATCAGATAATAAAGTAATTTTATCTTTTATCGCTTGAAATTCTTTATATTCAGATGATGATTTTAATTCTTCAATATCTTTTAGGAGATTGGTTTGATTCTGTCTCTCATTCTCTACTAAATCTTTTAACTGTAATTTTCTTCGCTCTTGTTTTTCTATATCCCTTTTTATCGTTTCAAAATTATTTATCGAGTTTTTGATATCAGATAATAATTCTTGATTTGAGTCGTAATTTGAAATTAATGTGTTTATTTCAGATAGGTTATCTGTGAGTATCTTTAGATCATCCTTTAGTTTTTTTGCATATTTTTTGGCAAAAATGTGTATTACACGTGAATGCTTACCTAGCATATCACCAACTTTTTTGATTCCTCTTGATGCATTTTTTTGAAAACCTATCACTTTTTCAAACGAGTCAACAGCTGTGGAATCTTTTCTAAATTCGTTTTGTATTGATGATATAACTTCCTTTTTTCCTCGATTAACAAGTATTTCAAGATGTGGATCCATGTCATCTGTATTTAGATCATCCTTTCCAAGCTCATCAGCAATGGATAACAATATCTTACTATCAGACTGAATTCTTTTTTGAAATGATTTAACTTCAACAATGAGTGTTTTCTGTCGTAGATTTGTTATATCCTCAATTATTCCTGGTATATTCTGTAATGTCACTTCTTTATGTGTAGGTGCCATTGATTCATCATTTGTTTCTTCAATAACTTGTTTTTTCTTACCCCAACCAAATACCATGTAGTAAAGCAATAACAGATCGCATATATAGATTTGATAAATAATTTATTACAAATGGAAATAGGTTTTGTTAAAAAAAGTATTGTAGTTAAAACTGATATCAATGATGTGTGGAATTATGTCAGCAAAATTGCTTCATTAAATTGGCTTGAAGGTCAAAAATCAACAAAATTTCTTTCTCAAAAAAAACGTGGTGTTGGTACAACAAGGTTAATCTCATTTGAAGATGGTTCTATGGTAAAAGAGCGTATTATTGGCTGGCACCCAAAAAAATACTTCTCTTACATCGCCACATCAGGTTTACCATTAAATTCATACCATGCAACAATTTCCATGAATAAAATTGAAAGTGGAATTAAGATAACATGGGAATCATATTTTTCAAGTAGTGAAGAAAAATCTGATTTTAACACGTTTACAAAATTTCTTTCACAGTTCTACATTTCATCACTTAAAAATCTCAAAGTTGAATTAGAAAAATAACTATTTGCCTTCAACTATAACTTTAGGTTTGGGTTGCTCTAATTCATGAATTTCAGTTTTCAATCCAACTTTTCCAAATTCAGAATGTTGAATTTCCAGAGTAACTGGAGTCGTTTTCCATCCATATTTTGGGATTGATTCTAAATACATTTTTTCAACAAATATTGATTTGTTTTCAAAAAGATATTCCTGATGATATGTAACATCCATTCCTAAAACCTCTAAAATTGCGGATTGTGTTTGATTAGATTTATCTATAAATGATATTTGCACTGTTTTACTACTTTCCAAATAAACTGCATAAAATTCAATCTGATCTAAAATATGAGATTCTTTTGTATTAAGCTGGTCAGTTATGCTAAATGCAACGCCTGCAACAATGATCGCGACAATAATTATACTTGATGTCTTTTTTATCGATGACATTTATGTAAATTCTTTTTTTAATGAAGAGAGGAATTTTGTGTGTATGCGTACACGTTCTAATGTTTGCTCTAATGTCATCTCAGTTCCACGTACTGGGTTTTGTTTGAAAAATTTTCTTATTTCTTTTTCTTGTTTTGCTACTACTACATGACCAATACTTGCAACAACTCTGTTTAACAAAGGATTTCCTATTCCAGCCTTATCAGTAATTTTTTTCCAATTATTTTTTAGCCATGACCACATGAAATCTTTTCCATAGATGTTTGAAGTTATTCTCATTATTGGTAATTGTATATTCTGTGAACGGACGTCTGGACCTAATGTAAACTGTAATGTTTTTAATAGTAATTTTTTCTGTTTGAAACTACACATACCTGCAAGAAATCTCAACTTCTCTTCCTGAGAATTGGCTTTTCTGAAAAGTGAAATGAATTTTTTATGTGTTGCCTCATTACCGTTCCATGCAACCAGTGAAAACACAACCTCTTGTAAATCTGCAGAAAGACTATGCGGATTTTTTAAGAATTTTTTAAATCGTTTTTCCGCTTCTGAAGATATATCCATATCACCTAATTTTCCCAAACCAACTAATGCAAAACTCCGTAAAAGCGAATCTGTATGTGGCTCATCTTTCTTTTTATCCCATCCAAGTCTGTCAACTATGGTTCCAAGGAAATTTGCTGCGTACTGCTTTAATTCATTCGAAAATTTTTCTTTATGAGAGAGTGTGTAAAGTGAATACAAATTGTGTGCCAAACTTAATGATGAGATATAATTATCCTCATCATAATATGCGCTAGAGAAATCAAGATAATCTTGAACCTTTTGTTTGCCAGATACTGTTTGAGCAAAATAATCGTTTTGAATACTCCAACGATCAATGTAATCAATAATTTTTTCATCAATTAGAAGTGACAAATTTTCTAATGTGTTATAATCATATGCGACCCGATAAAAACCGGTTCTGCCGGGATTGAGTATGAAATTCCTCTCTTGGTTTTTTAGTTTTAGTTGATCTGATTGTTTTGTCATCAGTTTTTTAGTTCTATCATTACCTTCTTCAATAATAACAGGGATAGACCAAACTCCTTTCTTAGATGATTTTGTTTCTTCTAAAAGGAATCTTGATTGCTTTAGTGTCAACTTGGAATTTTTTCTAGTTACTGAAATTAATGGGAATCCTACTTGGTTAATCCATGTTTTCATCATTTTATCAATTGGTTGTTTTGAAACCTGCCCTATAGCATTCCAAAGATCACTCCCTTCTGCATTCGAATATTGATGTTTTATCAAGTATTTTTTGAGACCGTTCTGAAAATTCTTTTTTCCTACAAAATGTTCAAGCATTCGCAATATACAACCTCCTTTATCATATGATATCGAATCAAATATTGATCTAATTTCTGAGGGGTGATTTACATTGACATCGATGGGATGAGATGTCTTCAACGAATCAAGACTCATTGCGGTATTCATTGCGTCGTCCAAAAACTGGTCCCAAAGATCCCATTCTGGATAAAATTTGTCAACTATCTTTGTAGCCATGAATGTAGCAAAACTCTCATTTAACCACAAATCATTCCACCACTTCATTGTAACCAGATTTCCAAACCATTGATGAGCTATCTCATGAGAGATAACTTCAGCAATGTATTGTTTAGTTCTAGTAGATGATGTTTTTGTGTCATAAAGTAATATGGTTTCACGGAACGTAATTGCCCCCCAATTCTCCATTGCACCTGCGGCAAAATCTGGTATTGCAAGCATGTCAAGTTTTGGTAATGGATATTTTATTCCAAAGTATTTTTCATACTCTGATAGGAATTTTTTAGTTAGATCTAGTGATAGTTTTGCCTTTTTCTTGTTACCTTTGGTTGTGATGACTCTAATCGTGATATTCCTCAATTTATCTTGCAGAAATTCAAACTCTCCAACACCCAGATACAAAAGATATGTTGACATTATTGGCGTTCTTTCAAAGATAACTAATATCTTGGAATTGACATTATTTTTTGATTTTTCAGGCATATTTGAGATTGCTGTCATGTGTTTTTCCACTAGCAATGAAACATCAAATGTTGCCTTTACAGCAGGTTCATCCCAACATGGAAATGCACGCCTTGCATCCGCAGCCTCAAATTGAGTTGTTGCAAGATGTTTAGTTTTTCCTGTTCCATCTTTATACTTACTACGATAAAATCCAAGTAATCTATCATTTAGTGCACCTTTGAATTCTATACAGATTTTTACTTTGCCGGAAACTTTTTTTGATGCTTTGATATTTAGAGTTTCTTTTTTTATGTTGAGCGATGGTTTTGCTTTAATGGTTTTTCCTTTATGAATGAGATAACAATTGTTTATTTCAAGCTCTGCTGCATTTAATGTAAATGAATCAGTAGGTGTAGTTGTTAAAGTGATAATTTCGATTCCATTGAAAATAAAATTTGTGAAAATTGGTTCAAACTGAATATCATAATTTATCTGGCTTATTTTTGACATTTTTATTCTATATCTGGTAATGTGCCAAGATTATCAGAGTTCACTCTGTTATCATCTGCTCTTATATGTGTCTCACCATCTTTAACATAAGTTCTAACATATTCTCCTGGCTCCCAATCTGTTTCACTCACTTTAAAAATTGTGACATATTTCTTACCACGTTTTATTTCAGATGCTACTTCCTGCTTGGCAGTAATAATGGCTGGTCCAAATTCCTCACCATTATCTTTATGAATTCGTACTTGGCTAATTTCCCCCAATTTTGGTCCACGTTTCACTGCACTTATTGCAAAATCTGCCCAATTTGACATTTGATTGAGGTTTTTTTGATGTACAATATAATGTTAGACATTCTTAAAATATTCTAAAATCAAAGCAACTACATGAGTGATATGAGATTTATCATGATCGGATTGGTTGCAATTACGATTGGCTTTATAGTGCTAGGTGTATTTGGTGCACAGTTTACAGAGATCACGGTTCAAACTAAAGAATTTTCCGAGTGTTACAAATATCCAGAGGATGAACCGCCTATCAAAATAGAGTGTGATGCATATCTACAAGAGAAAAATATGCTATTTGTGATCGTGATTGGGATCATATTTGGTGGAATTATCGCATTGTTGAAGGGTGTTAGAGGTGGATGGGACCAAGATGTCAAATCTGAAGAGATGGTTGGTCCTGGTGGTCACAACAATGATGATGATTCACAAGACAAGTCTTAAAGAAAACTATCAAGTGATTCACTGCTAACTTCCTCACTTCTTAATTGTTTTGATAGTTTTTCACCCATTGTTTTAGATGATGCAAGTTTTCGTCTACCAATCCAATAATAAACTTCATCAATCGTATCCTTAGCAATTAACACAACTAATCGCCCAGATTCCTTCCTACCTGTTCTTCCCTTTCTTTGAATAAATCTGATTGAGCTTGGAACATTATCGTAAAAAATTACAAGATTCACTTCAGAAATATCTAACCCCTCTTCACCTACACGTGTTGCAACCAACACCTTAGTTTCTCCATCACGAAATCTTTGAACAGTTTCAACTTGCTTTTTTTGTTTAAGACCAGTTTCACCAGACTTTCCGATTAAGATTTCAGAGTTAATACCAAGTTCAATTAATTTTTCATTTATCACATTTACAGAATCACGATAACTTGTAAAAATTAACACCTTGTCTTTCACAGATGAAACAATTTCTAGAAGTTTTGGAATTTTTGGATGTTCCACTCCTTTTGACTGTCCAATTTTAGATAATTGTACTGCACGTGTAAAATTTGGATCTACCTCAAATAATTCTTTTACACCCACACCTTTTTTCTTTTGTGTTCTTTCACAAAACTTTAGAAATGATGTAATTCCATGAGCTTCAAGTATATTCAATGCATATGTTATTCTAATTGCAGTAAAGAGTGGTTTTGCTGATTTTCTATTTTGATTTAAAACATATTGCCGTATACGCAATAAAGCAGAAAGAGATTTGTTTTCTATTGATATCTGTATGCCGTTTTTCCTTAATTGTGTATATCTTTCATCTAATGCAAGTCTTAAACATGTTTGAATTGCTTTCATTTCTAATGTAAGTTCAACATTTATCCATTCTGTTTTTGTCTCTTGAATGTATGGCTTTACATCTGAACTTTCATCTGTTTTTTGTAAAATACTCTTAATTCTAAGTGATTCTACAATTTCATCTGCCTTTTGTTTATCACTTGGTAGTGTGGCAGTCATTGCAAGAAATAGTACATTGTCAGAAAAACTTGTTGCTATTGATGTGTATGCATAATCACCTACTGCACGATGTGCCTCATCAAAAATTACTAAACTAAATTGTTCATATGGCACTACACCGCGCTGAAGATCATTTCTTGTAATTTCTGGTGTGGCACAAACTATACTATTAATCCACAACTTTTTTCGTTTTGATATTAAATCCTCACCTGTTACAATTGCAATATCATCAAGAAGGATGTGTTCCTTTAGGAATTCAAAATGTTGATTAACCAACACTCGTGTTGGTGCTAAAAATAGAATACCGCCTTTTTTCTGTGATAAAACTTCTAGAATTACTTGTAGGGCAATAGTGGTTTTACCAAGACCTGTTGGTAATACAATTAATGAATTCTGAACTTTTGCTTGAGATGCCAATGATGTCTGATAATCTCTCATTTCAATCGAGTTTGGCTTTACTAAATTATCTTCTAAATATTCAGATACCATTAAAAAAAAATAACGATCCATAGGTTTTATCGTTTCTAATAGCAATTTGTTATCTGATAGTCTAACTTGATTCATTTGAAATTGTAATGAATGTTATATTACAGGTAAACAGAGAAATTTTATGACTGAGTCTTTTGAGCGACCATCGTGGGATGAATATTTTATGCTTCAAGCAGAATTAGCAAAACTTCGTTCTAATTGCATGACACGAAAAGTTGGAGCTGTTATTGTTAGAGAAAATAGGCAGCTTGCAACTGGATATAATGGAACTCCTCCTGGAATCAAAAACTGCTATGAGGGTGGATGCCAACGTTGCACTGATAGAATGAATGGAAAAATAAAGTCTGGTGAAAGTCTTGGACGATGTTTATGTAATCATGCTGAAGCAAATGCGATAATGCATTGTGCCATATTAGGAATAGAAGCTGGTGTTAAAGGTGCAATACTTTATTCCACATTCGTTCCATGTCTAGAATGTACAAAAATGGCAATTACGATTGGAATTAAAAAATTTGTTTGTCTAAATGAATATCCTGAAACTGATTATGATTTAATACAAGAAGCTGGAGTCAAAATTGAGATTCTGGATAAAAATATGATTGAAGGTTGGGCAAAAAAGCTTACCACTAGTAAATAAAATGCAGTCTCAAGAACAAGCAGTTCAATCTGATAATGTAAGCAATATTCCTAGTTCATTATTGATTTCTGCAGCATATAATAGTCAACAAAAGAAAGCAGTGTTAAAATTCTATGAACCAAAATCAGAACGAATTTTTTTGTGGACTGATAAAACTGGTCACAAACCATACTGTTATTCAAAACTTTCAGTTGATGAATTAGAGTTTCTTTCTGAACGACAAGATGTAATACAAATTAAAGAGGTTACAAAACGTGATACATTAAAAGATAAATTCATTCCAGTTTCTAAAATAATTGTAGATGATCCACTTGCCATAGGTGGAACACAGACTGCAAGAAGCATACGAAATGAGATTGAAACGTGGGAGTCTGACATCAAATATTACGAAAACTATCTTTATGATAATAAATTAATTGTTGGCAAATACTACAAAATAGTTGATGATAAAATTATACCAATTGATTTTGAAATTTCAGATGACACAAAACTTGAATTGAAAAGTCTACTATGGGATAGGTTATCAAATTCCGGAATGACTGATACAAAAGAATTTCAGGATGCAATATCAGATTGGGCAGAATTACTGAACCAGCCTATTCCAAAAATAAAAAGACTGAGTCTGGATATAGAAGTAGAATCAGAGGTAGGTAGAATTCCTGATCCAAAAATCGCTGAAAAAAGAGTTACTGCAGTTGGATTTGAGGGGAGTGACAATCTCAAAAAAATTTTTGTTCTAAGGCGTGATGGAATACAAGACGGTAAAAACGAGCTAGATGTTGGAATTGAATTAACATTTTATGATACTGAAAAAGAAATGATTGAAGCCACTTTCAGTTTAATCGAAATGTATCCTGTATTACTAACGTACAATGGTGATGGGTTTGATCTTCCATATCTTTACAATAGAGCAAATAGAATCGGAGTTAGTAAACAAAAGAATCCACTATACATGATGAGAGATTCAGCAACATTGCAGAAAGGAGTGCATTTGGATCTGTATCGAACATTCTCGAATAGAGCATTCCAAATCTATGCATTTGGACAAAAATACACTGATTTTTCTTTGAATAGTGTCTGTAAGGGTATACTAGGTGAAGAGAAAATTGGTCATGATGTGGAAATTGATGAGATGACATATTATCAGATTGCAAAATACTGCCAAAATGATGCACGACTTACATACAAACTTACTAGTTTCAACAGTGATTTGTTGATGAATTTACTTGTTGTTATAACTCGTATAGCAAGAATGCCAATTGATGACATTGCAAGAATGGGTGTGTCGCAATGGATTAGAAGTTTGATGTACTATGAACATAGAAAAAATAACTTTTTGATACCACGCCGAAGTGAACTCGATAGTAAATCTGAAGGTATGGCAAATGACGCAGTCATTAAAGATAAAAAATACAGAGGTGGGATGGTAGTTGAGCCGATTGAAGGTATTCACTTTGATGTTATTGTAATGGATTTTGCAAGCCTATATCCGAGCATAATCAAAGTTAACAATCTCTCATATGAAACTGTAAGATGTAATCATGATGAATGTAAAAAAAATATGATACCGCAAACAAATCATTGGGTTTGTACAAAGAAAAATGGTTTAACATCATTAATTATTGGTTCATTACGTGATCTGCGTGTTAATTATTACAAAAGCCAAGCAAAAAAATCAGATATTTCAGAAGAAGAACGACAGTTATATCAAGTAGTAACACAGGCTTTGAAAGTTATACTAAATGCAAGTTATGGTGTAATGGGTGCAGAAATATTTCCATTGTATTATTTACCTGCAGCTGAATCAACTACAGGGATTGGCAGACATATAATTTTAGATACAATTGAAAAATGTAAAGAAAGTGGAATCAACGTGCTATATGGTGACACTGATTCTATTTTTGTAAAAAATCTAACAAAAGAACAGATCACCACACTAATTGATAGAGCCAAAAATGATCATGGTGTCGAATTAGAGGTTGATAAAGAATTTCGTTATGTTGTGTTAAGTAATAGAAAAAAAAATTATTTGGGTGTAACAAAAGATGGTAAAGCTGATGTAAAAGGATTAACTGGCAAGAAGTCACATACACCAAAATTCATTAAAACTCTATTTTATGAATTGCTGGATATTTTATCTGCAGTTCAAAATGAAGGTGAGTTTGATAATGCAAAAAAACAGATAACGAAAAAAATTGCCGAATATGCAAAAAAAGTTCAAGAAAAGAAAATACCACTTGAAGAACTTGCATTTAATGTAATGATTAGTAAGGCACCATCTGAATATGTAAAAACTATTCCACAGCATATTCGTGCTGCAAAACAACTTGAAACAATTAGAGAGATCAAAAAAGGTGATATTATATCATATGTGAAAATTCTCAATAAACCTGGTGTGAGGCCAGTTGAGATGGCAAGACCTGATGAAGTGGACTCTTCAAAATATATGGAATTCATGGAAAGTACATTAGAGCAGATTACATCCTCAATGGATTTAGATTTTGATACAATTTTAGGCAAGCCGAAACAAACAGGCTTAGATCAATTCTTCTGGAATTAATAGTATGTTTCTTGATGACTTCACTTTAGGTATTGTAGGAATTCTTGCAGGAGTTCTGATTTTATCTGGATGGGTACCACAAATCATCAAAGGATATAAAACAAAACGGTTGAACGATGTCTCAATATATCTAATGATCTGTATTTTTGCTGGTGCTGTCTTATGGCTAGTTTATGGAATTGAGATTAACGATGTCTATATAATGGGTGTTAATGTTGCAGCGATGTTTCTTACAATGACAGTTCTTTCTATGAAATTAAAATATGAGAGAAAATACAAAACAATTGAAAAGTAATGTTTATCATAAATTGTAAAAACTATGAAGAGATTTCAGGAGAAAAAATCATCAAGTTAGCAAAAATCTCAGAAAGAATATCAAAAAAATATAAAATTCAAATTGCTATAGCACCACCACATCACCTAATTCCATTAATAACAAAATTTAATGTGACTGTTCTTGCACAACATCTTGATGACAAAAAAGTTGGAAGTACTACAGGATTCATGATCCCAGAAATTGTAAAAAAATCAATGATAAATGGTTCAATAATCAACCACAGTGAACATAGAATATCAGAAAAAGAAATCAAAAACTTGGTAAAACGATTAAAACGTTTAAGATTAAAAACAGTCATTTGTGTCAAAAATGTTAATGAATTAAAAAAATATGTAAAATTAAATCCTACATTTATTGCAATAGAGCCACCAGAGTTAATTGGAACCGGTAGAGCAATATCAACTGAAAGACCACAACTAATTACAAAAGCAGTTGATGGTGTGAAATCTGCAAAAAATTCTACTAAATTGTTATGTGGAGCTGGAATTGTTTCTGGGGATGATGTGGGACGTGCAAAAGAACTTGGTTCAAAAGGAATACTAGTTGCAAGTGGAATTGTAAAAGCGAGAAACTGGGAAAAGATAATAGATGAGTTTTCACGTGCATTAGTTTAAAAACAGCTCAAATCGAATCTTCCTAAATGGCAAAATTAAAACCAGTTTACGCTTTTGAAGAAGCAAACAGCAAAAATAGAATGCTTCTTGGTGGTAAAGGAGCTGGACTAAGTGAGATGACGCGTCTAAAACTACCAGTTCCACCTGGATTTACAATAACAACACAGGTTTGTAATCAGTATTATGATAATGGTAGAAAACTTGAAAAAAATGTCATTGCTGAAGTAATGAGAAATATCACAAAGATCGAAAAAAAGACTGGTAAAAAATGGAATTCCACTAACAACCCATTATTGGTTTCTGTTCGTTCTGGTGCAGCAATTTCTATGCCAGGTATGATGGATACAATTTTGAATTTGGGATTAAATGACCAAACAGTATTGGGTTTATCAAAAAAAACAGAGAATCCAAGATTCGCCTGGGACTCTTATCGTCGATTCATTCAACTTTTTGGAAAGGTTGTGTTTGGAGTAGATGATGAAAAATTTGACGATGTTTTAGAAGCGGCAAAGAAAAAACAACGAGTGATATATGACAGTCAACTTGATGTAAACTCGTTAAAAAAAATTGTGGCTGAATATAAGAAAATTTGTGAAAGACACACTAAACAAAAATTTCCTTCTAATCCAAATGAACAACTGCAATTAGCAATCGAAGCAGTCTTCAAAAGTTGGATGGGTGAAAGGGCTATTGTGTATAGAGAGAAAAACAACATTACAAAAGACATTGCAAATGGTACAGCGGTGAATATAGTAACAATGGTATTTGGAAATATGGGCGACGACTGTGCAACTGGTGTTGTCTTTACAAGAAATGGCCATAATGGTAAAAAGGAAATTGAGGGAGAATACCTGATAAATGCACAAGGTGAAGATGTTGTTGCAGGTGTTAGAACTGGTAAGGATGTAATAAAACTAAAAAATGACATGCCAAAATCATATAAAGAATTAGACAATGCATGTGCAAAACTAGAAAAGCATTTTCGTGAACCACAAGATATAGAATTCACAATTGAACAAGGAAAATTTTATCTCTTACAAACAAGAACTGCAAAAATGAGTGCTGGTGCATTAGTAAAAACATCTGTAGATATGGTTAAAGAAAAACTCATAGATAGAGATAGAGCACTTACAAGAATACCGGCACAGCAGTTAGAGGCATTGCTTCACAAGACTATTGATCAAAGTAAAGTTAGAGAATTTGAAAGATTAGCAAAAGGTATACCCGCATCACCTGGAGCTGCTAGTGGGGTTGCAGTGTTTGATGTAAAACGCGCTATAGCAATGGGTGAAGATAATAAAAAAGTAATTCTACTACGTAAAGAAACAAAACCAGAAGATGTTCCAGCATTCTTTTCTTCGGAAGGAATACTGACCAGTCAGGGTGGGAAATCTTCACATGCTGCAATAGTATCAAGAGGAATGGGAAAACCGTGTATTGTGGGATGTGCTGATTTGAAAATAGATTACGATAATAATCGATGTGTTGCAAATGGAATCACAGTTTTAGAAGGCGAACCAATCACGATTAATGGAAGTACTGGTGAAGTTTACATTGGAGATGTTCCAACAGTAGAACCACAAGTTACTAAAGACTTTCAGACAATTTTATCATGGGCTCAAAACAAGAAAAAAATTGGAGTTAGAGCAAATGCTGATACTCCAGATGCTGCAAAACTAGCAAGAAAATTCGGTGCCCAGGGAATTGGTCTTTGTAGAACTGAAAGAATGTTTAATGCGACTGATAGAATTGGACTCTTTGTTGACATGATAATGGCAACAAACGTAAAACAACGAAACGATGTTCTCAAAAAACTTGGTCACTTACAAAAAAGTGATTTTATTAAAATACTAAAAGCGATGGAGGGATACAAAGTAACAATTAGACTGTTGGATCCACCATTACATGAATTTTTACCAAATCCAGAAGAATTAATGGACAAAATCTACAAAAATAAAAAAGGTGAAAACCTATCCGAAACAAAGAAAGTTCTTGAGAGGGCAAAGGAATTAGCAGAAATAAATCCAATGATGGGACATCGTGGTGTTCGTGTAGGAATCACTTATCCGGAAATTTATAGAATGCAAATTGAAGCAGTTTTTGAAGCAGCCGTGGAATTAGCAAAGAAGGGAATTGATGCAAGACCGCAAATAATGATTCCACAGGTTGGAAGTATTTCAGAATTAAATCACATCAAAGAGATTTATCAGGAAGTAAAACTCGATATGCAGAAAAAACATGATATGAAACTAAAGATTAATTTTGGAACAATGCTTGAAGTGGTACGTGCATGCCTCACAGCAAATGAATTGGTAAAAACTGCAGAGTTTTTCAGTTTTGGGACAAATGATCTTACACAGGCTGTGTTTAGTTTTAGTAGAGAAGATGCTGAAGGTAAATTCTTGCCAGAGTATATGGAAAAAGAACTACTTGAAATTAGTCCATTTCAATCAATTGATATTAATGGTGTAGGTAGTTTAATGAAAATTGGTATATCCCAAGGGAGAGCAATCAAGAAGGATCTAGAAATTGGTATATGTGGTGAACATGGTGGTGATCCAAACTCTATCAAATTCTGTCATTCAGTGAATGTCTCGTATGTAAGTGCCTCACCACACAGGATCCCTATTGCAATAGTTGCAGCTGCACAAGCCGTAATTGAACAAAAGCAAAGAAAATAATTTTTCTAGATACTAATCAAGTTTATCTATCAAATTCAAAATGTTAAATGGGATTTTATCAAATTCTTTTCTTTTATCCATCGATACAAAAAGCACGTTTTTATTAAAAGGGAAACTCATCACAATTAATTTTTCTCTATATGAGAGAGAAAAATTGACTTTTCCAAAATCTTTATCAAATTCCTGTCTCATTTTTACACGAAGTGCCAATTCCATGAATAACATTTCATCTTCTCTCTCATCCTCAAGTGACTTTACTGAACCTACCATTCCACCTGCTACTAGGCGTCCTTTATTGTTGATCAAGCCTGCAAATCTAATTTTCGAGTCAATTTTTGATACTTTCGCACAAAGCTCGTTTTCGTCCACTAGATGAGTACTACATCGATCTATTTATTGCACACTATTTTACAGTAAATTCCTATGAAAGACCAATATGGAGACATGTTTGACTATTACAAACATACCTCAATGTTTTGGAATGATATGATTGCTATGATGTCATCAAAACCATCTGCATTAATGGCTGTTGGTCCATTACGAAATTTTACTGAAAATATCAAAAAAATTGCTCAGGAACTAATAGAATCGAATCAGGAAATTGTTGACTTTAACACCCAATTAGTAGAATATTATCAACATTTAGGAGAAACATGGGTTGGTGCACAAAAAAAAGTAATGTCAAAAATATCTGAAGTTCCACAAGATGCAGAATCAATAGAGGCATACAAGAGAATATGGATTGATATATTTGAGAATGACTTTACACAAATGTTTGATAATAAAGATTTTTCAAAAAATTATAATAAACTAGTTTCTACGGAACTTCAATTACTAAAAAGATGGAATACTATCATGGATGTAATGTTAAAATCTGCAAACATGCCAACTAAAGAAGAAATTGATGAAATTTACAAAGAGTTATTCACATTAAAGAAACAAATGAAAAAAATTAATCCACAGAAAAAAACACGGAAAAAGAAAAATGACCCAGGAATTTGATTCATCATCATCAATCATAGGTGATTTTTTAAATTTTAATCGCAATCTGGTTGAATTACCAAAAAAAGTCTCTGTTCCACACGAAATAAAAATTGGTTCATGTCCTTATGATGTCGTTTATGAAGAAGATCGAATAAGAATGCTACATTACAAACCATTAACATCAAAACAAATTCAAACACCACTAGTAATTTCATATGCAATAATCAATAGATACCATATTTTTGACATTGATCCAAAGAAAAGTTGGATTAGATATCTACTTGAAAGTGGTTTTGATGTTTACATGATCGATTGGGGCACACCAACGAACATGGATAAATTTCTAGGATTTGATGATTATGTTAATGGTTATCTTGACAATTGCGTTGAACATGCATGTGAACAGTCAAATGTTGACAAAGTTTCATTACAAGGATATTGTACTGGTGGAACTCTTGCAACTGTATATTCTGCATTACACCCAGAAAAAGTGAAAAATCTTATCGCAACCGCGCCTGTAATTGATGGTTGGAAGGATACTACTGTTGTTAGTAACATTGCAAGGAATTTTGATGTTGAGAAAATGGTTGATACCATAGGAAACATGCCACCAGAATTCATGTATTATTGCTTTTCAATTTTAAAACCATTTGAACAGGGAATTGAAAAATATTTAAAATTCTTTCAAAATATGAATAACGAAAGGTATGTTGATAGTTTTCTAAAAATTGAAAAATGGCTTGCTGAAACTCCACCTATTCCAGGAGAATTATTCAAACAGTGGATTAAGGGAATATATCAAGATAATCTATTAATACAAAATAAAATGTTTGTTGAGAATCAACATGTCTCACTTGAGAATATCACAATGCCAGTTTTTACGCAAGTTGCTGTGGGTGATCATTTAGTATCCCCTGAATGTAGTATGCCATTACATTATGCTGTAGGTTCAGAAGATAAAAATTTAGAAATATATCCAACTGGTCATGTAGGAATGATTGCAAGTTCTTTTAGTCAGAAAAATGTCCTGCCAAAATTAACTAGTTGGCTTAAAGAAAGATCATAATAAAAAAGAAAAACACTCACACTTAGTTTCTTAGTTGTGTGAATGCAGAAGTCCAAGATTGCATCACATTATTGTTCAAATCAGCAAATGCTTTTGCATTATTTGCAAATGTTTGAACATTTTGGCGTGCTGCATCAACTGCTGCTAATGCCATTTTACTTTGTACATCAAAGGATTTAATGACCTGCTCGTTTGTATCACGAACTGCCTTTAATGTTGCCTCTGGTACATTTGTGTTGATTCCTGTCTTGTTTGCAAATTTTCTTTGAAATTCGATTGAAGAATCAATTGCATTTTCGCATGCTTGGATGTATTCTTGTTGTAGACTGGTTACAGATTGATGATAACTTGGGATTACTTTTTCTACTGCGTCCATGTATTTGTCGCTAGTTTGTTTCCAAGTTGAAAACACATCTTTTGAGGAAGTGCTATCAGTGTTACCAGTACTTGTATTGGTTGTATTACTCATGGTTAGACATGGTTGGTTTGGATATATATACTTACTGGTAATGATTGGTAGTTATTACCAATTATAGTCTAATCTTCGTTTGTAATGTTTTTCAATGGAACCACAATGATTTGTACAAGGTCACCTTCTGCAACATTTAATGCGTCTCTTTCAGCCTCAGGAATGGATATTCTACCATTACTACCAACATTTGTTTTGAATGCACCCCAGGTTAGAAAATTTGGCATCATATTCTGAAAATTACCAAATGGGTTTTGCATATTTGATTGCTGTGTATTCATGTTATTCATGAAATTCTGTGCTTGACTAACATTCTGAAGCCACTGTTTATACATCTCAGATGGATCAAATTGGTTTTTTTTGCCTGCCATTGGGAATTATTGGAATTATGGTTAAATAAATGATCACTATTTGAGGAATTCTGAGACTGACTGATAAAATTTATCAGGTTTTTCAACATATGGCGTATGACCACAACCTGACATTTTGACAAACCTGCAGTCATTGATTCCAGATATAAAAGATGAGGCATATTTTATGGGTATTACCGGATCATTCTCTCCCCAAACAATCAATGTTGGTGAATTTATTGATGAAAGCTTCTGTGAGACTATTTCGGCATCTTTTAGTCCAAGTAATGTTGACATGAATGCCATTTTAGCATTAGGTAATTTCATCCGTTCTACAAATCCTTTTACAGTATTTTCATCAATGTTTTTCTGTCCAGACATTATTTGAAATGCGTATTCTGCACTATCGTTATTTGGATACATTGCAGCCATGATATACGCGTCTAATGCCGGTGTGCTATGTTTCATAATGCCTGATGGTGAAACCAAAACCAGTTTATCGACTTTTGTTGGATTATCAGATGTAAAATCAATAGCAATTTGGCCACCTAATGAAGAACCGATAATACTAACTTTCATTGCATCGATATGATCAAGGAATTTTTTAATGAATTTTCCAAGATATGTGGTTGTATAATCTACTAGTGGTTTATCACTTTGGCCAAACCCAATTAGATCTGGAACTATTACCCTGTAATTTTTTGCAAAATTAGGTATGACGTGTTCCCAACGCTCAGCTGATGCACCTAAACCGTGAATGAGAATAAGATTTTTCTTAGATTTACCATCTATAAGGTATCTAATATTATAGCCATCAATACATACTGATTTTTCTTCCACTTACTAAATTCATTTTAAAGAATTAATAAGTAATTTGAAATTTTCATTCAATCAATTTATTGTTTAGATTAAAAGAAATGCATGTCCTACAAATGGGGAGATGTAGGACATACACCCTAAAGCCTTTATTTTCTGCTAATCCATGTTTGATCTACACATATAAAATAACGATCATGATCGCAAATTATTTTAATTCGAATCAAAAAATCAGGAAAAAAGTACTATAATGGTAATATTCTATTAGGATTATGCTCCCAAGTATTGAAAGTATCAAACAGCAGCGTTTAAAGATCAACTTGACACAAAAACAGCTTGGAATAGAAGTAGGTGTCAGCACATCAATGATAAACCAAATTGAATCTGGACGGAGTCAACCTAGTTATGAAACTGCCAAGAAAATATTTGAGGTTTTAACGAATAAAGAAAATCAGTCAGCATACACAGCAGGTCAGTTATGCAGTCAGAGTATTGTAAGCATAAAACCATCTAATACGTTACATGATGCGATCAAAAAAATGCACAAATCATTCATCAGTCAAATCCCAGTATTTGACGGTAAAAAACCGATTGGCGTGATTTCAGAATCAGGAATTGTGGCACATTATGAAAATGGAAATATTGAAATTGCAAAAAAAATCAAGGTTGAAACTATTATGGAGCCAATTCCCCCAATAATTGATTACAAAACACCTGCAAATACTTTGGGTCCACTAATCAAGTATTCAAAATGCATTCTAGTATCAAAAAATTCCAAAGTATATGGAATCATTACTGCATCTGATACATTGAAAATGATGGAGTGATTATTTGGGATGCGAGCAAAGCTCAGCTAAAACACCTTCTAATGACTTTGGGTGAATGAACGTAACTTTAGTTCCAGCAGATCCAGGTCTAACTTTTCCTAAAAATTGAACTCCACATCCTTCCATTCGCTCAACCTCACATTCAATATCATCAGTTTCTAGTGCCATATGATGTAGTCCCTGACCTTTTTTATCCAAGAATTTTTTGATTGGACTTTCATCATTGGTTGGCTGCATTAATTCAATTCTTCCATTCGCCATAGGTAAAATAGCAACTTTTACTCCCTCTGATTCGACAGTCTCAAATTCTATTTTACTAATACCTAATGCTTGTTGATACACTTTAGCAGATGCCTCAACATCATTTACTGCAATTGCAATATGATCAATCTTCATTTAGAATATCTCCTTTGGTCTATATTCACCAAATACTTCACGTAATATGTTACTAATTTCTCCAGTAGTGGCATGTGTTTTAACGGAATTGAGAATTAATGGCATTAAATTATCAGACGTTTCTGCCGCTGCTTGCAATTTTGATAATGCTCTATCTGTCTTCTTATTATCACGAGATTTACGTAATGCTTTGATTGCCTTCTCTTGTTTTTTTCCTAACGAATCATCAATTCTGAGAAGCTTTTGCTTTGCTTCTTCTGCATCTATAAATTTATTGACGCCTACTAAAATACGTGATTCATCATCCACTTCCTTTTTGAGTCGATATGCATTTTGCCTAATCTCACCTTGGAAGAAACCTTTCTCGATTGCTTTTAATGAACCACCAATTTTATCAATTTTTTTAAGATATGCCCAAGTTTGTGCTTCTATTTCATCACATAATTCTTCTAGATAGTGAGAGCCTGCCATTGGGTCAACAGTTTTTGTGATTCCAGACTCATGTGCAACAATCTGCTGTGTTCTTAATGCAATCTTTGCAGACTCTTCTGTTGGAAGAGCTAATGCTTCATCTCTAGAGTTTGTGTGAAGTGATTGTGTTCCACCCAGAACTGCTGACATCGTCTGCATAGCAACGCGGACAATGTTGTTATCTGGTTGCTGGGCTGTCAAAGACTCCCCACTTGTTTGAGTATGGAATTTTAATTGTAACGATTTTGGATTCTTTGCATGGAATCTCTCCTTTAGAATTTTTGCGTAGACCTTTCTTGCAACTCTAAATTTAGCTATCTCTTCAAAGAATTCTATGGTACAACAAAAGAAAAATGATAGTCTTGGTGCAAAATCATCAATTTTCAGTCCCTGTGCAAGACATGTTTCAATGTATTGGATTGCATTTGCTATTGTAAATGCAATTTCTTGCACTGCAGTAGAACCTGCCTCTCTAATATGATAACCAGATATTGATACCGGATACCATTGTGGCACTTCAGTCGCACAATATCCAATCATATCACCAATAATGCGCATAGATGGTTCTGGAGGGTAAATGTATGTATTTCTTGCAATGTATTCTTTTAAGATATCGTTCTGTGTTGTACCGCGAAGTTGTTTACTTGAAAATCCTTGAGATTGTCCAACTGCAATGTAATATGCAAGTAAAGTTGATGCAGTCGAATTAATCGTCATTGATGTAGAAACTTTTCCTAACTCAATTCCATTAAAGACCGTATGCATGTCTTTTAGAGACGCAATTGATACACCGACTTTTCCAACCTCACCTTCTGCTTTTGGTGCATCAGGATCATATCCTATCTGTGTTGGTAAATCAAATGCCATTGAAATTCCAGTCTGACCTTTTTCTAGCATGAATTTGTATCGCTTGTTACTTTGTGCAGCATCACCGAATCCTGCATATTGACGCATAGTCCAGAATCTGTCACGATACATTCCCTCATGAATACCTCTTGTAAATGGAAATTTTCCTGGTATGTCTTTTATCTTCTTTTTTGTAGAATTTTGGTAGAAAGGTTTTATTGGAATATTAGAGTCAGTGACATGGTTTCTTACTGTTGATTTTATTGTCTTTTTTGTTGCCATAATCATCACTTTAAGAAATTTTTTGTCAGCTTGTCTGCTGCTTCAAATGGGTCAATTTTTTTATCTTGAATTTTTTTAAGGTACGAAGAGAATGATTTACTCTTTCCAATCATTGTTAAAATTTCCTGTTGCACATTATTTAAAATAATATCCTCCAATTCAGATTCTAAACGGAATTTTTCAGAATTTTTTTTATTCTTTGCTTTTTGTTTCATCAAATCTCGTAACTCTTTCGCTAGTTCTTTTATGCCCTTATTCTTCTTTACAGATGTTTGTAAAATGAGGTTTTTCTCTTCTGCGTTTCCAATAAAATCAACTAAAGCTTGATACAGTTGTGTTGCGCCATCCAGATCACTCTTGTTTACAAGATAGATATCACCAATTTCTGTAATTCCTGCCTTGATAGTTTGAATGCTGTCTCCAGTGTGTGGATTAAAGGCTACGACAGTAATATCTGAGACTTTTGAGATGTCAATCTCTGTCTGTCCTGCACCAACACTTTCTATTATTATTGGATTGAATCCAGCGTACTCCAAGACACGTAAACTGTTACGAATAGAATGAGCAATAGCTCCAGTAGCACCTCGTGATGCTATACTTCGAATGTATGTACCACTGTCAGTTGATTCAGACATTCTTACACGATCGCCCAGAATTGCACCGCCTGTTACGTGACTGGTAGGATCTATTGCCAAGACAGCAGGCTTTAGCTTTAGTTTACGTAATTCTATTGATAATTTGTTTATCAATGATGACTTGCCAGCCCCAGCAGAACCTGTTATGCCAATTACTATTGCTTTACCAGATGTTTTGTAGATTTTTTTGATTAACTTTCGTGCCTCTTTTGGGTCATTTTCCATTATGGATATTGCCTTTGCAATTGCACCACGTTTTGCCTTTTTTAAATCTGGAAGGATTGCCATATGAAAACTTGTTACACCTTGAATAAAATCTCTTACCTATAAGTAGCCAAGAAAGATTTTAAGGTAAATGTTTAGGAATAAACCCATGAGGCAAAAAACTGCATCAAGGCGAGTCAAGATACTAGTTGCTAAACTTGGTCTAGATGGTCATGACCGAGGCGCATTAGTTCTATGTAGAGCGTTTAGGGACGCAGGAATGGAGGTAATATATTCAGGATTATTTGCAACACCCGACAGAATTGCACAGATTGTACAAGATGAAGATGCAGATGCTGTTGCGTTAAGTTTGTTAAATGGTGCTCATAGTACACTTTTTCCAAGAGTTGTAAAAGAACTGAAAAAGAAAAAAATTAATGATGTGCTAGTTGTAGGAGGTGGAGTTATCCCTGAAGAGGATAAAAAGGCATTAGTGAAATCCGGAGTTACTGGAAACTTTGGTCCAGGAACATCACTTGATGTTATAATTGATCATATAACAAAAGGTGTCTCTAAATTAAGAAAATTGTAGTTATTCGGTAGAATCAGGCCACATCATTTTTCGCATTTGTTTTCCAACAATTTCGATTTGATGATTATCTAGATCTTTCATGTATTTGTCAAATGCTGCTTTACCTTCATTTTGGTAATTTTTAATCCATTCATCATTGAAGGTGCCATCTTGGATCATTTGAAGAACTTTTTTCATTCTTTCTTTTGTATCGCCTGTCATAACCATTGGGCCACGTGTTAATCCACCATATCTTGCAGTTTCAGAAACACGCCTCCACATTCCATTAATTCCATATTTTTGAATCATATCTACAATTAATTTTAATTCGTGTAATACCTCAAAGTATGCAATTTCTGGCTGGTATCCAGCTTCAACCAACGTCTCAAAAGCATTAACTACCATTGATGCAGAACCACCACACAAATCTGCCTGCTCACCAAACCAATCAGTTTCAACTTCCTCTTTGAAGGTTGTTTTGATTAGACCAGCTCTTGCGCTCCCAATTGCTTTTGCAATACCAAGTGTTCTATCCCATGCTTTACCAGTTTTATCTTGTTCAACTGCAACAATTGATGGTGTGCCAAAATTCTCAAGGTATGTTTCTCTTACTTTAGAACCAGGACCCTTTGGTGCAACCATAATTACATCAACGTTATCTGGTGCATCAATCCATTTCCAATAAATTGCCGCGGCATGAGAAAATGATAAGGCGTTTCCTTCAGAAAGATTTGGTCCAATTTCTTCTTTGTATATTTTAGCCTGAATCATATCTGGAATCAATATGTGAATAATGTCAGCTTTCTTACACGCATCAGCAACTGACAGCACTTCATGTCCGTCATCTTTTGCTTTTTGCCAACTAGTACCATCTTCCTTAAGACCAATTACAACATTAATACCAGAATCCTTCATGTTATTTGCCTGTGCGTCTCCTTGTATACCATATCCAATTACGGCTATGATTTGATCCTTTATTGGTTCAAGTGATATATCTTCATCTTTCCAAGTTTGTGCCATCAAATGCATTCAAAAATGTGCAAATATAATCCTATGAAATCATGAAAAAGTAATATTCTATTTGGATAAAATAAAATCATAGTGTATGATTACTGAAAATCCAAAATTTCTGAAAATTCTTATCATTGCAGTATTTGCTGTTATTATTCCAGTAAGTATAATTGGAATTAATTTCTTTGAAAAGACCATAACAAACCCACGTGTTTGGGAAAATTGGACCTGTGAACAGATACAAAAATTTGCACTTGAAGACAAGGATGACACTCTAAATGATTATCAAAAAAGTAAATTTCATGAAGATCTCTCAGAATGTCTTAGTGGATGAATTATATTTCTATAACTTTCTTACATTTCGAACATACTAACCGCTGACTATTATCATACTGTGGTTTTAATTTTTGGAATTTTTTTGAGCCACAATTGGGACAGATAGGACATGAGCGAGCAGATGTCATTGAATTTCCCCACTCCCAATTATCCTAACTGATTGAGATTCTGGTTTTAGTAATACGCAAGTGTCATGCGGAAGTATTGCAATTGGCTTATCAAGTATCAGTTTAACTGGAGATATAGATTGAAATTTTCCTGCCTTTATTTGCATTCCAACAGAAACAAGACACATTTCATTTTCTGATATATTATTTTTGTAAAACTGATTCTGCTTAAAATCCAGCGATAATTCATTTACAATTTTTAAAGATTCGTCTGCAGACAAGATATCACCACGTGAAACATCTTCAGGTTTGATATTTTTTAATGACAGACCAACACGTGCTGGTGATACTGCTTCTTTCACATCATCATCGTGCATTTGTATGGATTTCACTAAAACTTCCGTTTTTGATGGTAGATGAAATAATTTATCATACTGTGATATCTTCCCCGATATGACCTTACCTAATGCAACTGTTCCAACTCCTTTAACATCAAAACAATGATCAATAATAATTCGTGCAGGTCCATCTTTGGAAATAACAGGAAATTTTGAAACTTCCTCTTTGATGTTTGCTGAATCCACTTTTTTGTAATTTTCCAAAACGGTGCCTTTTATCATAGTTTCAAGTCTTGTTTCATCAACATCGTATGAATGGCTAAGTATTCCTTGGTTTTTTCCCAATGCATCTAGTGCAATTATTTGTTCACCAGTGAATTTGTCTAATGATGCAACGTATAGTATCACATATTCAGCAATGTATATTGCCTGAAACAATGGTTGAATTTTTTCTGGAAAACCATTTGGGGCAATCCATGTGCGAATTATATCAGATTCTTTTCTGTCATATAGAGTCAAATCTGTGACAGTCCCCTTTTTACCAAAATCATTGGCAATGGACTGTTCACCAAGTATTACAAAATTTACAGATTTCATTAATATTCTAACTTTTTGATTTCTTAGTTGCACTAACAAGTGAAATTACATCACGATCTCGTAATTGATAATGTGTTGGTAGTCGAAGGCTATATCGTAAGTCCTTTGCATACAAAAGTCCTTTTGATAATGTAGTATGAATTTCATTTGCCAAGTCTTTAACAGTTGCACCATCTTTGAGTAATATTAAATCAGGCAACACCCTACCTTTTTTGTCTGCCAATGTATCTTCATTTGCAACTGGGTATACCGCATTCATCTTAAGAAGTTTAAACACGGTAACATTAATTGCGAATTGTACACCAGTACGCATGTATTCACCCATGATATCCTTTTTTATGAAATCAAGCGCACTGCGTTGCTTACTGTTTAATTTTTCATTATGAATAATTTTGAACTGTTCAGATCCAGGTGCATATTTTATCAACTCTTGTTGCTCTGCACGTCTTAAGGTTAATTCACTGTCTGCACTAGCAGGAACCGTTATAACTTCATTGTAACGTTCGCGCAAACGATTAAAGTTCTTATCAGCGCCTGGAATGTCAATTTTATTAGCTACAATTAACGTCGGTTTGGAAATTTTCCTTAATATCTTTGCAAATTCTTTTGTGTCACGAGAATCAAAGTCATCAAATTCCTTTTCTTCTAAATTAGTTATTTTTAACGCTTGTTTTACATGAACCTTTTTCACGCCAATGCCCATGTAGAGTTCTGTAAAAGCATCAATTGGGTCGGCACCGGATTTTAGATTTTTTGACATCTTATCACGGTTCCCTTCTAGGATTTTTTGATACCACATGACAAGCTCTTCCTCTATGTCTGCAAAATCAGATACAGGATCCCCACTTCCGGGTTCAGTAATCTTCCCTGTAGAATCAATGCTTCCAGAGCAATCTACCACATGTAATAATGCATCTGATTGTGCTGCAATAGAAAGAAACTGATTACCTAATCCCTTACCCTTCCATGCATCTTTGATAAGACCTGGTAGATCAATTAGTTCAATTGGAATGTATCTCCATCCATCGACACATCTAGAATTATTTGGCTCATCTTGTACATTAAACTCCATATGTACACAAAGTGTAATTGCATTTGCTATCGCAGTTTGTGGTTTTTTTGTCGTAAATGGATAAGAAGAAATCTCTGTTGAGGATAATGTTGCCGAATTAAAGAATGTGGTTTTTCCGGTATTTGTTTTCCCTATTATTCCAATCTTAATTGTCATGTGTAAAAATAACGTAGATGTTATTTATTTATGACTAAATTTTTCACATGTATTTTTCAATTCTTTCACATGCCAAAGTATTTCATCTAATTCATCACTAGTGAGTTCTGAATTCCACTTCTCCAGTGTAGTTTTTGAAATTTCTGCACAGCTATAAAGTAACTTCCAGTATGGATGATGTTCAGCTGTTGTATATGATAATTCAGCCATTTTATCAACAATATCTGTTACTTCTTTAACAAGTTGATTGGAATCAGAGTCTGACATATCACATCAAACGTTGGTACTCTGCTAGCATACATCTATTAAAAACAACATCAATTCCATGTTCTCTAGCAAGGTTTTCAGCTTCCTCATTATGAATTCCTTCCTGTAACCAGATTACTTTAGGATTTTTTTTGATTGCATCTTTTACAAATGGTAGAACGTCTTCAGAAGGCCTGAATACATCAACTACATCAATATCACCTTTTATATCGTTAATTTCTTTGTAGCATTTTTTGTTTAAAATTTCATCATTGTTTGGATTAACTGGAATTATGTCAAAACCATTTTCTGACAAATATTTGGGCACAAAATGCGCTGCTTTCTCTTTATGATTTGACATTCCTATGACCACCACTTTTTTCAGATTAAGAATTTCTATAATCTCTTCATCAGAGTGTGTGTCTTTTTCCATTTTGTTTCTCTAGTTACCGTGATCATGCTCTGTTAAATGGCAGTCACAATTACAAAGTTCCGTTTTGTGATCATTCTGACAGTCAATACACTCAAAGTGTTTATGATTCTCACAGCTTGCACAAATCATAATTAACATAAATCACATGATTTGAAAAACGTTTTGCCCAGACGATTCTAATGTTTTTTATAACCAGTTTTGAGAGCAAAATCGTGGATATTTCTGTAGGACATACCCCTGATTCTGATGACGCATTCATGTTTTACGCCATGTTTACGGACTTGGTAAAATCTGATGAATTTAGTGTTACCCATGTTATAGAGGATATTGAAAATCTGAACAAGAAAGCAACTGAACCTGAATTAGATGTTACCGCAGTATCGGTTCATGCATGTGCATATATTCCAAATTATACCATTTTACGCAGTGGTGGGAGTTTTGGAATTGGTTATGGTCCAATAGTTACTGCACTGAAACCAATGACAATTGATGAATTAAAAAATTCAAAAATTGCAATTCCAGGCAAAATGACATCGGCATTTCTACTATTACAGTTGATGATTGGTAAATTTGATTTTGTGGAAATGAATTTTAGTGATATACCAAATGCTGTAAAAACAGGAGAAGTTGATGCAGGATTAGTTATTCATGAAACTCAACTATCATTTGAGCAGGAAGGAGTTATGAAGATTTTAGATGTGGGAAAATGGTGGGGTGAAGAAACGAATGGGCTTCCAGTGCCTCTTGGAATTAATGTTATGAGTAACAAGCATAATTCTCAAATAATCAACAGGTTTGATCTATATCTTCAAAAATCAATAAAATATGCACTTGACCATAAAAATGATGCATTAGAATATGCAATGCAATACAGTAGAGGAAAATCTCGTGAATTAATTGAAAAATTTGTTCTTATGTATGTGAATAATGTGACAGTTAACATGGGTGAACTTGGTGAAAAATCAATTCGAACTTTATTTGAAATGGCAAAGCAAAAAAAATTAGTTCCTGACTTTGAACTTAAGATTTCTGAATCTATAAAATAAAAAATTTGGAATAATTATTATATGTAAATTATTAAATTTGGAATATGGTAATGCCACTAAATGACAAAAAAACAATTGTTGTGGGTATTCTTATTACATTAGGTATTACTATTTTTGGTGGATATATCATTACTTCATTTATGTTACCAAACTGCAAAGATTTTTTGTGTTAAAATAGACAATAGATCAATTCTGAGTGCTGCTTATATTCAGAATTACCATATACCAACTATGAAATCAATAAGTAAACACAATGATTCGATTTATGATTACTCTGGATTGTTCATTGATGATGAAGAGTTATAGAAAACAGTAGACTCTGTTAAATATGGACTGGTATTTATTACACTAGGAAGAGATTATGCTATGAAACTTTACTTAGATTTTGAACCATGTAACGAATGTAGAGAGATGATGAATGAGTTAGGTTCGGAAGAAATGTTATTTGCAGATGATGCCACACGTGCTGACGTATCAGCAAAATTTCTCAGGCATCTAACATATAATCATAATGAGGTAGTAAAAGCTGTTATGAGTGAAGTCAAATCTCAAAAAAGAAGCCCTGAATTTGACCTATACAAATAATCAAACACGTATTGTTTGAACAAGTAATTCTGTTAGATCATCAATATTATTTGCTTCACTAAGTCGTTTGCGTAATGCACTTCCACCCACAATACCTTTCGTAAATCGAATTGCCTGCTGCTTAATGTTCACAAATCTAATATTATAATTTGATGTTGCATCAATGTATTGAACAAATGCATCTAATCTCTCATGGATTCCATATTTTTTGTATTTCCCATACGCAAGATAGTCATTTATCTGCTCAAAGATGAATGGGTTTCCCATTGCACCTCTACCAATCATCACATAGTCACATCCAGTGTAATCTAACACTTTTTTTGCAATCTCCGGCGATGTGATATCACCATTACCTACTACTGGTATCTCGACAGTTTGTTTTAGTTTCTTTATCATATCCCAGTCTGAATGGCCAGAATAACCTTGTGAAACTGTTCTGGGATGTAATGTGACCATTTGAATTCCTTCACGCTCTGCAATTTTTGCTATTTCCTGAAACAGTAACTTGTTAGATGCATCAACACCAATACGCATTTTTAACGAGATTGGTCGTTTGACACTGTTAACCAAAGTTTTGAATATTTCCTGTGTAAGTGATGAATTTTGTAATAGTGCACCTCCAGCCATCTGTTTTGTAATATGTGGTGCGGGACATCCCATATTGTAATCTATAATGTCAAAAAATGGCTCTACAATTTTTGCAGCCTTTTCTAATGCAATAATATCAGAGCCAAATAGTTGTACGGAGAGAGGCCTTTCTTTTTCTGAAAATTCTATAAACTCTGTAATATCTTTCATTTGTGATTGTAGTTGTTTCTGCTTTGCAACAATTGCATTAACACTGGTTAACTCTGTTACAACAAGACCTGCACCCATTTTTTTGCACATTAAACGTAATGCAGGATCACTTACACCGGCCATGGGAGCCAAAAATACTCTGCTAGAAAAGTGTGGAAGTTTAGACATGTAACATCTGATATTTTTTGTTTTTTAAGTGCATCTTGGTCGCTTTTCTTAAATTATGCAAATAATTAATCACAATAAATGCTAATTGATAAAAAAATTCTTGCTGGGGGTATTGCATTATTGGTAGTAGGTTTTGCATTAACCGCAACATTCAGCAATGTGTCACCAGTTGGCCGTGAAGGAATGACTGATGATGAAATTGCGGCGTTTCTCATAGAAGAGCAAGAAAATCAGGATTATAACACCCTTGCAGGAATCATGGTAGGAGTGGGATTCTTACTTATACTGATTAGTTTTGGTGCAAGAAGAAAAAAGAAAGGTGGTGCCAAAAGAACCGAAAAAAAGCCAGCTAGTTGAACTTCTGAATAGTGTTAAAATACGTATCACGTTGCTCAGGAACTCGCCCAATTTCTTTTACAAGTGTTGCTAACTCAAGTAATGATGAGTTGGTGGGTTTACCTGCAGCACGATAAATCTCTTCTGAGAATGCGGTTCCAACTAGATCACTTCCACCATGTGACAGTGCAACCTGTGCCAATTTTTGACCATATGCAACCCAATATACTGATATGTTATTGAGAACGTTAGCCAACATTAAACGTGATAAGGCAACAACCTTAAGGTCATATATTGATGAACATTCATAATCTACTTGATGCTCTGTTTCTAATTCGGTATTATCAAGACTGAATTTTAGTGGAATGAATGTAAGAAAACCATTTGTCTTTTTTTGCAAATCACGGATTTTAATGAGATGATCAATTATGTGCTCTGGTTTTTCGATATGGCCATAAAGCATTGTTGCGTTACTTTTAATTCCTAAATTATGTGCATGCTCAATCGTATCTAACCACTCTTGACCAGTGCATTTACCGCGTACTATCTTACCTCTTATGTCTGGATGAAAGAGCTCTGCACCACCACCAGGCATTGTATCTAATCCTGACTCTTTAAGACGTGCAAGTATTTCTGTAACAGAATTTTTTGTTAGTTTAGACAAGTAAAAAATTTCTGCAGCTGTAAATGCCTTAATTGTTAATTCCGGATGATGTTTTTTGATAGTTGACATCATCTGTTCGTAATAATCTAATTGTAAATCTGGATGGAAGCCACCAACAATATGAACTTCTGTTGCACCTAGTTCCTTTGCTGCAGAAACCCGTTTCTCAATTTGTTCTGGTGTTAATGTGTATGCATCATCTTCATCACCCTTTCTATAAAATGCACACATCTGACAACTTGCCACACAGAGATTCGTGTAATTCATGTAATATGATGATGTAAATGTAACAGTGTTACCTACAGTTTTTTGTCTAATCAGATCTGCAGCGGCTCCTAAAACATGCAAATTATCATCATTCATTAATTCCATACCATCTTCAAATGTCAATTCTTTACCAGAAACTGCATTATCAATTGCGGTAGAATTACCCAGTAAGCCATCAAGCATACATCAAATAATACTGAATAAATTATAAATCAATACAATTTAGGGTGTATATGGTATTACCACTCACTGATGAAGATAAGCCAAAATGCTTTCTTTGTCATGAGATACAAAAAAATTATGATGAATTAAGAAAGCATCACGAAGAGAAACATGCAGATTTCTTTGAATTTCATGAAAAAGAACAGAGTCGAAATGCTGCTCCTGGCGACGTCACTATTTTTTAGATTTTAGTAATTCAAGTACCTTCTTTTTACTTACCTGCGCAAGATCATAATTTTTGTCTATTGTTAGTGCTTTTTTGAAATACTTTAGTGCATCATCAATTTTCCCTTGCTCTGCTAATGATAGTCCCTTGTATGCTAAAGCAATTGGAAACTTTGGATTAATGTTTAGTATTAAATCATAGCATGTGATTGCGTCAGAGAATTTTTTTTGTGCGTGTAATGTAGCACCTTTTCCAATTAATGCATCAATGTTTTCTTCTTCAATCTTTAATGCACGGTTAAATAGTTTCAAAGCTTGAGAATTCTTTCCAATTCTTTGTAATGTTACTGCTTTGTCAATTAATGCATTGATGTTTTTTGGTTCTTTTTCTAAAATTTTATTATAAATGCCAAATGCCTCATCAAATTCTTCTAATGAAGCAAGTTCTGATGCTTGTTCCAAAAGCCTGTTAGTTTTATCCATTTTCAACTATCATCTGATCGTTACACTGTTTGTAATGATTTTTGGGATTTGTTCAAGTGGTAAATCCGGTTCAATAATAGTAGCATTAAATTTAGATTTGCTTCCAATCAAAGCTTGGCCTCCTACATAAATTGGTAATTTTTTATACATATCATGAATTTTTGTGACAAGTCTTTGTCCAGATTTGATGTTGTCATTTAGAGTTATTGAAACCAACAATGCTGTAGGATGTGTAGTTTTAATAAAATCAACAAGTGAGTTTGTAGGGGTTGATGGTGAAAGATTGAATACAGTGAACCCCTTTGTAAGTAGAAATGATTCAATCATATTACATGGTAAACAGTGTTCCTCACCAACTGGTGTTGTTATGATAACTGTGCCTTTGTTTTGCATGGATTTTTTATGATTATGAGAGATGAGTTTGACTAGACTTTGTGCTGTATTACTTGATATGTGTTCTACTGCTACAGAAATTTGTCCTTCTGCCCACATGGTACCTATTTTCTCCATTGTTGGTTTTAGAAGTATTCGATAGAATTCTTCAATGTTAGAATTAGTGGTAAACAGTTTGTAAACACGAATTGTTTTTTTCAAGTCTCCCTCTGTCATAGAAGTGAATAATTGTGATTGAAATTCTTTGACTATGTTATCTCTATCACCTCTGTTTTTTGGTTGATTATTTAACAAAAACGAATTGATTTTTGGATCATCACGAAATTCGATTGGTATATCGTCACGTTTGATATGTGTGGACTCGCCAAGATACTTTATAGTAATCTGCTTTGATGTTTTTTTCTTCTTATCCCATAAACTTTTTACAAGATAAACATAATCCACACCTTTAACTTTCTTTCTCCTAAGATAGACCATATCCTGTGGAATATATAGTGCATAATAAATCTCACTAGTGCCTAACACTTAGCCTATGCCGAATTTTTTTATACGCTAGAAATACACCACCAGAAACTACTCCAAGTGTGACTAATGAAACAATTACTGGTGTTACGTAATCATCTACAAAATACCTTGATTCAAACCATGCATAAGGCAAAACTGTCATAAAATCAACTACAGAGAAATCCTCCAGATAGCCTATAGCCAATGCTAGTCTACCATGTTGCTCTTTTGAATCATAAACTGCCAAATAATATGTTGCATCAACAGGAATGATAAGATTAATTTCCTGTCTTTCCCAGTATGTGATTTGCCCAAATGGTTCGTAAAATTCTTTTGATGGTAGTATAGCATTATAATCAAATACAATGGCATCATATCCATCTGGTATGGAAGAGTGGAATGAAGTGGTTGATTCTAAAATTTTTAGTTCAGTGATTAGATTAATTGAAAACGACGGTGCGATAAATACTAATGATGGGGAAAAGTCTTCCAGTCCATCAAGCTTTGGAATTACAATATTTGCAAATAATTTATCGCCTTTTTTTGCATCAAATTTATAATATAATGGATCATTGCCTAATTCCTCATACACCGCCCAAGACACAATAGGATCTGGTATTTCTAACGCTGAAGATATATCAGTATTTGAACCCTCTGTTGGAATTAATTTGTGTGCAAATGCTGATGCTGGTAGAATCATCATGCAGTATAACAAAAGAATCATCATAATTAGACGCTTCATAATGAGGTATTGTTTACTGAACATTTAATGGATGATTTAGAATTGCATAGTGCTAACCATGAACTATGATTCACAGTGTCAAAAATACACGTTGAACAAATTCGTTGGAATAATCTTATGGAACGACAACTAAATTCAATGGTATGTCTATCTTTCCAAAGGGTTCAGAAATTCTCAAGTGGTAGTCTTTTCCAGAATCATAAAGAAAATCTTCATAACTTCCATAACCTATTGCTGGTCCCCATAGCATATTCAAGAATCTGCTCTGTCCAGGTTTTAGTACAACGTTACCAGATGTAAAGTCAGAGCCAGAATTAACCCACTTATGTCCACCATCCCATACTGAATAATTACAAATTGCTGGACTAGTGCACATCATTGTGATATTATTTGATGAGCCTGTGTTTTCAGCTAAAACTTTGATGTTTACTAATGCCTGCCCAGTTGCTGTGTATGCAACATTATTAAATTGCTTTATTGTACCTCTAGATTCCTCTTGCCAGTTTGCTACATAATAATATGTGATTGGACCAACTTGATTAGCAGAACCAGATATTTTGAAGTTATTAACTATGTATTCTTCTTTGATTGCTTTTTCACAATCTCTGATCTCTCTTTTAGTTTCTTTGTCTTGACACGCTTGTAGTATTTCATCTAATTCGTCATCAGGTGATGTTTCTGATTGTTTAGATTCACTTGAAGAAGACTGATATTGTGATGGTGATGACATGTCATCACTTACTGCACTAGAACTAACATGCATTATTCCCATCTTGATCAAATACTGAATGCCATTAAGAAAGTCATTTTCTGAAATAGTGCCAGATGCCCACCATCCTGCATTATTTTTAACCCATTCAGGGATTGTATCTGATGTTGAAGCGCTTCTAGTTGTTGATGGAATGGTAATTATCCCTTCTTCAATCAGATATTGAACTCCTGTGATAAAATCGGAATCGCCAATAGTGCCATCGGCCCACCACCCTGCATTATTTTTAACCCATGGTGGAACGCTTGCAGCTTCAGCACTTGTGGCAATAGCAGTCAATAATAACAAACTTGCAATTCCCGCTAGTAATATCCTCAATACAAAAGAGGATTTTTAAGCAAATATAAGCAAAGTGCCCATTGATTCCACTAGTGCCAACATGTGTTTTGTGGTATACTGTTTAATTGGTTAATTACTTAGTTGATACTGAATGCCACAGTTTGAATTTATAAAAATAGTTGATATAGAAAGAGATTTAATTTTTCAAATTAGTACAGATTATGAAAATTTTACAAAAATTTTGCCAGACTATTTTAAAGAATTAAAAATTATCAAGAAGACTGAAAGTGTTGCAATAATTCAAGAAAAACTACAATTTCTGGGTAGAACGGTTGATGTACTAACTGAACACAGAATTGAAAAACCAGAGAGGCATATTGTTAGAATGCTTGATGGTCAAGCTAAAGGATCAATATTTGATGAAAGATATGAGATGTATGGTGAACATACCAAAATCACAATAAACGTGGATTTCATTCTACATGGAAGTTTAAAAATTCTAGGCACTCTTGCAAAAGGCAAAATAAAACAAAATATGAATTCAGTGATGGATGAATTTGTCAACTATGCAAGATTGCAATCTAATTAGTACTTTTTAGAAAACTGACAATTTTTGGATGAGCCAATATAGCACTATGTGCTGCAGAATCTGTCCCAATTCCATAGCTTACTGTAGAATCGCCAACAAAAAAAAGTCCTTTTACTTCTTGTACAGAGTGTGGCATTTTGTTCTTCCAAACTAATCCAGGTTCTTTTACAACAGATTCGACTAATTTCCATGCCATGGGCCTCTCCCACAATAAGGCATTATCAAATTCAGGATAAATTTCAGATAACTCCTTTTTCATATCAGAGACAATTTCTCTTATTCTTGATGGATTATCAGTCTCTCCTGGCTTTACTGGTGTACCGACAATTATGAGATGTTCACCTTTTGGTGATACTGATGGTGTAATGTTTGAGATAAAAAAAATTCCCTTTGAGGTATAGTTATCGCCTACAGGAAAAACTACCTGTCTTGTATCAATTTGCTTTGATAACGCAAAATGCACCTCTACAACTGAAGTGGTTTTGTTAAGCCTGTTTGTATGTTTGATAAAATCATCATCAAATACTCCGTCATCAAATAACTGATTTATTGCATGATATGCAGGATATGAAACTATCACGCAATCTGATTCGATGATTTCTCCATCAGAAAGTAATACGCCGGTTACACATGAATTCTTTACAAGAATTTTTTTGATTGGAGTTTCTATATTTATTTCAGAATTATTTTCTTGGATGTAGTTACCCATTACTTGTGAAATCCGATCATACCCACCCATGTCTGGATATGCAAATTCACTTGTGCCACCTTTGAAAGGATTTGCACGTATTATGGTTCTTGCAAATTCACCAAGTGAAATGTGATCAGCTGTATCGGCAAAAGCAAGCATGCACACTGCATCAAAAAACATCTTAGAATGGATATCAAGTTTTTTTGTGACTTCGGTTAGTGGGACTTGATCCAATTGCTCTGCTTTTTCCATACTGGTAAATGCAATTGGTAATAAAATCTTGAGCAATGAAAATCTACTCTTTAATGGCATAATTGACATTTTCAAAATGTCTCCAATACCTTTTGGATATCTATGAAAATTTCCATCAAAGAATGATATTTTATCTACTATTGCCAATTTTAATTTTGAATCTATATCTGCTGATTTTAGTACATCATAAATTGCAGATTTTTTATAGAATGGCATTATATGAAAACCATTATCTAATATGTGATTTCGAAATTCAATGGATGCAGTTCTGCCACCTAACTTAGATGACTTCTCAAAAATTCTAACTGCAAAACCGTCTTTGACAAGTAGTGTTCCAATGGAAAGTCCACCAACACCACCACCAATTATTATTGGGTTATGTGCAGATAGTGGCATTTGGATCAGGGTCTAATTTAGCCTAATATTTCATGCTAAGACAGCTGAATTTTCTCCGAAGTTCTTTCCCATTGACTTGAGTTTATACGCTTTTTTGTTACGAGATTTCGTTCGTAGGATCATTTTGCAGCATGAACACCTGATTTTGTTAGTTTTGAGCCAAACTTCACACCAACTACATCGTTTTAGTCCATATTCATATTTACAAGAATTAGGTATTTTGATTGTTTCAGATAACCTACACACGCCCTTACATGATGCTCCCATATCTAGTTTGGATATTAGTTAGATATAAACTAGTGATAAAATATTAAACTAGTGCTAATTTATGCACATTTCAATATTATATAGTCTATTAAATTATTTTTTGAGGCATGTGACATTTTTTCTAATGATTTGAAAAGTATTTTTTCGGTTGTTGAAGAGTATTTTGTTCTAATTCTTTCTTGCAGTTCTTTTCTGTGATCAAAATAATATTGGGCCAATGGAGTGTACACACTGTCACCTATTTTTTCCGATTGAATAATAGAAAAACCAGCACTGATAATTTTTGACGTGATTGATTCTATAGTATAATGCTCTGATGACCATGTAAACGAAAGTATTCCTAAATCAGTGATTACTGATGCATTTTTACTAACCACTGGCATTGCTATAACCAAATCTCCATCATCCTTAAGTATCCTTTTTGATTCTAAAAAAAAGTCCTCTAATGGCTTGAAATGCTGTGCAGATTCTAGTGCAATTATTCGATCAACCGAACTATCAGTGAATGGCAAAAATCTTGATGTAGAGTTTATTTTTTGAATAAAATCTGTATCAGACTTTTTCAGTTGATTATAATTAATGTTAATAGAAAAAATTTCCAAACCTGGATAGTCTGATTGCCACTTTCTTGCAGGTCCTAATATACCACCGCCAACATCAATCAATGATTTTGCATTAGACAAATTTGCAAATTTACCAGTAAACTCACAGAGGTTTTTCTGAGCTTCAATTGGTTTGTCTGTGGAATTATCCCAATACCCAAAATTGAGCATATCACCATCAGTTGATAATTGCATTATTGGGGATAATGAGTCATAGAGATTTACAACATCATTTTCATTTCTTCGAAATGTCCACAAAAGCATTTCAAAGAGATTAATTTGCATGTTGTGTATTTAGATACTGTAAATATATCGTTTAAGGCAGATCTACCAATTCTTCAACACAGTGTTTGTGAACCCAAACATCATCTGAATTTTTGGATATTTCTTTGCCTATTTTGATCTCATCGCCACAACTACTACATTTTCCAGCATATCGAGCTTTCATACTATTTTTGACGTAAATGAGAGTAAAACTGGTACTATTTGCTTAATGTTGACCATTGATTAATCTAAATTGAATTATCTAATTACTGGATCAATTTTTTTGAATATTTTTGTAAACCATTGAAGGCAAGTTCAATATTATACGTATTTTATGAACCATAATCATGTCTGAGACGATTGAGATGCAGAATAATCATGAATTCTGGCACAATGCAACAAAATATTCATCATGGTCAAAAGGCGAATATGGATTCCTAAAGGAAGTGTCATTTATTTTGGTTACATTAAGAAATTCAGAATGAATTTATTATTAAATTAAATCAGATTTTTGAATGTCGCTTGTTTCTATCTCATAACGTAATGCGGAAGACAGTTCAACATATGGTTTGTTAACAAGTTCTTTGACTTGTTCATCTGTAACGTTTAGTTTTTTTAACAATTTACCACGCTGATGTGCATATGAATTTTTCCAAAAAGTGACTGCATCAAATGTCTGGATTTTAACCATGAGTTTAATCTCTGTCTATGAATTCAGATGGTTCTGGTGGGTTTGGGGGAAGACCTTTACGTTTTCGTATATCCTCTGTTAATGTAGCAGCAATTGATTTTGGTACTTGAGTCCATGCTTTGAAATGAGTGTTCCACATAGCTTTACCAGCAGTTTGACCTCTCATCTTTTCAGAAATATCAAATGTCTCAACTGCTGGAACTTCACCAATTACAATACTAGTTGCACCTTTTTGTTGCATATCAAGTACTTTTCCTCGTTTTCCTTGTAGAACACTTGATACATTACCAATTAGATCTGTTGGAACTCGAACTTCTATTGCAAGCATTGGCTCCAATATCATTGGCTGTGCCGACAAAAATGCTGCCAAACATGCTCTTCTTGATGCTGGACCAAGTTGTGATAAACCTCTATGTGCTGTATCTTCGTGAGGGACAAAATGAGTGAATGTAAATTTACAATCTCTGACTTGTTCTTTTGTCAGTCCACCTTCGCTCATTACCTCATCAAAACCAGATAAAAGTGAATCAGATGATTCATCGACAAACTGTACACCTCTTGTACCATTAATCATTATGTTTCCACGTGAATCAAAACGCATTACCTTTTTTGCAACATCTGGTTCCCAACCATGATCACGAAGAATTTGAGCAGTTTCTTTCTTGTCCTTCATCTCACTTAATGTTCCATTCCTGCACATTTCAGCGATTTCAGGTTCTAATGGTTCAACTTTCATGAATATCTTATTGTGGCGATTTGGAGACTTTGCCATGACAGGTTCACATGAACCAGTAATAGTTTCCCTGTAATTGATTAATGGTTCAGAAGTAACAATCTCAACTTTGGCATCTTTGATCAAATTTACTGCAACGTCAAGATGTAGTACACCCATTCCAGCCATTATTGTCTCACCACTTTCCTCATCAATTTTTATCACAAGATTTGGGTCTTCAATTGTAAGTTTACGTAATGTTTCTACAAGTTTTGGAAGATCTTTTGGATGTTTTGGTTCTATCGCCATCTGAACTACTGGTTCAGAAACATACTTTGCAGCTTCAAAGACCGCAGTATCTTTCACAGTAGAAATTGTTTGCCCAGCACGAGCTTCTGTTAATCCTAATAACGCTGGAATGTTGCCAGCAGAAAGTTGACCTACCTGTTCTCTTACATTTGACATGAAGAAATTAACTGATTGCACTCTTCCTTCACGTTTTGAATCAATAATGTGAATTGTTTGACCGTCTTTTATCGTTCCTGAAAATAGCCTACCAATTGCTACTGGTCCAGCAGCTGGATCAATCGTCATATTAACAATCATCATCACAGTTGGTCCGTTATCATCACAATTTAGAATAGATTTTCCAATATCAGACTCTAAATCACCTTTCCAGATTTTTGGCACTCTGTATTTCTGTGCAACATGTGGTGGTGGGTGATGCTTTACAACCATCCCTAAAACAGCGTCAGCAAGAGGTGCTTTTTCCACCAAGTCTTCGACTTTGCCAGAGTCAGAGTACGCATCGATTACATCCTTGAAAGTAACCCCCTTTTTCTGCATTATATCTACATTAATTGCCCATCTATCTTTCGCTGAACCAAAAGTTACACTTCCATCCTGAATTGACACTTTCCATTTTTCTTTGTACTCATCTTCGGCATACGTATCGATTAATTCGTTAAAGTTGGCAACAACATTTGCAAGTGTTTCTTGCATCTTTTCAGGTGTTAATCTTAATTCTTTTATCAGCCTATCAATTTTGTTAATGTATAGGACAGGTCTAACTCTCTCTTCAAGTGACATTCGAGTAACAGTTTCGGTTTGAGTCATGATTCCTTCAACTGCATCACATACTACAACAGAGCCATCTATTGCTCTAAGACTTCTAATCACTCGACCAGAGAAATCAACGTGGCCAGGTGTGTCAATCATATTTATGACATAATCATTATCGCCCTCTTGGTAATGTAATGTGACATTAGCTTGAACAATTGTAATTCCTCTTTCTTGTTCTGCTTTCATCGAGTCCATTGCAAGTGCAGATCCTGCACTTGACGGTGAAATAATCCCCGAATGTGCCAACAAACTGTCACTCATAGTAGTTTTTCCATGATCAACATGAGCAATGACACCAAAATTTCTGATCTTGTTTTTATCACTAATTATTTTCATTACCTGCTCAGTTGATTTGTATTTAGCCATATGGCGATAATCCTAGTCGAACACGTATTAAACCTTGTGAGAAAATTCGATCAGGTATGCCAAAGTTTCAAAGATCAATTTCACTTTTCTCTATGATGGGTTCTGTAATTTCAAGATATGATTCTGGGTCCAATTCTTTCGCAAACCCTTTGTCAGTATTTATCAAATAGATGGAATGTATGTGTGCATTTTGTATATCTTCAAATTTAATTTTGGGATTCTTGTAAAATCTATCACATAGATTTTTCAGCCTCACAACATCGTCTTTTTTTCTTGCGTTTGGTGGTAAAAGAAACAATTTGGAAATGGGTAAAACATTGACTACTGGTGTAGCAAGTGAAAATTTTTCACAATATTGACTATATCTAGCAATTTTACTTACAATCCTAGCAGCATAATAATCAACAGTGTCTAGCGCATGTTCTGGTGGTGTGAATCCAGTTTCAATTTCAACAATACAGTTGTCATCACCTTTATTGCCAAAAAGATCACATCTGAGTAATTTTGATACTGATTTTTCAACATCAACAAAATAACCGTGTGCGATTAACTCAGAAGCACAGATTAGTTCTAGAACGGAATGGTTGATTTTGACCAGATTATCCTTATACATATCAATTAGTCTTTGACGAACAAAATTGAGTTTTGGTACATCTTTACTATCTAACTGCTCTGAAAGTAGTTCAGTTATTGCATATACATCATCCTGAAATTTTTCAATATCCAAGTTTGATAATATACTAAAACGGGGTATTATGAAGCTTAACTAACGTTAGTAATGTAAAAGAAAAAGCGATGACAGTTTAGATTCTAGGTGTGAAACTAAGTCTGCCTTTTGCAGATAGTATTACAATTGAAGTAATTGCAACAACTAGAACTAGTGATGCGATTGTACCAAATTCTGGAACTACGGCACCGCCAGCAATTTCTACTTCAACAGTTGACTTATTGATTCCTGCAGAACCTTGCTGTGCACTAATTGAATAGACACCATCTTGTTTCCACATTGGTCCGCCAACTCCTATAGTTGAAGCGAATGAACCATCATCCTCAGGATTTAACTGATCAACAGAAACTACGTTGCCATTTGGCGCAATAACCATTAGTGTTATAGCACCATCTCCAGAAGCCTGTCCTGTGATAGTGATTGTTGTTGAACCCTCAACCGCGTCTGCTTCAATTTCCAAAGCCCCAGATGCTGCTGGAGCATATGCTATTGCTGCAACTAACATCAGGCTTGCAAAAATTGGTAATGCGTTTTTAGATTTGAGACTCACTGGTAGAAGTACCGAAGATTGTGTATATAAACAATCTGATTCATTGTTACTGGTCAAAATATCTATTTCCTTTTAAAAATTTGAATACTTTGTAAATATAACAACTTTCTTTGAATTTTCCCAATTGTAAAATTTGGAGAAATCCATGTAATCATTGATATTCACAAGTATTTAGAATCACAGAATTAATTCTAGAGAATGTGATAATTTTACTTTGCACAAACTACTTTTGATTTTACTAGAATGATCATCTCAACAAGTTTTAAGATATTTTGTGTGGTGATATGACTCAAATTATGCAGACCAAGTAGCGTAGCCACCATCAAGGTTTACTGCTGAAAATCCTGCTTTAACTAGCTCATCAGCTGCTATGTTTCCACGATAACCAGATGCGCAGTAAACGCACACTTTCTCCTGCTTTAACTCTTCAATCTTACCTTTTTTTGCATTTCTGAT
>Ga0208764_10000103_pt1 | contig 44582 bp, 40 predicted proteins | sample ETNtaG_18_FD_185762 | JGI IMG/M metagenome (GOLD analysis project Ga0208764, IMG submission 185762) | Marine microbial and viral communities from oxygen minimum zone, Eastern Pacific Ocean - ETNP201302SV91 (SPAdes) (version 2) | ecosystem: Environmental > Aquatic > Marine > Oceanic ... | reverse complement strand
TTTCTTTAAGTAATATGTATCCATAAGATTTTGATCCAATTGCAATTTTATCTCCATAGCGAGTATCATACCAATATTGATCCCCTTTACTATCGATAATTACTTGGTATCTACCATTTTTAGTTTCTTCTTTGTGGTCTTCAAATCCCATTAATAAAAACAAATTCACTGTTGTTAATATTCCAATTAAAAAACTCTTAATGTCTAATTTCATATTTCTCTCCTTATTTATTTTTATCAATATACCAGAATAGTCTTGTAAAATAAAAGGGATTTTAAAAAGTGAAAAAAGGGGAGTTTGTCGTCGTACCCCGGACAGGATTTGAACCTGTGACCTACGGATTAGAAATCCGTTGCTCTATCCAGCTGAGCTACCGGGGCATGAGAGGAATTTAGTTAATTAAAAAAATATTTAAAGGAGTTTTTTCCATTTATTTATAGACGAAGTCTCGACGGAGAAATTTCTTGCAATAATTCTTCTTTTGCTGTAGTATAGAGGAGATTACAATAAAAAACGTTTTCAATTAAATTTTCAAGGAGAAAATCATGGCTGAAAAAGTAAAATCAACAGGTGTTAGCAAAGAAAGCGGTTACTTATACTACTTAGGTAAAGACGGTAACGTATGGCGCTCAGGAATGTCACGAGGCGGATCTGGCGGCGGAAATGCAGAAAAAGTTGCTGATGCAGGTGTTACACGTGAAAGTGGCTGGTTATACTTCATCGACAAAGATGGAGATGTATCTCGCGCTAAAATGGCTAGAGGTAGAGGTTAAAAATTTTAACGTTTATCTTTTAGATATTTCAAATAAAAAAGGAGCATTTATTGCTCCTTTTTTATTTTATAATTGAATTCTTATTACTTGCGACAATTCCACTCGATACAATCATTCTAAATCCTTCTTCTACATCAACTTTAGCATCTAGCGTATCTTCTTTAGGAACAATGAGAAAAAATCCAGAAGTAGGATTTGGGGTTGTAGGAACAAATAAGTGATAAAATTCTTCGTTTGTTTGATTGGTGGATTCACTTGTTACAAATCCTAATGTCCACATACCTTTTCTTGGATATTCAATATAGACTACTTTTTCAAAAGAATGAGCACCACCACCAGATATAGATTCTATGATTTGTTTGCTGGTTGTGTAGATCATTCCAATTAATGGGATTCTCTTAAAGATGCTTTCCATCCATCCAACAACTCTTCTACCTAATACATTTCTAGCCAATGCACCTACAATAATTAAAGAAATTATTACAAAAATAATGCCAATTAGAGAGCTTAAATGAAAACCTAGAAATGTAACATTTACCACTTCTTTGATAGGTTCTGATACTTTATCGCCTAATCCAATAATTGCTTTAAATAGAGCCTGAAGCACATATGTTATCAATGCTAGAGGAACAATAGTCGCTAAACCGGCTAAAAATGAACTTTTTATCTTATTTCCCATATTTATATGAATTTATATAGAATTATAATTTACTTCCTATAGATAAGTACTGAACTTCCTAAAATAAAAGCTGTACCAATAATCTCTTTTGCACTGAGCACTTCATTAAGAAATATCCATCCTAAAATAATAGCAACAATTGGAGGGAAAATAGCAACATAAGTTACTTGAGTAACACTTAGGTGCTGATAGAGCCAGAAATAGATACCCCAAGAAATTACTCCACCAAATATTACCAGATATATGCTAGCAAAGATTAATTGATTATCCCATGTCATTACTGTTAGGTCTTCTCTGAGCAGATATGACAATGATAACATAATAACACCGGTTAATGTTTGGCATACGGCATTCATCTGATATGGTCCTACCACATCGTTATGTTTTTTATATAATACGCTAGGCCATGCTGCAATAATAATAGCTCCTATAAGCACTAGAATGGCAAAAAAAGACTGTGACTGTAAATCAATTGATTGATTGGATCCAATAAACACCATTCCTATAAATCCTAGAAATAATGCTAATAGTTTGTTTGTAGTTAGTTTCTCATTTGCATCTCCTGAAAGCATAAAATGAGCCATCACGCTAGTAAATAAAGGAAACAAGCCCCATAAGATAGATGAGATACTAGAATAGATATATTGTGTTGCCCAATATGTAATTCCATAGGAAAGAGCAAAATTTAATAAACCGAATGAAAGATACAGTTTCATAGCTTGCTTATTCAATGGAATAGACTTCTTTTGAAAAGCAATAATGAGAAAAAATAATAGTCCAGACAGAAAGAATCTAAATCCTACTCCAAAGAATGGAGGCATACCAGCGTTTAAAGATATTTTGATGAAATACCATGTGGATCCCCAGATTAGACATAATGCAATAAAAGGGAAGAGAATTCTATTATTCATTAATTAGACTTATAAAGAGTTGATAGGAATGTGCTCGCAATATAAATACTTGAGTATGTTCCTATAATTACTCCTACAAGCAACGTAAAGGCAAAAGGACGAATAGTTACTCCACCGTACGTTAATAACACTGTAATTACTAGCAATGTTGTTAGTGATGTAATAAGAGTTCTGCTTAATGATTGATTAATACTCTTATTAATAGTTGCATCAAGCAAGACAGTGCCAGAAGATTTCATATTTTCTCTAATTCTATCTAAAATTACAATAGTATCATTGAGTGAATAACCTACGATTGTTAGGAATGCAGCTACTGTACTTAGAGTAACCTCATATCCCGTTAAAGAGAAGATTCCCAAGGTAATCGTAATATCATGTATAAGCGCTAGAATTGCACCAATAGCAAATTTAAATTCAAATCTAATAGAAATATATAATAAGATTAGTACAAGAGAAGATAGGATAGACCAGAATGCTTTTCCACTTAATTCAGTACCTACTTTTGGACTTACAGTATCCAATGATAGGATAAAATTATTTTTATCTTCAGGAGCTTTATCTCCCATAGTTTGATAAATATGGTTCACTATATCTTGAGCAAAATCTGGAGATACATTATCTCTAGCTTTAACTTTGATCATTACATCATCTGTACTACCAAAATGTTTAATCTCTTCTGTGCTTAAATCAACAACTTGGTTATCTGATGGAATAGCTTTCATTACATTTCTCACTTCTTCAATATTGACTTCTTCAGAGAAATTTAATCCAATCATGGTTCCGCCTTTAAAATCGATACCAAGATTAATGCCCATTAGTAATAGTATAATAGAGCCAGTGGCCATGATACCAGATACTGTGAACCCAACATTTTTCAATGCCATAAAGTTTATTTTTGTATTTTCCATGAATTTCATAATTAGATACTCAGTTTTTCTATATTTTTTCTAGATGTAATAAAATCAAATACAAATCGTGTAACAATAATTGCTGTAAACATACTGACAATAATACCCCAGAATAATACTGTAGCAAATCCCTTAATTGGGCCGCTACCATATTGATATAACACAGCTGCTGCAATTCCTGTTGTTAAATTTGCATCAACAATAGTTGTAATGGCTCTTTCATATCCTGAATCAATTGCAGATCTTACAGATTTACCATTTCTCAATTCTTCTTTAATTCTTTCAAAGATAATAACATTAGCATCGACTGACATCCCTACTGTTAAAATAAGTGCTGCAATCCCCGGTAGAGTCAATGTTGCTTCTAATAGTGCTAATACTCCTAGCAGCAATATTAAAGTCCACATTAGAGAGAAACTTGCAATAAATCCTGATGCTCGATAATAGAATATAATGAATAGGACAATTAATAATAAACCTATCATGATAGATGATGTTCCTGCACTAACAGAATCAGCTCCAAGAGAAGGACCAACGATTCTTTGGTCTACTATTGTCACAGGAACTGGTAATGCACCAGCACGTAATACAATAGCAATATCTTCTGCTTCTTGTATAGAATCCATACCTTCGATAACGGTAGCGCCTCCAAAAATTTGACTTCTAATAACGGGAGCCATATGTACTTTTTTATCTAATACAATTGCAATTCTTTTATTAATATTAACTCCAGTAATTCTTGCCCACTCTCTTGAACCTTCATTATTCATCTCAACTTGTACAGTAGCTTGTCCAGCACTAACACCAGATTGGCTTAATCTCATTTGTGCATCTTCTATTACACCGCCTGTTAGTTCTGCATTATCCACAAGATGGTACAATAAATAAACTTCCTCTTCCTCTCCAAAATCATTGATTAGTGTTACAGCAGAATTGCTAGTAAGGAATAAACTGCCAGTTGCATCTAGCACCTGCTGAACGTTTTCCTGATTTAAAATATTTCTTAATGTAGGTATATTGTCTGACGAAATAGCTAAATCACTACCTACTGCTATTAATAAAGATGAGAATCCTAAGTTATTCTCTTCATCAGTATCGGCACTAAATAATTGATCAACATTATCTTTACTTTCTTCGATATTAATGGATACAAGACCATCTATTTGTCTCACAATTGTATTTGTACTTTCTACATCTTTAACGATCATTAATTCTAGTAAAGCAGTGCTTTGTAATAATTCTCTAGCACGTTCAGAATCTTGAATCCCAGCTAATTCAACAACAACTCTATTATTCCCTTGTTTTTGAATTGTTGGTTCTGATACTCCAAATTGATCTACACGATTCTGGATAATTTCGATAATTCTATTAATAGAATCAGTTGACTGTAGACTTAATTGTTCAATAATTTGATCTTTTGTCTTACCATAGCTAATAAAGTATCTAGGAAGTTTTAAATCTTGTTCTAATGCTTTCTGTTCGAATAGAGTAAAAAAATCGGCACTATTATTTTTATATTCTTGATTTAGTTCAGTTAGAAATCTATCAAATTTTTTGTCTTTATTTTTTGCTAGAGTATTAACGAGTTGTGGAAGATCTACTTCAAGAACAATATATATACCACCTTTTAAATCAAGACCTTGTTTAATGCTCTTAGATTCAAAATATGCAAGCTCATCTTTTGATAAGTTATTTTTTGCATCATCGCTTAACAATTGATATTTAATTGATGGGAAAAGTGCATAAATCCCTAACCCAAAAATAAATAGAATTGATAATAATCTTGTTCTTAATGTATTGTTCATATTTTATTTAATTTAAAGTGAAAAGAATTTAATACTTTCAAATAATTTTTCACTATTTTTTTAAATTATATTTAACTCCGTTCCAACATCATAAAAAGCACCTAATGCATGGTCGAGTTGTTCTTGGGTGTGGTCTGCAGACAGTTGAACCCTGATTCTTGCTTCATCTTTACCTACTACTGGGTATGAAAATGCAATAACATATATATTTTTTTTCAACAACTCTTCAGACATTTTTACAGCTTTTTTTGCATCATAAATCATAATAGGTACAATCGGATGATCGGTGCCTTTTATATCAAAACCGTGTTCCTTAATTTTTTTACGAAAATACATTGTATTTTTCTCTAACCTGTCTTTGTAGCTAAAATCATTTTCAATCATATTAAATACTTTGATACATGCTGCAACTAATGGAGGAGCAAGACTGTTTGAAAATAAATAAGGTCTAGATTTTTGTCTAAGAGTTTGGATAACCTCTTTAGAGGAAGATATAAATCCGCCAGAAGCGCCACCTAATGCTTTTCCAAATGTTGAAGTGATAATATCGATATCATCCAAAACACTGTGGTAGTCTGCACTACCTCTTCCTTGATTACCGATGAACCCTGTTGCATGACAGTCATCAACCATAATCATCGCATCATATTTTTTTGCTAATGCAACAATTTGTTTTAATGGTGCTACTACTCCATCCATACTAAACACTCCATCTGTGGCAATTAATTTTAATCGAGCACTAGATTGTTGCAATAATTCTTCCAAATGATCCATATCTGCATGTCTGTAACGATTTTTCTCTGCTTTACATAGTCTTATACCATCTATAATAGAAGCATGATTCAGTTCATCGGAGAAAACAGCATCTTCTTTTGATAATATTGTTTCAAATAATCCACCGTTTGCATCAAAACAAGAAGAATAAAGGATGGTATCTTCTTTCCCATGAAATTCACTCACTTTCTCCTCTAATTCCTTATGAATTGTCTGAGTACCACAAATAAATCTTACTGAGCTTAGCCCAAAACCCCACTCATCAATTGCTTCAATAGCTGCTTTTTTTATATCACTATTATTCGATAGCCCTAGATAGTTATTAGCACAAAAATTAATGACAGTTTCTCCAAGTACATTAATAGCTGTTTCTTGTGGAGTTTGAATAATGCGCTCATTCTTGAAAGTGCCATCTTTTTTGATTTGTTCAAGTTGATTTTCTAAGATATTATTAATCTTTTTCATAGTGTTTTCTTATTTCTGGTATTAGATAATCTCTAAAAATTTCATTCCTATTATTACTAAAATTCCATTTTTTTATAGCCTCATCACAATTTAAGTTTTCAGGCCATGTATCTGCAATAGATTGGAATTTAGAATCTATATTATAATCTACGATAAATTTTGGAAATTCCTTTTGTAGTTCTAAGACTATTTCTTTTGGACTTAAAGTGACTTCTTGTACATTAAATGCTCTCAGTTTTGATTCAATATTTTTAGGATTCATAATTTGTAAAATAGCATTAACTGCATTTTTAATACCTAGGAAGGGGAGCATAGTTGATCTATCTACTCTGCAGATATATTTCTTATTATTATAAGCTGCATGTAGCATTTGTGGAGCAAAATCGGTGGTACCTCCCGATGGTATCGTATATGGACTGATAATCCCAGGAAATCTTAAACATCGAAAATCAATTCCGCAACCGATTGCAATGCTTTCTTCATATTTTTGAGCACCAAATTGTTCTATAGCTAGTTTATTGCATCCATATATTGTATTTGGTTTGATAATATCTTGTTCTTTAGCATGCGTTAGTTTTCTTGGTCCATATACTGCAATTGAGCTAGGAAAAAATATTTTTACAAATGACCTATGTTTCTTGCCATGATTCATAGCAGTATTAATTATTAGCTTAGAACCTTTCTCATTCACTTCATGAGCTAATTGTGGATTTTCATTTGCAGACTGACTTAGCAATGCAGCAAAATGATATATTTCAGTAATGTTATAATCATTAAATATTGAATCGATAATATTCTTATTTAAGATACTATCTTTTATATAAATGACATTATCATATTTAATGTCTGATTCATTAATATCTAAAGCAATAATAAGTTCTTTTTTCTTAGATAAGGATAAAAGAGTTTGCCTGCCTATTTCACCATTGAACCCTGTAATTAAAATTGCATTATTCATGTTGTAAATTAACTCAATTGAGATGATTTTTTAAAAACTTTGTATTAAGATTGAATACCAAGTAAATTTTTTGCTCAAATGAAGAAAATTATCGCAGTTATTAATCAAAAAGGTGGTGTCGGCAAGACTACTACAGCTATCAATCTAGCTTCTAGTTTAGCTATATTGGAAAAGAAGACACTTCTTATTGATTTTGATCCTCAAGCAAATGCAACAACTGGATTATCAGATTTTGGAATTGATAGTAGTCACTCTATTTATGATGCGTTAAGCGGAAATCAAACAATGAGGAAAGTAACATCAAGCACAAACCTAGATTATCTCGACTTTATTAGATCAGATAATAACTTGGTAGGCTGTGAGGTGGAATTGGTTGGAGTAAAAAACAGAGAGAAACAATTATTGCGATTAATTAATACAGTGAAAAAAGATTATGATTTTATTTTAATAGATTGTCCTCCATCTTTAGGTTTGTTAACATTAAATGTTCTAGTAGCATCAAACAATATCTTAATACCTATTCAAAGTGAATTTTTTGCTTTAGAAGGCTTAAAGAGCTTACAAGAAACAATTAGATTAGTTCAAGATAATATGAATAATGACCTAAAGATACTTGGAATCCTCATTACCATGCATACGAAAAGATTGCGTTTAGCAAGGAAAGTAGAAGATCTATTAAAATCAAATTTTAAAAATAAGTTGCTTAAGACAAAAATTAGCAGAAATATAAGATTAGCAGAGGCTCCAGATGATGGTAAACCAGCTATTATGTATGATGTTGATTGTGCTGGAGCAAAAAACTACATGGAATTAGCATTGGAAATTTTAAATGAAAAAAAATAATCAAATAGGCCAAGGAATTGGGGCTTTACTGACCCCAAAAAAATCATCTGATCATTTAGATCAGAATAGCATATTAGTTAGTAAAATTATTCCTAACCCAAATCAGCCTAGAAAAGTATTCAACGAAAAGTCTTTAAAACAATTAGCGCAATCTATCGATGAGAAAGGTTTAATAAGTCCTATTACAGTTCGAGCATCTAATAATAAATATGTTATTGTTGCAGGAGAAAGAAGATTTAGAGCCCACCAATTATTAAAAAGAAAAAAGATATTAGCATACATTATTGATGCAGATTCGAATAAAGACATAATGTATATGGCATTAATCGAAAATATACAGAGGGAAGATTTAAACGCAATAGAGCAAGCAAAGGCTTACAAATACTTGAAGGATAATCTAGATAGTTCTATTACTGAGATTGCAAAAACGGTTGGTAAATCACGTCCAGCAGTTTCTAATTCGCTAAGATTGCTAAATCTGCCTAAAGAGATTCAAGATAGCATTCTCAAGAATGAAATTAATGCAGGTCAAGCAAGGGCTATACTACAAAAGAAGACAACCCAAGGCATGATTCTTCTTTGGAGAAGATTACTGAAGGAAAAAATGTCTGTAAGAAAAGTCGAGGCAGCAGCATCAAATAGTATGAAGCGCGATAAACAGATAAATCAAATTGAAAATAACATCGCAAGAATTATTGGCACAAAAGTAACTATCAAGAATAACAAAAAAACAAAAAAAGGTTTTGTAAAGATTCATTTTGATGCTAAAACATGGGATCGCGTTATTGATAAGTTAAAAAGTATAAAATCAGATTTTGAATAGCATATTTATGAAGTTTAAAAAATATAAAATATTATTTATTTCCCCATTTAATGATAAGACTTGGCAATCTGAGTTTAATAGACCTACTTTGATAGCTAGTTTATCGTTGATAGCATTTTCTTTTATTGCCTCTCTATCACTTATCATCCTTTCTATACCTATTGTGAAAGAATATTTTAGAATCACAGCTATTAATAAAGAAATTAAACAACAAGAAGAGATTATAGATAATATTAGCGACACTTTAGAGGAGATAGGCTTGATGAAATCTTATATCGAAAATCTTATTAACTCAGATGGTAAAAATGATTTATCAGATAGTAAAATTAGATTTATGGTAACTAATAATATTCCAGATTTTCAACCTACTGATGGAATTATTAGTAATGATTTTAATCCTACTGCCTTACACTTTGGGATTGATATTGTTAGCAATGAATCTACACCTATTTTTGCAATCGCTGATGGTGTAGTAATTTATAGTGACCATTCTAAAGAGCTAGGCAATGGCATTGTAATTGATCATATGAATGGATATTATTCTCATTATTATCATAATCAAGAAAACTTTGTTAATAAAAATGATCAAATAGATCGTGGCATCCTTATTGCAAAAATGGGTAATACTGGAGTGTCTACAGGTCCTCACTTACATTTTGAGATTTGGAAAGATGGAGCTCCAATTGATCCTTTAACTTTTTTCCCTAATTTTTCAAAAAAAGCTGATAAATTTGAAGAAGAATCTAATGAACAATAAATCAATTAATAGCCAAACAATTATTGCTGAAGATGTACAAATTGATGGCGATATCACTCTAACTGGCAATATCACTATTTATGGAGAGATAAGAGGAGCAGTATTTACTGATGGAGCAATTCAATTAGCAAAAAAAGGCAAAATTTTTGGAGATGTAAAAGCTTCAACAATACAAATCAATGGATATATTCAAGGCGATGTTTTTATTAATGGCCCTGCTGAACTTTTGAGTAAATGTGAATTAGTGGGAGACTTGAAATATAAAGTATTAACAATACAGGATGGAGCTCAATTTTCTGGACGTTGTGAAATAATGGAAGATGATTTGAATTTATAAATGAAGCCTTCTAAAAGATCGTTAAGCTCAATCATGTCCGAAAGTTATTCTATATATTTTGAGTTTTTTGGTATCATTGTTGCCTGGATGCTAGTTGAATATTTAATTAGAAGAGATGTATCATATGTTGCTATTATTGGCGGTGTTATTCACGCATCTATTAAAGCTTACCAAGCTGTCATGAAAAAATATTAAAAAATATGTTTTTTGCTATTTTCTGATTGATTTTTTTTCCTTATGTTTCAGCGATGCCAATTGCAAAAAAATATCACCCATAATTCTGATGAATAATACATTAAAAATATTTTTTATATGTTTAATGTTAATTTCGCCTATAATTGCAGGTGGCGGTGGAGATAGTAGTAAAGAATTAGATCCTGTCTATGAAGCTATTTCTCATGTTGCAGATTCAATGGATATTAAAAAAGTGGGTAATAATTATGAAGCAGGTGCTATGCATGCACTATATCCTTTTTTTGATTTTCATAATTCTTCGATTGCTAAAAAATATGGTATTGATTTTTCTATAACCAAACATGTTTTTCTATTATTATTAGTTGCATTTATCACTGTAACCTCAATCATATTTTTAGTACAAAGATATATTGCAAGCCATACTAAAGTGCCTGGAAAACCAATGAATTTCATTGAAATGATTGTTGTCTATATAAGAGAAAATGTTTTAAAGAATTTTATCGGAGAAAAATATTATAGAGAATGGGCTCCTCTTATTTATACACTTTTCTTCTTTATTTTAGTTGGTAATTTTTTAGGCTTAATCCCTATCTTTGATTTTCTAGGTTTTATAAATTATTTTGGATCTAAGCTTGTCAGTATTGACTATCATAATACATTTTTATATCCTTTAACTCATGGAGGAAATACAGTTACTGCCAATATCAATTTGAATTTTGCATTGGCTACTATTACATTTTTTGCATTTACAATTGCGGGAATGAAAAAATATGGTCCAATTGGACATTGGAAAAATTTTGCTCCCCCAGGATTAGCTTGGCCTTTATATTTTATTGTTGTCCCAATTGAGATTTTAGGAATGCTACTTAGACCTCTTACCTTGACTTTAAGGCTAGCAGGAAATATGATGGGAGGACATTTAGCATTAATAATTTTTACTGGACTTGTAATGCAGATTGCGCAATCTTATAATAGCGTTTTAATGGGATTGGTAGGAGCTAGTTTATTTTCAGTTCCACTATCTATTTGTATAATATTTTTAGAAATTTTAGTAGGATTTTTACAAGCATATGTGTTTGCTTTATTAACAGCTGTTTTTATAGGAATGGCTGTAAACGTTCATCATTAAAAAAAAGGAGAAAAAGATGGGAGCAGGTTTAGCAGCAATTGGTGCCGGAATCGGTATTGGTTTAATTGGTATGGGAGTTGCGCAAGCGATTGCAAGACAACCAGAAGCCGCAGGAGAAATAAGAGGACAAACCTTTATTTTAGCTATCTTGGTAGAAGGAGCAGCTATTCTATTAGGTTTATTATCTCTTTTCTTAGGCTAATATAAAATAGAAAGGAAATTATGAATAATCCATTATTTGTAGTCAGTCCAGGTTTATATATCTGGTCATTAGTGATATTTTTATTGGTATTGCTTATTCTGAAAAAATATGCATGGACACCTTTACTTGATTTTCTTGATCAGAGAGAAAAAGAAATTGCTGATTCTTTAGCAATGGCAGAGAGTGCTAAAGCTGATCTTGAAAAGGTCAAAGAAGAGTCTAAAGAAATTCTTAATGAAGCAAAAAACCAAGGAAAGTCTATTGTTAGTGACAGTAAACAGAAAGCTGAAGATGCTGGAAACAAGATTCTTAATGACGCTAAAGCAAAGTCAGATGAATTTCTTGTTGAAGCAAAGTCTAAGATTGATCTGGAGAAAAAGAGAGCAATTAAGGAAATTAAAGAAGAGGTAGTTGATCTCAGTCTTGATTTAGCATCTCAAGTATTGCAAAGGAATGTTAAAGATGATGATAATAATCAATTCGTACAATCGTCACTTAAAGCAATGAAAAAAGATGAAGCAAAATCATAAAAAGATAAAAATATATTCTGAATCATTATGTGCTTCAGCAAATACTTTTGAGAATTTTCAAAGTATCAAAGGATCATTGGAAGATTTAATTGTTCTATCTAAACAAGATTTAACTATTAATACATTCTTAAAATCTAAACTAATTGATTCAAGTCAGAAAATGGATATTTTCAGAAAAGCTTTTAATGAGGCTTTTAATAAAGAATTATTAGATATCTTGCTGGTAATGATCGAAAATGATGATATGAGTTTATTAGTAGAAGTAAATAAGGGGTTTGTTGCTTTAGCAAAGAAAAAACTTAATATCGCATATGTTGAAGTGACATCTCCATTTACTATGGATATAGAAGATCGAGATAGCTTAGTAAAAGAGTTAAGTGATATTACTAATAAAAAGATTAATATTAATTTCTCCGTTAATAAGGAATTGATTGGGGGATTAAAAATCAAAATGGATGACATGCTATTTGATAGCAGTCTAAAAACAAAATTAGAAAACGCAAAATCAAAATTAATAGGGGTATAAATGGATATTAAAACTAATCAAATCGGTGATTTATTACGCGACCAAATAAAAAATATTGACAATAATGTTGATGTTAATGAAGTGGGTGAGGTTCTAGAAATTGGAGATGGAGTTGCTAGAACTAGCGGTTTAGGAAACGTAATGAGTTCTGAGTTAGTCGAATTTCCAAATAATGTTTTTGGTATGGCACTGAACTTAGAAGAAGAAAATGTCGGTGTTGTACTTTTTGGAGATAGCAGTCTTGTAAAAGAAGGCGATACTGTGAAAAGAACAGGAAAAGTAGTAGAGGTTCCTGTAGGAAAAGAATTATTAGGTCGAGTAGTAAACCCTTTAGGGGTGCCAATGGATGGAAAAGGTCCAATTAATTCAGAACATTCTTTACCAATTGAAAGAAAAGCATTGGGAGTAATGCAAAGATTTCCAGTAAAAGAACCATTACAAACAGGATTAAAATCAATTGACAGCATGATTCCAATTGGTCGAGGTCAAAGAGAGCTAATTATTGGAGATAGACAGACAGGAAAATCTGCTATTGCTACAGATACGATTATTAATCAAAAATCTACTCATAGTGGTGATAGTCCAGTTTATTGTGTATATGTTGCAATTGGTCAGAAAGCATCTACAGTTGCAAAATTAGTTGGTGAGCTTGAAGCGAATGGAGCTATGGAATATACTACAGTAGTAGTTGCAAATGCGTCTGATCCTGCTCCATTACAATATATTGCTCCATACTCTGGATGTGCAATGGGAGAATATTATAGAGATAATAGTATGCATAGTCTGATTGTTTATGATGATTTATCTAAACAGGCTACCGCTTATAGACAAATGTCATTGGTATTAAGACGTCCTCCAGGTAGAGAGGCTTTTCCTGGAGATGTATTCTATTTGCATAGCAGACTTCTAGAAAGATCTTCAAAATTATCTGAAGATTTAGGTTCAGGTTCATTGACTGCATTGCCAGTGATTGAAACGCAAGAAGGAGATGTATCAGCATATATTCCAACAAATGTGATTTCTATTACTGATGGGCAGATATACTTAGATACTAACTTATTTAATGGTGGGGTTAGACCTGCAGTAGACGTAGGATTATCAGTATCTAGAGTTGGAGGAAGTGCACAAATTAAAGCGATGAAGAAGATTGCTGGTAAATTAAGGTTAGATTTAGCACAATTCAGAGAATTAGAAGCATTTGCAAAATTTGCCTCTGATCTAGATGAAGCTACAGCTGCACAAATTACTAGAGGTCGTCGCATGGTAGAGATATTAAAACAAAATCAATATGTACCAATGGCTACAGCTAATCAAGTGATTATCATCTATGCTGCAAGTCAAGGATACCTTGATGATGTAGAACTTGAGTCTGTTAAAGAGTTTGAAATTGGTTTACTAGAGCATTTTACATCTAAAGCTCCAGAATGTATTAAAGAGATTGATGATACAGGAGATATTGGAGATAAATTAGCTGATAAGATGAATAAAAAAATTGAGGAATTTAAAAAGAGCTTCTAATATGGCAAATCTTAAAAATCTTCAAGAACGTATTAAGTCTGTAAGCAGTATACAACAGGTTACTAAAGCTATGAAAATGGTTGCTGCGGCTAAAGTAAAGAAGGCACAGGAAAAGATGGAAATTTCCAGACCATATTCAAAAAATACACAAGACTTAATTTGTAGAATGTTACCACAAGTTTCTAACTCAAGCATTTCCTTAGTTGAGAAGAGAGATGTAAAGAATAAAGGAATGATTATTATTACAAGTGATAGAGGTTTTGCAGGATCATTCAATTCTAGCGTGATTAGATTAGCTGAAAAGGAAATTGAGAAATTTGGTAAAAATAAAGTACAATTATTTTGCTTAGGGAAGAAATCTTCCGAGTATTTCACTAAGAGAGATTATAATGTTATAGAATCTTTTTATGATTTTTGGAAAGATATGACATTTGATACAGCATCAGACATTTCTAAAACCTTTATTAAGGCGTTTACGGATTTGGAAGTAGATGAAGTACATGTGATTTATAATCGATTTAGAACTTTAGCATCACAAGACCTTATGATGGAGAAGGTGTTGCCAATTGATTTTACTGAAGATTATAATGTCAAAAACTATAATTATGATTATGAACCAAATCAGGAAAGCATTGTTAATACATTGCTACCAAAACATTTAAAGGTACAAATGTGGCAACAAATGTTAGAATCTTATAGTAGTGAAGAGGCTGCTAGAATGATTGCAATGGATAATGCGACAGAAAATGCAAAAGAAATCATTAAAGAATTAAAACTAGAATTTAACAAAGCGCGTCAAGCTGCGATTACTACAGAAATGTTAGAGATTGTTGGTGGAGCAGAGGCGCTAGTCGATTAAGGGGACATAAAATGAATAATGAAGGTAAAATATTACAAATAACTGGTGCGGTAGTTGATGTAAAATTCAATGAAGGGCATTTGCCAAAAATTCTGAATGCTTTAAGCATCAAAAGAGAAGATGGATCAGACTTAGTATTAGAAACTGCACAGCATTTAGGTGAAGGTGTTGTTAGAACAATTGCTATGGATTCTACAGATGGTCTTGTAAGAGGTGAGAAAGTTTCAGATTTGGGCGAACCAATTTCTGTTCCTGTTGGAGAAAAAACATTAGGTAGAATGTTTGATGTGCTTGGAAATCCAATTGATCAAAAAGGTGAAGTGAATAATAGCAAAACATCTCCAATTCATAGATCTGCACCCGCACAAGAAGATTTGACAACAACATCTGAAATGTTTGAAACAGGAATTAAAGTTGTTGATTTGATGGAGCCTTATACCAGAGGCGGAAAGACAGGCTTGTTTGGTGGAGCTGGAGTTGGAAAAACAGTTCTAATTCAAGAGCTTATTAGAAATATTGCTACCGAACATGGCGGATTCTCTGTTTTTGCTGGAGTAGGTGAAAGAACTAGAGAAGGAAATGATTTATATGCTGAAATGACAGAGTCAGGCGTGATTGATAAAACAGCACTTGTTTTTGGACAAATGAATGAACCTCCTGGTGCAAGATTAAGAGTAGGTTTAAGTGCATTGACAATGGCTGAATACTTCCGTGATGATGAAGGTAAAGATGTTCTATTATTTGTTGATAATATATTCAGATTTACTCAGGCTGGTTCAGAAGTATCAGCATTATTGGGAAGAATGCCTTCAGCGGTAGGATACCAACCTACATTATCAACAGAGATGGGTGATTTGCAGGAAAGAATTACATCGACTAAAAAAGGATCTATTACATCTGTACAAGCAATTTATGTACCAGCAGATGACTTAACTGACCCGGCTCCTGCAACAGCATTTGCACACTTAGATGCAACTTCAGTTTTAGAAAGAAAGATTGCTGAGTTAGGTATTTATCCGGCGATTGATCCTCTTACTTCAACATCTAGAATCTTAGATCCAAGAGTAGTTGGAGATAGACACTATAATGTTGCACGATCTGTACAAACAACATTGCAGCAATATAAAGACCTACAAGACATTATTGCTATTCTTGGAATGGATGAATTGTCTGATGAAGATAAGATGGTTGTATCTAGAGCAAGAAAAATGCAGAAATTTATGTCTCAACCTTTCTTTGTAGCAGAGCAATTTACAGGTTTAGAGGGTCGTTATGTAAAGCTTGAAGATTCGATTGCAGGATTTGAAGCAATACTTAATGGAGAAGTAGATGATCTTCCTGAGAATGCTTTTTCATATGTGGGATCAATTGATGAAGCAATAGAAAAGGCTAAGAAGTGAGCAAAGTATTTAGCTTAGATATTGTAACTCCTACTCATTCATTTAATTTTGATAATGTGACCTATGTCAATTGTCCTGGCACGGAAGGTTATTTCGGAATTATGAAAAATCATACTAACTCTATTCTTAACCTCAAGGAAGGAGTAATATCAGTAACAACAGAGAAAAAAGAGATAAAATTCTCATGCTCTGCCGGTATTGCTGATATCAATTCTGACTCTACAGATGATATTCCAGATAAGGTATTACTCCTTGTCGAAAATGCACAAGAATTAGAAAAATAATTATTACATTGATACTATATGGATTCTAGAACACATAATTGTGGTGAATTAACCAAAAAACATCTTAATAAAACTGTTCGATTGTTTGGATGGATTAATTCAACACGCACTCACGGTAAAATCATTTTCATTGATATTAGGGATCGATTTGGAAAAACTCAGGTTGTCTTAAATGAAGATTCTCTTGTAGAAAAAGGAAAAACGCTATCTAATGAAGATGTTATATCAGTTTATGGGACCGTTATAGCTAGATCAGAAGATTTAATAAATGATACTTTAACAACAGGAGAAGTTGAGGTTGTAGCAGAAGAACTAGAGATTCTAAATATATCTTCTCCACTTCCAATGTCTGTTCATGATAGGGATGCTTCTACTGAAGAGCATCGTTTAAAATATCGTTATCTCGAATTAAGAAATGCTGAATTACAAGATAATCTAATTCTTAGACATAAAACAACCCAAGTAGTAAGAAATTTTTTAACTAATAAAGATTTTATTGAGATTGAAACTCCAGTATTAACTAAGTCAACACCTGAAGGCGCAAGAGACTATCTAGTGCCGAGTAGAGTACATAATGGAAAATTTTATGCTTTACCTCAGTCTCCTCAAATGTATAAGCAATTATTTATGATTTCTGGATTAGATAGATATTTTCAAATTGTAAAATGTTTTAGGGATGAAGATTTGAGGTCAGATAGACAGCCTGAATTTACTCAAATTGATTTAGAAATGAGTTTTGTAGATGAAGAACATGTCAGAGATATGGTTGAACAGTTAATTGCAACTGTCTTTAAGGAAGTTAATAATGTTAAAATGGATACTCCATTTCCTACCTTATCTTATAAAGATGCTGTCAAAAGATTCGGTACCGATAAGCCTGATCTCAGATATGAAATAGAATTACAAGATTTTAAAATTTTTTCTGATCAGTCTGACTTTAAAGCATTCAAAGATTCTGAGTCTGTGCATATGATTAATGTTCAGAATTCAGAATTTTTCTCTAGAAAGATTATTTCTGAATTAGATGACTATGCTCAATCGCTTGGCGCTAAAGGATTGGCATGGATGAAGTATAATGATAGTACATTTGAGGGTGGAATATCAAAGTTCTTTAATACCGATCTTCAATCTAGCATTTCATCAGATTGTAATATAAGTGATAATTCTATATGTTTTATGGTAGCAGATAGCGCTGACGTATCTTTAAAAGTATTAGGAAAGATAAGAGTAAAAGTGGCAGAGATGTTAAATTTATGTGATGATTCAATATTTAAACCTGTTTGGATTATAGATTTTCCATTATTTAGTTGGGATAAAGATAATGAACGCTTTGATTCAGTTCATCATCCTTTTGTTGCGCCAAAAGATAAAGATCTTAAAATTGCAATTTCAGATCCCGAAAAAGCCATATCAAAAGGCTATGATATTGTAATTAATGGTTATGAGATCGCAGGTGGGTCTATTAGGATTCACGATCAGAAACTACAACAGAAAATTTTTGAAACTATGAATCTTACAAAGGAAGATATCGAAAATAAGTTCGGTTTTTTTATTGATGCTCTAAAATTTGGAACTCCTCCACATGGTGGTATTGCATTTGGTCTAGATAGACTGGTTATGTTATTAGCTGGCGTTGACAATATAAGGGATGTTATTGCATTTCCAAAAACTACATCAGCATCTGCTCTTATGGAAGACTCTCCTAATACTGTATCAGATGAACAATTGGATGATTTAGGTATAGGCATTAAAGAGAATGAAAAAAACGTTTGAAATAAAAGGAGTTGATCTCACAGAGCTGTATGGTATCGGAGATCAAAACATCCTTTTTCTTGAAAAATCTCTCCCATTGAATATTAATATTCGTGGAAATAATATATTTTGCCAAGGGTTGAAAAAAGATTTAGACCATTTCTCTGTCATCTTAGGACACATGGTTGATTCTATTAAGAAAGGAAATAATCTTACTACAAAGGATATCAATCAATTATTAGCAATGAATATGCAGAAGACTCTGGATAGTAAAAAATCTATAAATGATATTATTTTTTATGGAAAAAAAGGACCGATACATGCTAGAACTGATGGGCAGAAAAAATTATTAAATTCTTTATGTAAAAATGATATTGTAATCTCTGTAGGGCCTGCGGGAACTGGAAAAACATTCTTAGCGGTAGCTTATGCGCTATCTTTATTAGAAAAGCATGAGATTGAGAAGATTATTTTTTGTAGACCTGCAGTAGAAGCAGGAGAAAGCTTAGGTTTTCTTCCAGGAGATCTAAAAGATAAAATTGATCCATATTTAGCGCCTCTATATGATGCACTACATGAATTGTTACCAAAGAGTAAAATTCAAATGCTTCTTAGTAAGGGTATCATAGAGATTATTCCATTAGCTTATATGAGAGGAAGAACCATTAATAGATCAGCAATGATTTTAGATGAAGCACAGAATGCTTCTACGATTCAAATGAAAATGTTTTTAACTAGGCTTGGTATAGATTCTAGAGCAATTATTACAGGAGATATATCTCAAATTGATTTACCAAATAAATCTCATTCAGGACTAGTTAGCGTTTTAAATATATTAAAGGATATGAAAGATATTGGTATTGTAAAGTTAAATGAGAATGACATTGCTAGACATCATTTAGTAAAACATATTATTGATGCATATTCAAAATCTAAAGCATAAGAGGAAAGATTATGATTCAAAAAGGAATATTTAAGAGAATGGATGAGACAAATCATGAGCAAATTGTTTATTGCAATGATTCAAGCTCTGGATTGAAGGCAATTATAGCAATTCATAATACTGTTCTAGGCCCTGCTTTAGGAGGGTGCAGAATGTACCCATATAAAAGCGGTAAAGAAGCTTTGATAGATGTGTTAAGGCTATCTCGAGGAATGACCTATAAAGCTTCAATAGCAAATCTAAATTTAGGTGGAGGAAAAGCAGTAATTATTGGAGATCCTAATAGTGATAAGTCAGAAGTTTTGTTAAGGTCATTTGGTAATTTTGTAGAAAGTCTTAATGGTAAATATATTACAGCGGAAGATGTCGGTATGTCAGTACATGATATGGAATTTATAAGGATGGAAACCAACCACGTTACTGGAATTAAAAGAGCAATGGGTGGAAGTGGAGATCCTTCTATACTTACTGCATTAGGAGTTTTTGTGGGAATGCAAGCTGCATTGAAGAAAAGATTAAGCATTACTTCTATGAGAGATCTGAGGGTTGGGATACAGGGATTTGGAAAAGTAGGGTACCATTTATGTAGTCATCTGCATAAAGAAGGTGCAATTATCTATGGATATGATATTGATCAGAGTAAATTAGATACAGTTGTAAATGAATTTGGTGTTATTCCTCTTTCTAATGAAGAATTAATATCTACTGATTTAGATGTCTTTTCACCTTGCGCATTAGGTGCTATCGTTAATGAAAAAACAATTCAAGAGCTTAAATGTTCTGTTATTGCTGGAGCTGCAAACAATCAACTAGAAAAAGAAGATAGAGATGCAAAGTTATTGCTTAAAAAAGGGATAATGTATGTACCAGACTATGTTATTAATGCAGGAGGGCTAATGAATGTCGCAAATGAGCTCAAAGGATACAATAAAGATAAAGCACAGTATCAAGTGGAAGGCATATACCATATTCTGATGAGAATATTTGATTATGCATCAACAAACAATATTTCAACTCTTGAAGCAGCTAATTTGTTGGCAGAAAGAAGAATAAATGAGTTCTCTCAATGGCATCACCATTAATATGAACGAAAAACAACATAGAAAAAAGGCAAGAGAAGCAGTGTTGCAAGCTTTATATGCAAGGCATGTTTCAAATGAAGATGAGAAAAAAGTTTTACATGATATCAATGAAAGATATCAGTTTGATAAACTGACAAAAATTTTTGTTAATGAATTATTTAATTCTACCATAAAGAATCAGAATACTTTAGATAAAAAGATTGAATCTTCATTAGAAAACTGGACACTTGAAAGAATAAATATTATTGATAGATTAATTATGCAGATGTCTATATGTGAGATGTCACTTATGAAAGATTATGACATACCACACAAAGTAACTATTAGTTCTGCTATAGAGAATGCTAAAAAATTTAGCTCAGAAGATAGCACTGCATTTGTCAATGGGGTGCTAGATTCAATCCATAAAACACTATAATTAATTATGAGTTTATTAACAAAAATATTTGGTACAAAATCTGGTAGAGAGATCAAAAAGATCCAACCTCTAGTTAAGGAAATTAACACTATATATAATTCACTTGAAGGTAAAGACGAATCCTATTTATTAGAAAGAACTCGTGAATTACAGAAAATTGTAAAAGAGAAGATTCAAACTTGTGAAGATAAACAGCTTGCAGATGTTACAGATAGAAAAGAGATACAAAAAATACGTAAAGCAATTGAAAAAGAAGTACTAGATGATGTATTAGTAGAGGCATTTGCTTTAGTTAAGCATGCTTGTCGTTTACTATATGGAAAAGAGTGGACAGCAGTTGGTCAAAAGATTAAGTGGGAAATGATTCCTTATGATGAGCAATTAATCGGTGGAGTTGTACTACATGAAGGCAAAATATCTGAAATGAAAACTGGAGAAGGAAAAACTCTAGTTGCAACAATGCCTATTTATTTAAATGCATTGTCTGGAAGAGGCGTCCATATTGTTACCGTAAATGATTATTTAGCGCAAAGAGATTCAGAATGGATGGGAAAAGTATTTGAAATGTTAGGTATGTCTGTTGGCCATATTTTAAACTCAATGAATCCTGAACAAAGAAAGATAGCATATAATTGCGACATAACTTATGGGACCAATAATGAGTTTGGATTTGACTATCTAAGAGATAATATGACAATTGATGCTGAATATTTAGTTCAAAGACCTCATCATTATGCTATCGTAGATGAGGTGGATAGTGTTTTAATAGACGAAGCAAGAACTCCTTTAATTATTTCTGGTCCAGTAGAAACAAAAATTAATCAATCTTATGTCGATTTGAGCTCTCCTGTCAAATCTTTAGTTAGCAAGCAGAAAATATTAGTATCTGAATTAGTAGGTAAGGCAGAAGAAATTTTAAAGATCGATAATCCATCAGAAGATCAGCTTTATGATGCCGGACTACTTTTACTAAAATCCAAAAAAGGATTACCCAAAGATGGAAAATTACAAGAATTATTCCAAGAGCAAGGAACAATGAAACTGATGAACAGTGTTGAGTCTGAATATATTGCAGATAAAAAATTACATGAATTAGATGAAGATTTATATTTTGCTATAGATGAACAGTCAAATAGCGTAGATCTTTCAGATAAGGGTAGAGCAGCTCTATCTCCGGATAATATGGAGGCATTTACTATTCCTGATTTAGGGGAGATGTTAAGTGATGTTGATGAAAGTAATTTATCTGAAGATCAAAAGAAATTAAATAAAGAAAAAGCTTATCAGTTACATTCACAAAGAAGTAGCAAGATTCACTACTTAAATCAACTTCTTAAAGCATATACATTATTTGATAAAGATGTAGAATATGTAGTACAAAATGGTCAAGTATTAATTGTTGATGAGTTTACAGGACGAGTTTTGCCAGGAAGAAGATTTAGCGGTGGGTTACATCAGGCATTAGAAGCAAAAGAGAATGTTAAGATTGAAAAAGAAACTCAGACATTAGCATCAATTACTATTCAGAATTATTTTAGGATGTATGATAAGTTGTCTGGAATGACTGGTACAGCTGAAACAGAAGCAGCAGAGTTCGAGAAAATTTATAATCTTGGTGTTACTGTAATTCCAACACATCGTCCAGTTGTTAGGCAAGATTTCAATGACGTTATTTATAAATCTATGCATTCAAAATATAAAGCGGTAATAAATGAGATAAATGATTATTTCAAAAAAGGACAACCAGTACTAATTGGAACTATATCAGTTGAGGTATCTGAGCTATTATCTAAAATGTTAAAACAAAAAGGAATACCACATAATGTCTTAAATGCAAAGCAACACCAAAGTGAAGCACAAATTGTAGCTCAAGCAGGATTAAAGAACGCTATTACTATTGCAACTAACATGGCTGGAAGAGGAACTGATATCAAGCTAGGACCAGGAGTAGAAGAATTAGGTGGTTTACACATTATTGGTACTTCAAGACATGAGTCAAGACGTATTGATTTGCAGTTAAGAGGTCGATCTGGTAGACAAGGAGATAGCGGTTCTTCAAAGTTTTATATTTCTCTAGAAGATGATTTGATGCGTTTGTTTAATATGGATAAACTAGCTTCCTATATGGACAGGCTTGCAATGGATGATGATCAAGAATTAAGCGCTGGAATGTTAAATCGCGGCGTAAGTAATGCTCAACAGAAAGTTGAAGAGAGAAATTTTGGTATGCGTAAGCATTTGCTTGAGTATGATGATGTCTTAAATCAACAAAGAGAAATTATTTATGATCTAAGGAATAAGGCATTGCTCTCAGAGTCAATTAAATCTTCGATTGATGAATTTATTGATGATTTCATATATGATTTATTTGAACCATTGGATATTAAAAATATAAAGGATTGGGATTGGCAAGCATTAAATCAAGAATTAAATGCGCACCTATTGATTGAAATAGATCAATCTGATTTTGAAGCAAAGAGCAGTAAAGAAGATATAGTGAATGCTATTGCAGAGAAAGCCTTAGAATACTACAGTCAAAAGGAAGAAATTATACCAGCAGAATTATTGCGCAAGCTTGAAAAATTTGTAGTTCTAAGAACAATTGATGAGAAGTGGCGCAATCATTTACTAGGAATGGATCAGTTAAGAGAGGGCATTGGCCTGAGAGCTTTTGGACAGAAAAATCCACTTATAGAATATAAGGCAGAAGCATATAATTTTTTTCAAGATTTAATGGCTAGCTTACGAGCATCAATTGTACAAAGAGTTTATCATGCACAAATTAGTGAAAATCCTCGAGAAGAATCTTCTCCTGTTCAAAAAAATATTCAAATGACTCATGCAGATGCTTCATCTGAAATACCATCAGAACCTGTAAAAACTCCTCAGAATAATACGGAAGAGAAGATTGGTAGAAATGATAAAATAAAAGTATTATCTCCTTCAGGAGAAGAAGTAGAAATTAAGTTTAAAAAGTTAGAATCTTATCTAGAGAAAGGATATACACGTGTCTAAAAAGAAAAATAAATTACATTTCTCAACGAAATCTATTCATGTTGGCAACAAGATTGATGAAACAGGAGCTGCTGTTACTCCCATTCATTTCACATCAACTTTTAAACAACCAGCGTTTGCTAGTACAGAGAAATATGTTTATTCAAGAGTTGGCAGTCCAACATTAGAAGCTTTAGAGGAAAATTTAGCTATGCTTGAAAATGCAAAATATGCCTATGCATTCTCTTCTGGGATGGCAGCAATGACTGCAATTTTTACGATGTTTAAACCAGGAGACCATGTTTTAATTTCACAAAATGTTTATGGAGGTGTTTTCAGGTTAGTAACTAGAGTATTAAATGATAATAAAGTAGATTTTGAATTTATAGATACATCTAATGTAGATAAAGTTGCTGATTCAATCAAAGATAATACAAAATTGATTCACCTTGAAACACCAAGCAACCCTTTACTTGATTTAGCTGATATTGAAAAAATTTCAAAAGTAGCACATGAAAAAAATGTATTAGTTAGCGTTGATAACACATTTATGAGTCCTTATGGACAGAGACCTTTGGATTTAGGTGCAGATATTGTTATGCATAGTACAACAAAATTTATTAGCGGACATTCTGATGTACTAAGTGGGGCATTAATGATTAATAGTGATGAAGCATCGGAAAAAATTACTTTAATTCAAAATACTGGAGGAGCGCTACCGAGTCCATTTGATGCATGGCTACTTTTAAGGTCAGTCAAGACACTTTCTGTTAGAGTTGAAAAGCAATTTGATAATGCTCGTAAGATTGCTCATTGGCTAGATAATCATCCTCAAATTACAAGAGTAATCTATCCTGGACTCAAATCTCATAAACAATTTGACTTAGCAACAAAACAGCATTCTTCACCAGATGGTAATCCAGTATATGGTAGCATGATCTCTTTTGAACTAGATCAATCAATCAATCTTGATAACTTTGCAAAACAATTAAGTATTATCACATTAGCTGAAAGTTTAGGTGGCGTGAAAAGCTTAATATCTTGTCCTTATTCTATGACTCATGCATCTGTACCTCATGACGAAAAAACTAAGCTAGGAATAACTCCTAATTTATTAAGGTTTTCTGTTGGTATTGAGCATGTAGATGATTTAATTTCAGAGCTTGATTTTGCAATAAATCATAATTAACACTTTTTTTAGTTAATTCTTTTTATATTGTTAAAAATATATGCCGTGGTGGCGGAATTGGTAGACGCGCTGGTCTTAGGAACCAGTATCGTAAGATGTGAAGGTTCGAGTCCTTTCCACGGTACTTATGGAAATTATGTTTCTAGGTGTTATAATTCTGATTGCATTAGTGCTCTTTATTACAGAATTATTTCCAATAGATGTAACAGCCCTTCTAGTTCTTGGGTTGTTGCTTGTTCTTGGGCTAGTGAGCCCAGCCGAGAGTCTTGCAGGATTTTCTAATCCTGCTGTTATGACTATTGCATGCCTTTTTATTATGAGCTATGCATTACAGAAATCTCATATTCTCGAATATGTGATTATCAATATTAATAAATTAATTGATAAATCTAGAATTGTAGGTATGGTTGCTTACTTATTTTGTATTGGTATTGCTTCTGCTGTTGTAAATAATACAGCAATCGTAGCAATTTTTATGCCAGTTACTATTCGTTTGGCAGAAAAATATGATATCAGTCCTTCTAAAGTTTTAATTCCATTAAGCTATGCAGCTATTTTAGGTGGAACATTAACTTTAGTAGGAACTTCTACCAATTTAATTGTTAATTCTATATTAGTAGATACTTCTGGAGGTACAGTATCGCTAGGAATGCTTGAGTTTGCAAAGTTTGGAATTATAAAATTTGCTATAGGATTATTATACATCTTTACTATTGGTTATAAATTGTTGCCTTCAAGAATAGCAAAGTCTTCCAGTATTGAGGATTATAGCTTAGATGGATATTTAACAGAGTTTCGAATAAATGGAAACTCACCTCTATGTGGAAAAACATTATTAGATAGAAAGATTAATGAGAATTATGATGTTATTGTTTTAGATGTACTAAGAGGAGGTGAAATCATTACCTCTAATTTAAGAGGTCTAAAATTAGAAGAAGGTGATGTTCTATTTGTTAAGGGTTCTTTTGATAATTTTCAACGTTTAAAAGAGATTGAAAATCTTGCACTTTTAACTGATGAAAAACTTACACAAGAAGAACTAGAGCAAGAGGATCATATAATAGCAGAATGCTTAGTTACTGATAGTTCAGAATTGATTGGACAAACTCTTCAAGAGGCAAATTTTAGAAGATCATTCGGTAGTTTTGTTTTAGCAATCCGAAGAGAAGGTGAGGTTATTAGAAGAAAATTAGCACATTTTATACTAAAACCATTTGATACTTTGTTAGTATATGGACCTAGAGATCGCATAAATCAGCTTGCGTCTAAAGATGGATTCATTGTTCTTGGTAAGACTGACGCTGATCTTGATAGTCATCCAATGTGGTGGTTGAGTCCCGTTGCAATATTATGTGCTGTAGGGCTAGCTATTTTTAAAATAATACCTATTGTGGTAGGAGTTATACTTGGAGTGATTGCTTTATTATTAGCAAGGGTTATTACACCCAATGAGGCTTATTCATCCATACATTGGCAAGTAATCATAGTAATTGCAGCTTTCTTACCAATGGGAGCAGCAATTCAGCGTACAGGATTAGATATAATCATAGGCGATGCAATAGGTAGTATAGTTAATTTATTTCCTGAAAATCTTCTTCCATATTTCTTATTAGCTATTATTTATTTAATTACAATGATATTAACCGAGATTGCATCAAATGCAGCTACAGCAATTATTATGACCCCAATTACTCTAACATTAGCTGCAAGTTTTGGTTTTGATCCTAAACCATTTATCTTTGCTGTTTGTTATGCAGCATCAGCATCATTTATTACACCTGTAGGATATCAAACAAATCTCATGGTATTTGGTCCAGGAGGATATAGGTATTCTGATTATATTAGAGTAGGACTTCCTCTAGGAGTTATTCTATGGATTGTTTCTGTAGCAATTATTCCAATGATCTGGCCTTTCTAATGTTTAAAGGCTTAGAACATTGGCAATATGAAAATAAAGCTATTTCAAGAACATTTAATTTTTCATCATATCTGTCTGGTTTAAATTTTCTTAACAAGATAGCTTTTTTAGCTGAGAAGTTAAATCATCATCCAGATATGAAATTAACTTGGCGTAAAGTGCATGTTCTACTTACAACACATGATAGCGGCGATGTTACAGATAAAGACATAGAATTGGCAAAATTATGCGATCAAAATTTTAAGGGTTAGTATTGCAATATTTAGTTCTAGTATCGATACTCTGGTCTTTTTCATTTGGGATTATTAAATATGGATTATCAGAAGTAGATCCTCTATTTATTAGTTATGCGAGAAATCTGATTGCTTTATTATTTTTTAGCTCTATTTCTGTCTATCAGTTCAAAAGATTTCGATGGGATATTAATCTTATTACTATAGGAGCTATTCAATTTGGGCTCATGTATATCTTCTATATTCAGTCTTACCAATATTTGCCCGCTTATCTTATTGCAACCTTCACTATCACAACACCTATTTTTGTATCTATTTCCGATAAATATTTTTTTAGAAAAGAAAGGAACTTCAAAAATCTGTTAGCAATTTTTCTAGTGGTATTAGGATCTTATTTTATGCGATATAATATTGCAAACCCAATAGAATACTGGTACGGATTTATGCTTATCCAATGTGCAAATTTTGTATTTGCTTGGGGACAAGTATGGTTCAAGCAATGGAGTATTCAAAATAAAGAGACCGATATCATCAGTAATTTTTCTCAGTTATTTCTTGGTGCAACAGCTGTTACATCTTTATCCTATTTTTTCATTTCAGATAATAATGTTCATCTAACAGATGTTAATTTACTTGCTCTGCTGTTCTTAGGCTTATGTGCTACTGGTATTGGATTTTTATTATGGAATATTGGGGCAACACAAGTTAGTTCATACAGGCTTGCAGTTTCAAATAACCTAGTGATTCCAATCGCAATCTTGAATTCAATAGTGATTTTTGGAGAATCGATTAATTTTTTATTATTTTTTCCGGGAGTAATTCTATTCTATATAGCTTATAGACTTACTTAGTGCGTTGCATTCTTTTCTTATGCATTTTTTTTGCAGCATTTGCCATCACTATATCTAATACACCTTTAAATGCAATAACAATACGCCATTGCCATGGGAAGATAAACATTTTTTTCTTTTTATTAAGGGCGTTCACAATTTTTTTTGCAGCAATATCTGTCTTAATGATGAAGGGAGTCCATTCTACTGGGTCTGTCATTTCACTTTTAACAAAACCTGGACAAATAAGTGTTACATCTATGCTTGATGGTAATGTTTTTCTCCAACTTTCACTTAAAGCTCTTACAGCAAATTTAGATGCAGCATATGCTCCACCACCAACCCATGCTATATGACTTGCAACTGATCCTACTAAAGCAATATGACCGCTTTGTTGTTTTAACATTGTTGGAATAAATGGAACAACAGTATTCTGTACCCCAATAACATTAACTTTGATTACTTCATTAATTGCGCTTGGATCTCCTTTATGGAGTGCATCTAGATCTCCACGACCTGCATTTGCAATTACTAGATCAATTCTATTAATCTTTGATAAAAAATCGTCTATAGATTCTTTTGTTGAGTGTTGATCAGTAACATCAACAGAGTAAGTTGTAACTTCAGCGCCCATTTGTCGACATTTATTAGCAATATCTTCTAATTTTTCTTTTCTTCTAGCGCATAATGCTAAATGATTACCATTTTTTGCATATTCATAAGAGACATATTCTCCGATTCCACTACTTGCGCCTGTAATAAAGATATTCATAGGGGATATTCTACAAATTTATCGGTCATAATTCCATTAAAACTAATTATATTCATTCATATATGGCTAAAAACAAAATAGATGGTTTAGCTCAGGCAATTATTGAGAATGAATCGCGTCAGTTAAATAATGTTGCGAAACAAATAGACGAAGATATTGTTAAGGCTGCGGAGCTTATTATGGATAATAGTGGCAAGTTAGTAGTCTGCGGTTTAGGTAAATCAGGCTTAATTGGAGAAAAGATTGTTGCCACATTATGTAGCACAGGCACAAAAAGTGTATTTGTACATGCAGCAGAGGCATTGCATGGAGATTTAGGTATTTATAATCCAGGAGATCCTACATTACTTATATCAAAAAGTGGGAACACTGAAGAATTAGTTCGATTAATTCCAATTTTACGTGAATTTCAATCACCATTAATTGCTCTAGTTGGAAATATGGATTCTTATATGGCAAAAAATGTAGATATCGTATTAAACGGTACCATTGAAAGTGAAATTGATCCACTAGGAATTGTCCCTACTACAAGCTCATTAGCTGCTTTAGCTATTGGAGATGCACTTGCATCTGTCTTAATGGTAAAAAGAGGATTTAATGAGGCAGATTTTGCACGATATCATCCTGGTGGAGAGCTAGGTAAACAACTAGGATTGACTGTTAATCATTTAATTCATTCTTTGGATGAAGTAGCTCTTATAGATAAAGAAAGTACATTAGAAGATATTGCTTCTGCTATGACTGAAAAGCCTTTAGGCGCAGCATTAATTATCGATAATAAAGAGTTAGTAGCAATTGTAACAGAAGGGGATTTAAGAAAGGCAATTGCATCAAGCAAATCTTTGTCAGACTCTATGGGAGAATTCATTAATGAAAATCCTATATCTGTTTCTCCTGGGCTATCAGTTCAGGATGCGATGAAATTAATGGAAGATCGCGATTCACAGATTTCTGTATTACCTGTAGTCAATGAATCTAAAGAATGTTTAGGGTTAATTAGACTGCATGACCTATATCAAACTAAATTAGTTTAATCTTATTTAACAAGTAACATTTTCATGGTCTTGTTGAAATCTTTCGTACGAAGTTGATAGAAGTATACACCGCTACTTAATGTGTCACCGTCGTCATTTGTGCCATCCCATTCTACGGTATGAGTTCCTACGCTATTTTCACCTTGATCAATTGTTTTCACTAACTGTCCAAGCGTATTGTAGATATAAATCTTTACAGAGGTCGCTTCTGCTACATCATACTGTATTGTTGTTTGGTTGCTAAATGGATTCGGATAATTTTGATATAATGCGAATTCATCTGGATTACCGAGCTCAATAATACCATTACCTGCTGCTCCATCTTTAGAGAATAGCTGATAACTTACTTCAATATTAGAGCTAGGAATATCTCCATCAATATAGATAAATAATTCTTTTTCATCCTTAGATAATCTACCAAATTCAAATTCATAGCTTTCTTTTAAGTTGTCATTATTCTCTAGTATAATCATACTTTGATTATTTTTTGCAACAGAGAATTGGTATACATTACCTTCATTTACAATTTCAAATCTACCAGCAGTAATATCATCTGGAAGTGTAATCTTAATTTGATTACCAAATAACTCTGCAGGGAAATCAATTGGATTTAATTGCTGCTCTTCTCCAGGCTCTGAAGTTTTTCCTTGTGCTTTTGTCCACTGCCAGTTTCTAGTAAATACACTCACATCATTAATATCAGCTGAACTATCAAAACTAGGAGTTAAATAAGGGCTTGTGCCTGTTGCTGGTCCAATATCAACATTTGGCCATGCATTTACAAGAGAGTTCAAGTCTTCAACATCTACATCCCAGTCATTATCATAATCACCTAGCATAGCTGTATAGGTTGTAAATCCACTAATGACAGCATTTGAATTATTGCCACTTTCGTCAAATGCAGCAACCTTGAGATAATATTTGGTATAATCATCAAGAGTTAATCCACTCAATGTTAAATTAGTTAAACCAACATTTTGGTACATTACAACATCTGCTTCAAGATCTTGATCAGTTGTTCCAATACCCATGTAGTAGTATGCTATTCCAACATTGTCTGACCAACCATCAACGCTGATTACGATATCAGAAGTACTTCTTATATATTCACTATCCTGTAAATCATTGATTGTAAATGTCCCAGCAGTTGGACCAGTGCTATCTAATATATAGCTCACTTGATCAGAAATAGTCTCATTTCCGTCATTATCGACTGCTCCTACTTTATAATACCATTGTTCACCTTGAGTTAAGCCATCATGCAATAATGAATCGACCCCAAAGGTTTGTCTAAATACAAATGTAGTATCTGGCCATGGCGTACTAGAAGGAGATACATAAAAATGTTCTGAGTCAATATTTCCAAGTGTACCTTGACCTAGTAAGTTGCTGCTATCAGGAGTAAAGTTATCTGTTAAGCTACCATAAACATTATAAGAAGCAAAATCTGATTCTCCATTTCTATTCCAGAAGATAGCTACGCCATCATCACTAGGATTCCATACGTCATTAGCCGCATCATAAACTAGTTCAGGTTCAGCTGATACCCCTTGAGGTGCAAGTGGAGCACCATCTGAACTTAACTGTCCAGCTGTAACTGTAAAATTATCCCAGAATGCATATTGTTGATTAGATGTAGTAACATGTATTGCGACCCTTACATCTGTTCCTGCATATGCAGTTAAATCATAAGATTGTTGTGTCCAACTACCTGTATTCTCAGCCACAATGTTAGCAAGCGTGACTGTAAAGTCTTCAATAGAAGTTCCTCCAGAAGGTGATAGCAGAACATCATAATCTTCTGCACCTCCATTCATATTAGTATAAAAACTTAGAATATTATCTGTTCCAGGTCTTAACCAAAGTTTTGGACTAATTAACCAATCATCTGCAGTACCTGCTCCTGCCATTCCAAGACCAGCCATCCAGTGACTACCATCCGCTGCTCCATATCCAGCAGTATAATACCACCATGAAAAATCATCAGAGTCATTATTAGCGTTTATAGAGCCAAATGCATGTACATCTCTTCTTCCATCAGCCCAACCATATGGGTTAGTTTCAAATCCTTCTTCCCATAAAATATCTTGTTCTGCTGTTGCCCAAATAATATTGTTTTTTGTAACTGAATCAGAATTAGTTCCATCACCAACTGATAGCGAAACATTAAATTGTCCTGCAGTTGCATATGTATGAGAAGGGGACTGATCTGCACTAGTGGATCCATCTCCAAAGTCCCAAGTCCATGAAGTAGGTGCTCCTGTTGATCTGTCAGTAAATTGCACAGTTAATGGGAATACACCCGAAGTTTTATCAGGAGTAAATGCAGCATTTAATGGTGCTGTAGATGTGAATCCTGTGGAATAAAATAAGCCTCTACCATGAGTTCCAGCAGCTAGCGCGTTATCAGATGATCTCCTTACTAACATATCAGTTCTAACATTTGCTAAACCGTCATTTGAAGGATTCCATGTAGGGCTTGAAGCAGAAACATCATCAGAAACCCATGTTCCAAGTTCAGTCGCTAAAATTACTTGATTATAATTATTTGGATTATATAATCCCCAACGCACAGGCATATCAGCAAGATCACCTTCAATATCATTCCATCCATTAGATCCACCACCACCTACTGTTTCCCACGCTGAAGTCACTCCATAGTTTGATACAGTAACTAATATTTGATTATCATCTTTTCCAATATCAATTGATGAAATGTATCCACTGATATTAGATCCGCTAATGTCAGTAGCAGTATAACTGCTTGTATGCGCATCGGTAATCTTAAATACTCTTCCACCCGAAGTTCCAACAAAAAGGACTCCATCAGTATGTGGAGACATTTTAAATGCTGATGCTGTAGAGCCAAGAGATACGCTCATCAGTGTTTTATCAGCTAACGTTTCGTAGTTGTTTAATCTTAAAATTGTAGAAGCGTCTACAGAAGAATAGAATGCTTTATTAGTAGGGTCAATTGTAGATGGATTAATAAAAAATCCTGTATCACCACCACCACTGTCTTCATGGTTTGCATAATAAGAGAAACTAGAGCCTCCATTAGTACTTCTATAAATACTATTATATGTTGTTGCAGTAAACTGATAGCTTGGATTAAGCTGATCAATATGTGTATATGCTCCATCTCCACCAACAACAGCAGAACCACTCTGGATATCTGTGCCACTAATTGTCCAAGTACCATTGTCTTGAGTTCCGCCAATTACATATTGGCTACCAACATCAGGGTGTAATGCAACAGAATAAAATTGACTAACATTGTAGCCGGTATTTCTATTTGATATCGTTGCTCCTGCATCATTTGTGTAATATATACCACCATCATTAGAAAAAATAATTTCATTACTTGTAATTGTTTTTAGGTTTTGTTGATCGACATGCATTGATACAGTTCCTGCACCACCACCTGTTACTTGTGTCCAACTTAATGCTCCATCTGTTGTTTTAAATATATCAAGTTCACCAGCATAGACTGTATTTGGATCATTTGGATCAACACCTAGACTCAAGTCATAACCGGCTTGACCATTAGCATCACCTAAAACATTTCCGTTAGAATCTACAGGAAATGGATCAGAGCCTCCGGCAGTATACACAGTCCAATTAGCTCCACTGTCTGATGTTTTCACAATCCATTGAACTTTTCTTGTATCGCTGCTAGCAATCATACCATAAACTGTATTTGGATCTGAAGGCGCAACAGCAATAATTGTTCTATTTCCACTACCAATAAACCCTAATGATGTTTTCGTCCAATTTGTACCATCGTCAGAATAGAAAATATCTCCACCGCCATCACCGTAGACATTAGTTCTAGATGCAGCCCAAATTCTATTGTCACTACCCATGTCTAAATCCATAATTTCATAAACAGTACCACTAGAAGTAGTATCCATTACTTGTGTCCAAGTTGCACCACCATCAGCAGATCTCCATAAACCAGTATTGGCAGATCCATGCCATTTACCTTCATAGTAATGTCCACCAACTCCAGCATACACTACACTTGTTCCTGATTCATTTCTAACAACAATATCAGTAACATAATTAAAATCTTCCGTAGAGGTTAAATGTGTCCAAGTTGCACCACCATCAGTAGTTTTCCACATACCTAATCCGCGACTTGCTGTTGAGAAAATTCCCATTCTTTCTCCAGTACCAACATATATAGTATTGGCGTCATTTGGATCTGAATTAATACTGCAAACCGCTAAATTCCCCCATGTACCATCGACAGAATTCCATGTAGGGTTTGAAGCGGTAACATCATTAGTATACCACAATCCTCCACTAACTCCTGCAGCCCATAATTTTTTGTTTGTAGAATCATTAGGGTCTATAAGAATTGCTCGGGTTCTACCTCCGATAGTATTTGGACCTCTTTCTACCCAATTTACCTCAGTCATTCTCTTTGCATAAGAAAGACTCATGCGCCTATCTTCAGCATGTTCTATAGCATCTAATATACGTTCTGTTGGAATAGTCCCTGTATTTGGGTCATACATCATTAGATAATCATGTGCACCTTTTAAATCTGGACGTAACGCCTTAGGTAGTTTCTTGCTTTCTTTGTAAGATATAGTTTGTCGTTTAGCAAGAAAGTCATTGATAAACGCTTCTTGTTTTAATCTGTTTTGTTCGCCTAAGTAATTTGTAATAGCCTGCGTGGTTGGTTGAAATGCGATAAGTCCAACCATGATAAAAGCAATTATATAATGTAGTTTTTTCATAATATTATTCTAGTATTAAGTATCCGTTTTCTAATCCATTGATTGCAATATTTGCGCCATTTACATCTAACATAATAGTATTAGCGCTATCAAAATTTAAATTTGTATTTGTTGATCCGTTGACTGTAAAGTTTACTGTAGCAATTACGCCATCTCCATCAGAAGTTGGTTGATCACTAGATAGGGAAGAAGTATAAATAGTAACCGCACCATCTTCATTGGTAACAATAAATAATGGATCAGTATTGCCAGTTAAGAAATCTCCAGCAGTTACATCTCCAATAGTTAATGCGCTTGTATCAAAAGTTAGTTTTGCTTGCGCTGCAGCAAGGCCAGTGACTCCTAATACCTTGATATCTAGCGCAACACTAGATCCTGTAGTAGTATCGGTATATTTTGAGTCTACAATCATTGCTGGAGTTGCAATATCAGTTAATGTGATATAAGCTGACTCATTTACAGTGTTAGATCCACCTTCACCCGTTACACTTAATGACACATCATAATCGCCAGTAGCAGTGTAGGTATGAATTGGAGAATCTTCTGAACTTGTTGATCCATCACCAAAACTCCAACTTGATTGAGTATACTGTGAAGATGTATTGGTAAATTGAACACGCAATTCAGGTGTTCCTGATGTAGGTGCTCCAAAAAATGCAGCTGTTGGTGGGACAGCATTTACTGTAATATAATCTGTTTTCGTTGTAGTATCAGTTCCACCAGAGCTTGTAACGGTCAATGAAACAGAATACGTTCCTGTATTTTCATATGTATATGACACTGAACTGCCGGATGCATCTGGCGATCCATCATTATCAAAATCCCATGCATGTGTTGTAGCATTTGTAGATCCAGATAAAAATCCTACTGTTAAAGGGACAGGCCCTGATGTAGGAGAACCAGAAAAAATTGCTACTGGCGCTGGATCAGTAGGACCTGTTCCACCACCATCATCGCTACCGCCGCCGCCTCCGCCGCCGCCGCAACTAATCAATAAAATTAAAAATAATGATAAGAGTTTTTTTAACATAAGTGACAAATCTACAATAATTATTGCCACTTTTCCATAAAACTCTTTGTATTAAAGAGCCTTTTCTGATATGACAACATCTCTTTGACTAAGATATTGTAGAATAAATTGTATGCATTCGGGTTTAACACCAACCATTTCTGGAGGGAAGACACCATAATCATTCCATATATTCTCTAATATTAAATTAATGCTAGCAGTAGCAGTATACCCTGTAGTGCGCGCCATAGATGATGTTCGGCTTTCTAAATTAAATTCATCATATAGATGATAGGTAATAATTTTCATATCACCTTTAATGATAATATCAAGGACAGTAAATTCTATTTCATTTTCATCTAATTTCCATGCTTCAAATAATTTTTTTGATGTTTCATCAATATTCTTATCATTAAATAATCCTTTATTACGATATTCAAGCATCAGTTCTGCATGACCAGGATAACGCAACGTTTTCTCTTTTAGGTTCGGAATATGATTCATAGTTGATAGCAAAGATCGTAATCCATCAGTGTTAAATGCTTCCAATGTACCAGCATCTTCAAATTTCATTCTTTCGATATCAGATAATGCAGGCTGGGTAATGATTTCATGATCTACTAACATTCTTGCAGGACGAGTGTATTCTTCAATAACATCTATTGGCGAGAATGGTGCTTTATAATTGAATGGAGGTTGAGGATTTTTTGGTAGCCCACCAACATAATATTCAAATGATTCTATATTTAATTGTGCATCCCAGTATCCTAATAAATAATTCGGAATTCCTGGAGCAACACCAGCATCAACAATAACTGTAACCCCTTTTTCTACAGCTAATGGATTAAGGTTCAATATATTTTCAGGCGAGAATGATATATCAACTACATTTTTACCACTATTAATAATTGTCTCTAGTGCTTTATAGCCTAAAAATCCAGGAACTGCTAACAATACAATGTCGGCTGGTGCAATCCATTCTGATAACGCTTTACTATCAGTGACATCAAGTTGTGATGTTTGAATATTAGAATTTTTAGATTGAATAGTTTTAAGAGCGTTAAGATCATAATCTGCTAAAAAAAGATTATGATTTTTTGAAAGGTCAATAGCCATTGCACTTCCAACCATTCCAGCTCCAATTTGATAAATATTTTTCATTTCATTTTTTTTACAAAAAAAGGAACTACGAAAGCTCCTTTTTTGTGTATTCATACTTTTATCTTGCGGGATAGACGGGACTCGAACCCGCGACCTCCGGCTTGACAGGCCGGCGTTCTAACCAGCTGAACTACTACCCCATTTAATTATTTCTATACAATAATGCATATGGAATAAGAACTAAGTACCCGATTAATAAAAGCAAGGGAGAGAGGACTAAACTTTGAAAGCTGTCAACCTCTCCTAAATACATTGTCAAATAACCCACAATTATAACGAAAACTCCGGCTCCAAACAAAACATAATTTTTAGTTTTATATGGCCACTTAAGGTTGATTTGTTGTTTATTTTTGTCTTGCATTGATGATAAGTTAAATTTCTTCTACCGAGTTTCCAAAAAATATAATTCCTTACAATTGATTTCAGCCTATAAAAGAATTAATTTCTCCTTCTTCATGGTAATCAATAGCAATAGTAGTCGTGATTCAATATTTGGACTGTTTTTAACATTATGTCTTATCGGATCAAGTATATTTTTTACTTCTATTAAAGAGGTTGAAAAAACCATATTTGTTATCGAAAAAGGAATGTCATTGAATGCAGTAACAAACATTTTACATGAGAAAGATATTATCCATAATAAATCTTTTTTTAAGTATAGGGTTTATTTTCTTGGATTATCTAATAAGATACCTATTGGGACATTTTCAGTAGAAGGAAAAGTAAGTAATAGAGATATTATTAATACCATCTTTGAAGAAGGTCCGATGCGATTAAAGCTAACTATTCCTGAAGGATCTTCATCGAATCAGATATTTTTAAAGGCAAATACTTTATTCGAAAGATCAGATGATTATAGCGCATTATTTAATAATCAATCATTGATTGAAGAATTTGGTATACAAGCTACATCATTAGAGGGATATCTTTTTCCTGATACCTATTATTTTTTTAAAGAAACGACCAATCTCGAAATATTGAATATTATGGTTTCTGAGTTTTGGAAGAATTTTAATAAAACATTTATAGAACGCACAAATGAGCTAGGATTTACGGTACATGAGGTCGTAACTTTAGCGTCGATTATAGAAGGAGAAGCTTTATTGGATAAAGAGAGAGCTATTATATCTTCAGTCTATCATAATCGATTAGAAAAGAGAATGAAATTGCAAGCAGATCCAACTATACAATATATAATACCAGGAAATCCAAAAGCATTAAGCAATAGAGACCTAAAGCGTATTTCTCCATACAATACTTATTTGAATTATGGCTTGCCTCCTGGACCTATTAATAATCCTGGATTAGAATCCATTAAAGCGGCATTATATCCTGCTGATACAGATTATTTATATTTTGTAGCGCAGGGTGATGGTTCGCATGTATTTACCACAAATCAGAAAGACCATTTAAAAGCAAAGGCGCTGTATAAGCAGTATAAAAGAGAGAATCGATGAAATTAGCTGATCTAAATACACAACAACTCAAGGCAGTAAAAACTGTCAAACACCCTGTTCTTGTTTTTGCAGGAGCTGGGAGTGGAAAGACACGTGTTCTTACTTATAAAATATGGCACTTAATTAAAGAAAAAATTTATAAGCCCAATGAAATTTTAGCTTTGACATTTACAAATAAAGCTGCAACAGAAATGAAAGAGCGTATCAAAGAAAGTATCAATTGTGATGGTGTCAATGTTGGAACATTTCATTCAATTGGAGCAAGAATTTTAAGAAGACATATTGGCTATCTAAATGAGAAATATAACAATGACTTTACTATATATGATGTTTCTGATCAAAAAGCTTTATTGAAAGAGGTAGTAGAGCAATTGAATATTGCAGAATTTAAAGAATTAAATATCAATTTTTTGCGTTCACAGTTAGATAATTTTAAAAATAATTCTATGACAGTAGAAGAAGTTGAAGCTAAAGCTAATAGTTTTGAGGATGAAAAAATTGCTGAGGTTTATAAGCGATATTCAGAATTATTATTATCAAACAATGCTGTAGATTTTAATGATTTAATTGGGATGCCTATTAAACTATTCAAACATAGCAGTGCTTTATTAGAGAAATATCAACAATCATGGAAATATATTTTGGTTGATGAATTTCAAGATACAAATTCACCTCAATTTGAGTTGATTAGCCTTTTAGCAGGTAAGCATCAGAATATTACAGTTGTAGGAGATGATGATCAGTCAATTTATGGATGGAGAGGAGCAAATATTGATAATATCCTCACAAATTTTAAAGATACATTCAAAAAATCTGTAGAGATTAAGCTAGAAAAGAACTATCGATCTACTCAACGTATTCTTGATGGAGCATGGTCTGTAGTGTCTAATAATACAAATAGAGCAGAAAAAAAATTGGTTGCTACAAAAGGTCTTGGAGAGAGAGTGTCACTTATCTCAACTGGAAGTGATGAAGAAGAATCAAATGCAATTTGTGATTCTATTAAAGCAGAGATTAAGCTCCATAAAAGTTCATTTAAAGACTTTGCTGTACTTTATCGTACTAATGCACAATCTCGAATGATTGAGCAAACTATGATGAAAGAAGGTTTGCCATACAATATTGTTGGAGGTACTAAATTTTATGATAGAAAAGAAGTAAAGGATGTGATTGCCTACTTAACTGTAGTTTGTAATCCAAATGACAATATTGCACTCAAGAGAATTATTAATTTTCCAGTGAGAGGAATTGGCGAGAAATCTATTAATATCTTCAATGAACTAGCAGCAGAGAAAGGCATTTCATTATTTGAAAGCCTCAAATTTTGTAGAGAGATAAAGCTTAGGGGAAAACAACAAGATTCAATTGAAAGTTTTTACCTATCAATTAATAAATTTCATGATTTATTAGATAATCTAGATTGCAAAGAATTGTTACGTACTTTATTAGAAGAATTTAATATTGAAAATTATTATAAGAATAATCCTGTCGAACAAGAGCGTTATGATAATATCCAAGAGCTAAAATCAAGCATTGATCGTTTTGCAGATAACTCAAATGGTAACCTAAAAGATTTCTTACAGGAGATATCTCTTTATACTGATTTGGATGATTGGGATAGCAAAAAAGATTCTGTAACGCTGATGACTATTCATGCAGCAAAAGGATTAGAGTTTTCTACAGTGTTTGTTTGTGGTTTAGAGCAAGGATTATTCCCTTTAGTTCGATTGGATGATGATTCAGACCAACTAGAAGAGGAAAGAAGACTATTTTATGTTGCTGTAACAAGAGCAATGGAAAGAGTATATCTGTTAAATGCAAAATATAGAAGAAAATTTGGCGCATTAAATACTTCATCTTTTATACAATCTGAATTCCTAAATGAGATTAATAATGATGTAATAAAAATTAAGCCTTATAAGTCAGTTTACACTAAAAGAGTTGTACGTTCCGGTGGAAAGAAAACTATTAAAATATCTAGAACTGTAACAGAGTTTGACGATTTCAAAGTAGGAGATCAAGTGCAACATAATCTCTTTGGCGTGGGTACTATTTTAGTCTTAAATGGGACTGGCGAAAATCAAAAAGTTGGCGTTGAGTTTGATGGAGGATTGAGAAAAAAGCTGATTGTTAAATATGCTAGACTAAAAAAGATAGATTAGGTAATTTGAAGAATGGAAAATTTAATCCCATGTAGATTTCATACAGAAGTTTCATCAGTATTAAAAGCTGAAGGCTTAAGGGCTACAGCACAACGTCTAAATATTTGGGATGAATTATCTGGCACCGATAAGCATAGGGATATTGATACTATTCTTTCATCTCTTAAAAAGAAGAAAATCAATGTTTCAAGAGCAACCCTATATAGAACAATCGATGTGTTTGTGAAGCATAATCTATTAAAAAAGATTACTTTAGATACTGGTAAGTTTTTATATGAACATAATAGAAAATCTATTACTCCACAGCACGATCACATTGTCTGTGAAGATTGTGGAGAAATTTTTGAATTTTTTGATAATAATATTTCAAAAATTGAAGATAAAATTGCAAATAAACTCAATTTGAAGGTTACAAAAAGAGTTCATCAATTGTCTGCTACTTGTACGGGCACTAAATGTAATCACTCTTAAAGTTATTTTTTAAATGAAATCAATTCTTATTAATAATCTAGTTTCTGGAATGAAGCTGCAAGGCTTCTATCTTTGCATAGAAAAAAAAGTCAGAAAAAAGAAAGATGGATCTGCTTATTTTGATCTATTATTACAAGATAAATCAGGGGTAATACGAGCACGAATATGGGATAATATAGAAATATTGTCTAAAAAGTTTGATGTTGGTAATCCAGTAGCAATCAAGGGAAATACTTATAAGTATGGTAGTAGTATTTTTATCAAGATAAAAAATATTAATAGAGCATCGATTGAAAAATATGCGAAATATGGTTTCAGCTCATCCGACTTGATTCCAAGTGCAAAAAAAGATGCAAAACAATTATGGATTCACCTTAATAAAGAGATTGATAAAATATCTAAAGTACACTTAAAACAACTAGTAAAGAGAATATTATCAGATCATAAAAAGAAGTTTCAGATTTATCCAGCAAGTATTTCCTATCAATATAATTATCAAAGCGGTTTACTAGAGCAAACAGTTTCACTTATTAAAATTTCTAAAATTTTAGGTAAGCATTATAAAGTTGATACTGATTTACTATTAACTGGAGCTTACTTACATCAAATTGGAAAATTGTATTCAATTAATATGGGATTTTCTCAAGTAAAATCTAACGAAAGAAGTTTAGTTGGTAATGCAATATTATCGAGAGATATTGTTAATAACTATATTAAGAAAGTAAAGCGTTTTCCAGATGAGGATAAGGTAAGGCTAGAGCATTTAATTTTATCTTATCAAGGTAGAAAAGAGTGGAAAAGCCCTGTTGAACCTCAAACTTTAGAAGCTGTTCTATTGCATACAATTAATTATATGGATTCACATGTTAATGTGATAAGGAATAAATGAAAAACAAACTTATTGCACTCTTTATTTTAAATATCTCTCTAATATTTAGCCAAAGCTATATTAATTATGATCTTTCCAATCAATTTGGCGTTGCTTTAGATAATAATGAGATTATTTGGGACAAAGAAAAAAAGTTTGATGATTTATTAATTGACAGATCGACAACTTATTTTGATAATAAGTTTTTGTCTTTTGATTTTGCTAGCATGCCGTCTGATTCTCTATATGTTAAAAGTAAATTTCAATATGAATTTGGAGACTATGGTTTTGATAAATTAAATATTGGGCTAAGAAAACAATCTTCAATTAGTAATTTTGAGTTTATTGCAATGAAGAAAAGTTTTTTTGGTACTTATTCAGAGTTTGCAAACAAAGATAGTAGTCCTTTAAGCTTATTCTATAAGATTGATTACAATACCATCCTTTCAAAACATAATTTTTATTTATCGACTGGCTATTTTAGAGAAGATTCAAAATTTTTGTTTAACAATGAATCTTTAATAGATAATTCCATGAATATTGAATTCTCTGACTTTCTATCAATAACAGTTGGAGATAGTTTTATAGCAAATCGTTGGGATTATAATATCGAATTAAATCATATTAGCAAGTCTGATGAAAGAAGCATTGCTGAATATGTTGTTGCTCAAGATATAGATATTGAAAAAAATAGATTAAATGTCAGTGCTAATAATAAGAAGAATATATTCCTAAAGTCCTTTATTGATAATACATATTATTTTGATCATAACACTCAAAGAGGCTATAGTAGAAATATATTACAATTGTCAAATAGCAACCAATTTCCTTTTGGAAATTTTACTTATGGTATTGATTATATTTCAGATAAAGTAGTTCCTGCTATTAATTATGAAGCTGTATTTGGAGTAGTTCAATTATCTGTTTCTAGAAAGAACAAATCAAATATGATATTATTTGATAAAGAACAATTTGGAGAAATGTTTTATAGTTTTTCAGATGATGAAGAGATACAAAATTGGGATTCATTAGTATTAAGCTATGGTATTGACAGAAAGATTTCTTTGAACTCTAATCTTAAGTTTATCAGTGCTACTAATCTAGAAGGATATGATATTTCTACCATAGAAACACCTGGTCTTAATGGATATTTTTCTTTTTCAGATGATATGCTTTCATTAGAAACAAAAATTGAAGTACCTACAAAAAGAAGTAAAATTGATATAATACACTATCATAATTTCTATGATAGTCTCATTAGTTCTAATCGATCCGATATGCTTGATGTAAACTATTATTTTAACACTTCATTTGTTGACCAAAAACTTGGCATTGATGGAAAATTATCCTTTAGATATTTATCTAAAAATGAATCAGGATATTCTTTTGATTATTTTAGAAATATGCCTACATCAAATAGTGTACATTATGACGAAAGTTATAACATTGGATTAGACTTAAATATATCAATTGCAGATGTTTTATTAATAGTAAAATTAAAAAATGGATTAGATCGATTACCACTTGATGGAGACTATTCTATTAATAATCACGCCTTATTCAATCCAATGAAAAGTTTCCTATCTTTTGGGATTGTTTGGGAGTTTGATGATTAAAGATTGTATTCTGTTGTCAACTTTATACCTCTACCTGGCTCAGGATAGTTTAAAGTAGATTGAAATGTTTCATCAAGAAGATTATCAATAACTAAGCTGATATTTAACTGATTAAACATTCGAGAAATACTCAAATCTAGCAAACCATAAGAAGAACTATCTATTTGATTGTTGTAATCTCCACTATATTGAAGGATACGTTTTCCTGTATATTTATAATTCAATGCAACATTTGTTGTTTTATTCAATTTATGATATAGGGATATATTTGCTGAGTAATCTGGTACATATAATAATTTTCTACCATCATCATCTTTACTGTCATACATATTATATGAAATCTGCAATTTACTATTGAGAAAATTTTTAAGATAATTGATGTTGTAATTATTTCTTGAAGCAGAAGAAATATTCATCGGTCTATATTTATATAATTCATCGGGTTGCCATAAAATCAAGTTTTTATAATCTTTAAGGGTCGCAGTAATGGTAAATTTTCCAAAATTAGAATTATTAACCATTTCAATAGCCAGGTAATCACTTTCTTCTGATTTCAAATTTGGATTTCCGACACTATATAATCCATCAGGCCAATATAAGTCATTCATTGTTGGAAATTGGAAAGATGAACCTATGTCTAAACCAAAATCAAAATAAGACTGGTCATTCTTCATAAATTGATTAATTGATTCAATGCTAAAATTATAAGTTAATTTTCTATTTTCAGATTGCTTATCATATCTTATAGATGGATATATTCTAAGATCTTTATTATGATTAAAATAGTCTAATAAGAACGATATAGAGCTAGCATTGATTTCTTGATTGTTTAAATCAGTACTAGCGATTCTATCAGATTTTTTTTGTGCTGATAATTTGTAATCCAAAGTACTGTTTATTTCTTTTTCAAAATCAATTCCTACCGATGATGATTCTAGGTCATGTTCGCTGTATATCGGATATGACTCATCAACATCTTCAAATATCTGGTTACTAGTAGAGCGATTGATATAAAATTTAAGAGAACTGTCTAAGAAAAATTTCATAAAGGACAGGGAATATAGATCGTATTCATCTGTTCTTGTTGCAAGGTCAGATGGGAAAGCAATACTACCTGCTGATCCTCTAGTATTTTTTGTTTTTAGAGAATTGATATTTATTAGTAAGTCATCTTCAATTAGGAACTCTCTATTCATTGCAAGAAAGAATTGGTCTAGATAATTATTTTTTCTCTTAATATTCCTATTA